>JAABUY010004442.1_pt1 | contig 14698 bp, 15 predicted proteins | sample 5560271 | NCBI WGS metagenome assembly JAABUY01 (sample SAMN10711886, study PRJNA513374) | rock metagenome | isolation source: Antarctica rocks | place: Antarctica: Victoria Land, University Valley
TCCAGCCGTGCAGGCAGCCCTCGGAGATCCCGAAGTCCTTCGCGATCTGGTTCAACGGAGCCTGCCCCTTACGGGCCACCGCCACGACATCGTCGCGGAACTCCTGGGGATAGGGCTTCGGCATGGTCGACATCCTTCCAGCGAGGACAATCCTCACAGGTCAGGTGTCAACCAAACTCTGGGCAGACCCCCACGGTGCTTATCCGGGTGCGTGCCGCTGGTATTGGATTCAGAAGTTGTCCAAGTGTTTGAACCGGGGTGGCTCCAGCGGGCCGTGCCGCGGTGGGTGCCGTCACTGCGGACGTCTGGGCCGAGGAACACAGGTACCAGAGATTGGTAGACAACGGCGGCCGGTCCGGCGTTGTGATGCGTTGATTGCGTGGCGGCATTGCGGGGGCGCTACACCTGCGAGGACGCGCCGCACCGTGCAGCCTGTCCCGGTCTCGCATCAGCGACCGTCTGCGATGGAGGCACCGGGGTTCGGGAAGCACAGTTCCGGGGCTGTGCGCTCGGAAAAGCTCGAACGGCATCGAGACGACTACAACGGCGGGCACCCCTTCGAACCCGTGCAAGGCTGCCTGCCCAGCGGGCCCCACCCGGCACCTAGGCTCGCCGGGGGTGGGGGAGCAACCCATCGCTGAGACGAGGAAGGCGCTTGCGGTGGTGGATTCCCATGGCGAGATCGGTAAACAATCGGGGCTAGGAGTACCGCAACACGGGTGAGCTGTTCATCGGGGTTCGGACGGATATCGGTCGGCGTACCCCAGGGCGGTAGCGAGCACGCGGTCACCGTTCGCTGCGCCGACAGGGCGCAGCCCAACCGGGCGGATGCCAGCATCTAACGGATTGTGGCGCGGCGGCTAGGGATCGCGTCGAACGGCCTGCTTCTCGCGTCGCCGCTGTTGGCGTTCGAGCACCGTGAGGTGGTCCACGAGTTGGTCCACTGTGGCGCGGGTCGTGGCGGTCAGCTGCTGGGTCGTGGGGTCGTGCCCCGCTGCGGCGGTCCTGTCCAGCTTGGTGGCGCGCCGGGACAGCGATCGTGCCTCACGCAGAAGCGCGGTAATTGCTTTCGCGGAGGGACGATCGGCTCTGTTCATGTCAGTGTCGTCCATGCCGTTGATTCTGTGGCCACGACCCACTCACGACAAAGCGCCACGACATTATGGTCGTCACAGGCAACGGCTCCGCCCCTTCCGGCGTCGACCGGCAACTGCGCAATGCCGCTCTCGCGGTCGCGGACACTGCCGCTGTCATGGATTTCAACCAAGACCGCTTTTCCAGCTCATCAGTTGATGACCCCGACCCCGCGTCCCCGAGGCAGGTACGGGGTCCAGGCCGCGGCGACCTGCTGGATGGCAGCGCAGTAGCCGCCGCAGGGTGAGCCAGCTGCCGCGGATGCTGCCGTGTCTGGTTATGGCCTCGGCGGCTTAGTGCGAGCAGCTGGGTTGAAAGCGGCACCTGTTGGACAGGTGGGGGCTGATCTGCTGTTGGTACACACTGATAGCAGCGAGCAGCCTGCCACTGGTGCGCGCGGATATGCCCGGGCGGAGGCCAGAGGAATGCCCGCGCATTGGCGCGGTGAGAAGTGGGGGAGTAGGACCACACTGAGCAGCAGGCAGTTGCCGTCGAGCGCCTCACCGAGACAGCAGCCGCTCTCCAGCAGGCACGCGTTGCGCGCGCAACCACCACCACCACGGCGGCGGTAACCCCGGTAGGGATCACCACCATAGGGGCCACCGCCGCGTCGTCCCCGACGCCGCCCGCGCCGATTACCCATCCGCCAGATGCCACCGAAGACCATGCCGTTGACCGTAGCGCTCGACGCGGTACTTGTTTCTCCAGGACTCGACCACCCCTTGACGGTGGGGGCTGTGTCGCGCGGCTTCAGCCGGTGGTCAGTACTCGGGCCGCAGTAGATATCCGCAGCTGTTCCAAGGTGTCGGCTTGCTGCTCGGCGCGCTCGATCAGCTCATCGAGATCGGTGGCCTGGAGTCGGGCGTCGGTGTCGGCGAGGCGGCGCACTGCGCGGAAGCCGGCGGCTTTGCCCTGCACACCGAGCAGCAAACCCTCTAGCTCGATGAGGTCGCTGAGCGGGGACCGCCCAAGGACACGCCCGTTCGACTTGAACCGCCCGGCCTTCTCCAGCACCCACCCACCAAGCACCTTGTAGTGGCGCACCGGGATTCCCAGGGTCCCCATGATCGTGAGCATGGATTCCCGATCCCGCTCCGGTGTGCTGCTACGGGTTCGTCACCGTGATCGTCACGGGTCCCAGGGTGGGCGCCGTTCGGGTTCCTACCGGGGCGGGACCGACGGCAGGTACCGCCACGGGGGGCACGGTCACCAGCGGGGGTGTGGGTACGGCCACGGGGGGCAGGGTCACCAGCGGGGGTGTGGGTACCGCGACCGGGAGTACGGTCACCACCCGACGTGCAAAACTCTGTCCGACCAGGTGGCCGAGGCTTACCTTTCCTAACGACCCACCGCGTTCCGGGTGACTCCCCGCGGAGGGGTTGGCGTCTGGGGACGGTACGGGCCAGGAGCGGGGGTCGTCAGTCCGGTGGCATCACGGCGGCGAGCGATCCGGCGGAGCGCACGAGCGTGGGTAGATGCTCGGTCAGCTGTTCGACGCTCATCCGGTACGCCGGCGCCGCCGTCGATAGGGCCGCCACGGCAGCTCGCTCACCCGGGACCGGGACAGCGATCGCTCGGATTCCTGCCTCGTGCTCCTCGTCGGCGATCGCGTAGCCCGCGCGGCGCACGCCCTCGACCTCGTCCCGGAACCGCGCGCGGCTCACGATGCTGTGCGGCCCGTGCGGTGGGAGCGGAAGGCGGTCGACGAGGTGCTCCCTGACGTCGTCCGCGGCGAAGGCGACCAGCACCTTGCCGACCGCGGTGCAGTGCAGCGGACCGGGCTTGCCCGGCTCGCCGACCACGCTGACCTGCTGGGGCCCTTCGATGGAGTAGACGTAGATCAGGTGATCGCCGTCCAGAACGGCCAGGACGGTGGCCTCCCGCGTGGTGACCGAGACCTCCTCGAGAATTGACCTCGTCATGCCCGTCCAGCCGTTGGTCCGCGCGACGTTTTGCGCCAGCTGGTAAACGCGCAGCCCCAGCGCGTACTGCTTGGTTGTTGCATCGAACGTCGCATACCCGTCGCGCACCAAGGCCCTCATCAGGCGGTGCGCGGTGCTCAACGGCAGATGCGACTCGCGGGCCAGCGTCGTCGCCGCCGCTCCGTGGGAATGGCCACCGAGCAGCGTCAGCAGCGAAAGCGCCTTGCCGACCATGTCGGGCCGAGCCGCCACCTGCACCACGTCGTTCTCCCGCATCATAGGAGCTGCACCCATTGAGCAGCAGCGTACATCGTCGATGTTCGGGAGTTGTGTGGTTGACGTCACCTATTTGGTGGCGTAACTTTCCCGTCTGATAGGAGTTCCTCCCATCCAACGGGAACTCTCCGGCCTTTCGAAGGTGAACCCATGGCGCAGTCGTCGTTGTCCGCGAAAGTCAAGTGGCTGAGCGTGATCCCCGTCATCGCCCTGCTGCTCGCCGGCTGCACGTCGGCCGGCGGGGCGAGCAGGGCGGGCGGCGACACCTCTGCACCGGCCGGCAGCCACCTGGCCAAGATCATCAAGGACGGCACGATCCGCGTCGCGGTGCTCGCCGACTATCCGCCGTTCAGCGTCCAGAACGCCTCGGGCAAGCTCGAGGGCTACGAGCCCGACATCGCGCAGAAGCTCGCCGACGCGCTCGGCGTGAAGCTGGAGCTGGTGTCCACCGACGGCGCGGGCCGGCTGCCGCTGCTGCAGTCCGGGCGAGCCGACGTCAACATCTCGTCCTGGACGGCGACGAACGAGCGTGCCAAGGCCGTCGGCTTCACGATCCCCTACGTCTCCTCCGGCGCCCTTCCGCTGTTTAAGAAGTCCAATCCGATCACGAGCTTCGCCGACCTGGCCGGCAAGAAGATCGCCGTGGCGCGTGGGAGCACGAACGACACGATCGTCACGCAGACCTACCCGAAGGCGCAGATCGTGCGCTTCGAGTCCATTGCCGATGCCATCGCCGCCCTCAAAGCGGGCAAGGTCGACGCCACCCTCGAGGGGCAGTTCACTGTGCAGCGCGAGGTTTCGGGCGACCCGCAGCTGGCGACGCTGGACGCAGCCCCGCTGCGGCCGAGCATCATCTCCATGGGCGTGCTCCCGAGCGAGCAGGTGCTGCTGAACTACCTCGACAACTTCGTCCGCAACCTGACCATCTCCGGGGACAACCAGGAGCTGTACCACAAGTGGTTCAAGGCGGACCTGCCCGCAGCCGTGCAGTAGCGGCCCCATGACCTTCTACTTCGGCGACCTGCTGCCCTACTTCCCGCTGATGCTGCAGGCTCTGTGGGTCAGCATCTACATCACGCTGATCAGCATGGTGGTCGGGAGCGCGCTCGGCGTGCTCGTCTACCTCGGCAAGGCCAGCTCGTCGCGGCTGCTGTCCCGCACTAGCTCGGCCTACATCGAGGTCCTCCGCAACACACCGCTGCTGGTGCAGCTGTACCTGATCTATTTCGGTCTCGGGCAGGTTGGTGTCAACCTGAACCCGCTTTGGGCGGCGCTGCTCGGCATGACCCTGAACAACTCCGCCTACACGGCGGAAATCTTCCGGGCGGGGTTCCTGGCGGTGCCGGCCGGTCTCAGCGAGGCGGGCAGAGCGCTCGGGATGAGCACACGGCAGACCTTCCGCTTCGTGCTGTTCAAGCCGGCTATCCGCAGCGTGTTCCCCGCGCTGACCAACCAGTTCATCGTGCTGTTCCTGTTCTCCTCGGTCGCCTCGGTGATCTCCCTGGAGGAGCTGACGTCGATCCTGATGAACCTCAACTCGACGACGCTGCGCACGCTGGAGGTCTTCACTTACGGAGGCCTGCTCTACTACCTGACCTCGTCGATCATCTCGGTCGGCTCGCGGCTCGCGGAGCGGGTGATGTTCCGGTGGTGACGTCGACCGCAGGCACGCAGCCCGACACGCTCGTGGTTCGCTCATGAGCCAGAACTGGCAGTACCTCGCGCCGCTGCTCCGTGGCGCTGGCCTGACGCTCGTGCTGTGCCTCGTGTCCGGGACGATCGGGAGCGCCATCGGCCTGGTGCTGGGCCTAGCGAAGGTGTCCCACAACGTGGTGGCACGAGGTCTCAGCACCATCTACGTCAACCTGATCCGCGGGCTTCCCGTACTGATCATTTTGTTTTTTATGTACTATGTGCTGCCGCTGTTCGCCTCGTCGTTCACCTTCTCGCGGGCGTTCACCGCGATCGTGGCGCTGTCGGTCTACGCCGGGGCGTACATCGCCGAGATCGTCCGCGGCAGCATCGAAGCTGTCCCGAAGGGACAGACGGAGGCGGCTAACGCGCTCGGCATGAACTACATTGTGCGGTTCCGGTACGTCATCGTGCCGCAGGCCATGCGGATCATCGTCCCACCAGCCGCCGGTTTCTTGATCTCGCTCGTCAAGGCGTCCTCGCTGGTCTCGGTCATCGGCTACGTTGAGCTCACTCGGTCGGCGCGCATCGTCAGCACGCAGAATCAGAACCCGCTTGCGACCTTCGCGGTCGCCGCGGTCGCCTACTTCATCATCTGCTACCCGATCTCGCTGCTGGCCCGTCGCTACGAGCGACGCGCCAGCGTGCAGTTCCAAGGAGTCTCGCTGTGATCTCCGTGTCCGACCTGCATAAGAGCTTCGGCAAGCTGGAGGTGCTCAAGGGCATCAGCTGCGAAGTGAGCGACCGAGAGGTCGTCTGCGTCATCGGCCCCTCCGGCTCGGGCAAGAGCACGTTCCTGCGCTGCCTCAACCTCATCGAGTCGATCACCTCCGGGACCGTCACCATCAACGGCCACGACCTGAACAGCTCAAGCACCAACCGCAACGTCGTGCGCCAGGACGTCGGGATGGTGTTCCAGTCGTTCAACCTGTTCCCACACATGTCGGTCCTTAACAACGTCATGCTGGCCCCGATGAAGGTGTCCAAGATCAGCCGGGCCGAGGCGCTCACGACGGCCGAGGCCCTGCTCGCCAAGGTCGGTCTCAGTGAGAAGGCCGACGTCTACCCGAGCAAGCTCTCGGGCGGCCAGATGCAGCGCGTCGCCATCGCGCGCGCGCTGGCGATGGGCCCCACCGTGATGCTCTTCGACGAGCCGACCTCGGCGCTCGACCCGGAGACGGTCGGCGAGGTCCTGGGCGTGATGAAGAACCTCGCCCAGGAGGGCATGACCATGATGGTCGTCACCCACGAGATGGGCTTCGCCCGCGAGGTCGCCGACCGCGTCATCTTCATGGACGACGGCGTGATCGTCGAGGAGGGCAGCCCCGGAGAGATCTTCGAGCGGCCCCAGCATCAACGCACCCAAACGTTCCTCAGCAAGGTGCTCTAAGCCGTGAGGACCGGCCGGCGTCAGCCACTGGAGGCGGTCGCGGCCGTACGCGTGCTCCCCCTCATCGTCCTCGACGACGCAGCCGCGGCGCGCCCGCTCGGCGAGGCCCTGCTCGCCGGGGGACTCGACGTGGTCGAGGTCGCCTTTCGGACCCCCTCCGCTGCCGCGACCTTACGGAGCATGGCTGCTGTTCCCGGCCTCTGCGTCGGCGCCGGCACGGTGCTGACGCCCGAGCAGGTGGACCGGGCCGTGGAGGCGGGGGCAGCGTTCATCGTGACGCCCGGGCTGGACGTGAGGGTGCTCGAGCGGTGCGCGTCGCTCGCCGTTCCGGTGTTCCCCGGGGTAGCTACCCCGACCGATGTCATTGCCGCCCTCACCCACGGCCTCGGCGTGGTGAAACTCTTCCCGGCCCAGGTGCTGGGCGGAACGGCCATGATCTCCGCGCTCGCCGGGCCCTTCCCGGACGTGCAGTTCATCCCGACAGGCGGAATCAACGCCACCACCCTGCCCGACTACCTCGCGCATCCGGCGGTGCTCGCTGTCGGCGGGTCGTGGATGGTCCCGAGCGACCTCGTCCGCGCCGCGGAGTGGGACCGTCTGACCACGCTGGCTCGCGAGACGTCGGTTGCTGCAGGTGCGCGCCCATGACGCTGACCGTTCGACCGGCACCGGAGTGCCGGTATGACGCCGTGTCCCTCGGCGAGGTGATGCTGCGGCTCGACCCCGGCGAGGGCCGCATCCACACCACCCGCTCGTTCGCGGTGTCCGAAGGAGGCGGTGAGTACAACGTCGCCCGCGGCCTTCGTCGCACCTTCGGGCTGCGGACGGCGATCGTGACCGCCCTGGCCGACAATCCCGTCGGCAGGTTGGTGGAGGACCTCGTCCTGCAGGGAGGCGTCGACACCGCGCACATCCGGTGGGTACCCCACGACGGCATCGGGCGCACGGTCCGCAACGGACTCAACTTCACCGAACGCGGCTTCGGGCTACGTGGCGGGCTGGGCGCATCCGACCGAGGACATACGGCCGTCAGCCACCTCCGGCCCGGCGAGGTGGACTGGGAGCACCTGTTCGGGGCCGACGGCGTGCGCTGGTTCCACACCGGCGGCATCTTCGCCGGACTGTCCGAGACAACCGCGGCGGTCGCAGAGGAGGCGATGACCGCGGCGCGCCGGCACGGGACGGTCGTGTCGTACGACCCGAACTACCGGCCCAGCCTGTGGCAGGGAGTCGGAGGCCGGGGGCGGGCGCAGGAGGTCAACCGTGCGCTGGCCCCTCTGGTCGACGTGCTGATCGGCCTCGACGTCGACGAGCACCCGTCGGGGCCGCCGACCGCCCGCCTGCGCGCCGCCGTCAACGAGGTCGTCACCGAGCACAAGAACCTTTCTGTTGTGGCGACCCCGCTGCGCCGTGTGGTGACGGCCACGGTGAACGACTGGGGCGCCCTGGCCTGGTCTGCCGAGGAGGGGATGGTCGAGGCGACACCGCGCCCCGGCCTCGAGGTCCTCGACCGGGTGGGCAGTGGCGACAGCTTCGCCTCTGGGCTGATCGCGGGGTTGGTCTGCGGGCGGGGCCTGCAGACGGCTGTCGAGCTCGGAGCCGTCCACGGCGCCCTGGCGATGACGACGCCCGGCGACACATCGATGGCGACCTTCGATGAGGTCGAGGCGCTGATGCGCGGCGGCCGCACCTCCCTCCAGCGCTGAGCACCACCCCAGCGGCACCCCTTTTCCCGGCGCGAAGACAGGAGCACAGTGGACGACGTAGACAGTCAAGGGCAGCAGAACACGGGCGCGGTGGCCGTGCTGGGGCCGGATCGCGACGGAGCCCTCGTGCACGCGGTGAGGCAGGGCGGCGGCGCCATTCGCGACGGCCAGCGACCCCAGGCGGTCGTGTGGGCCGGCGGACCGGCCGAGGACCTCGCCGCGGCGCTCGCGCAGGCGCCCGACGTGCGCTGGGTCCAGCTGCCCTCGGCCGGCATCGAGGACTACGAAGACCTGATCGGCGCGCACGCCGATCTCGCGTGGACGTGCGCGAAAGGCATCTACGGCGACTCCGTCGCCGAGCACGCGCTGGCGCTCGTGCTCGCCCTGCGTCGCGGGTTCGCCGAGCACGCAGCAGGCGCCCGCTGGGACCGCGACATCCTCGTCGAGCCGCTCCTGGGCTCAGGCGAGATCGTCACCGTGCTCGGCGGCGGCGGCATCGCCGCCCGATTCGCCGAGCTGGTGGCACCCTTCGGCGTCCACGTACGGGTCGTGCGGCGCCGCACGGAGTCCGGCTTCGACGCGCCCCACGACGAGCTGCTGGGCGACGACCAGCTCCACCAGGCCCTGACCGGCGCGCGGGTGCTCCTCGTGACGCTGCCCGCCACGGCCGCGACCCGCGGGCTGCTCGGCGAGCGCGAGCTGCGGCTGCTCGCACCCGGCGCGGTGGTCGTCAACGTCGGCCGCGGGAGCGTCCTCGACCAGGACGCGCTGCTGCGGCTGCTCGACGAGCGGTACCTGCGCGGCGCCGGGCTGGACGTCACCGAGCCCGAGCCCCTGCCGGCGGGCCACCCGCTCTGGGCCCAGCCGCGCTGCCTGATCACCTCGCACACATCCAACCCGGCCTCCTGGCGACGGACGCGCCTTGCCGAACACGTACAGGAGAACGTGCGGCGTTGGATCGCGGGCGAGCAGCTCCTGGGAACGGTCGACGCGGGAGCGGGCTACTAGATGATCCATTCCCAGCCGTGTCAGTGGTCGTAGACAAGTAGGGATCGTCCGACTGGCTGTCCGATATGGTCGTTGTGCCAGCTCGCGCAGCGACCGTGCAGCAGCAGGGTCGCAGCGACACGAAGCCGGGGGCACCGGTCACGAAAAGCAACCCGCCCATCGGCGGGGTCGGGGGGGTCGGCCACGTGGTGGACCTTGGTGTGTCCCGGCTGTCGCCCGCTGCTGCGAACGACGTCCGCGCGTTACGAGGCGGCCGCCACCCGGCTGGCCAACGATGAGCTCACCTGGGTGTGGCCGAAGGCCATGGGCACCGACGATCCGGGGACCGTCCGGGTGGAGCTGTCCGCGGGCGCGGGGCGGTGAACTGCTCGAAATCAACGTCGACGGCAAGGACACCGACGCCCGTCGGTTCTATGAGCGGCACGGCTACCTCAACAGCGAGCCGGGCCAGGACCAGCCGCTGCTCTACGACTACTACTACTGAGAACTGACCGACGCGTCCTAGTGCAGCCCTGCCCCGCTCAGCGATCGGGCTGCGGGACGTCGGGCACTACCGTGAGCTAGGGCTAGGTCAGCGAGTCGTTGTAGGCAGCGGTCAAGGAACTGCATTGCCGGTGTTGGGAGGCGAGCGCCCAGTGGGCGATCCGGAACTGACCTAGGGGAACTCAGGAGGCGGCGTGCGGAGGCCGCTGCACCCGGCCTGATAAGCGTCGGTCTTGTGCGGCCAGTGTTCCCCCGGGAGCCCGCAGGGTCACCCGAGGCTGCCAGGCGTGTGGTTACCCGAGGGGAAGGATGGGGTTGTGAACGGACCGTTCGACACCATCCGAGCCCGATCCGATGAGGTCGCCGCGCAACGCTTGGGTGACGACATTGTCACCGAGGCCGACGTCGTCATGGATCGGGCGTTCACTGTGGCCGCTCCGCCGGAGCGGGCGTGGCCTTGGTTGCTCCAGCTCGGCAAGCACCGGGCGGGCTGGTACCTGCCTCGTTCGCTGGAACGGTTCATCCCGCGTTCGAGGCGACCCGCCCGCACCGTCGTCGCGATCTGGCGGCATCTCGAGGTCGGGGACGTTCTTCCCGACTACGGCGGGAAGAACGAGAGCTTCCAGGTGGCGATCCTGCAACCACCCTCAGCGTTGGTCTACCGGTCTCAGCGCGGCCAGATGCAGGTCTCTTGGTCGATCACCTTGAGCGTTCTGCCCGGTTCGCGAGTCGATGCGCGGCCGCTTACTCGGATTCATCTGCGGCTCCGGCTCGGCTCCGTCCGCCGCAAGTGGTTGGTCAAGACCGCCGGTGAACTGCTCGACATCCTCACGATCGCCGTGATGGCGGCGGGGCTCCGGGAGCGCCTGACCGACCAAACCTCGACTTGTGGCCAGTGACCACAGGCCCGGGTGCGTGCAACGCGGGATCCCCAGGTGTCCAATTACGATCGATTCTGCGACGGTCGTCAGCGGTGGTGGTTCACCGGCCCAATCGCGTCCACAACACGTCGCAGACCCACACCACATGCGTTCAATAGCCTCGCTACATGAGTTCTGAGATGGTGGGCGGCATGGTGACCGCTCATCACAACCTCGTTGGTTTGGCGCGGGGTCTCGACCGTTATCCAGGATGCGCAGTTGCAACGCGATGCGCTCACGGCCGCGGGCTGCAGTCGGATCTTCGAGGAGAAGGTGTCCACCCGCGTAGCGCCGCACGTCCGGGACTGGCCGCCGCCTTGGACTATCTGCGGCCGGACAACGGTGACGTCCTCGCGGTGTGGAAACTCGACCGGCTCGGACGTTCCGTCAAGGACGTCCTGACCATCGCTGATGACCTGCACGAGCGTGGCATCGGGGTGCGGATCAGCTCACCGCCATCGGCGCTGCGTAGCACCTCGGTCAGCTCGAGCAAGGCAGACTGGTTCAGGGTCATCGCGTGAGTCCGTTCTATGAGTTGCTTGGTCGCTTCTCACAGAGCCTTACGCGGTGGCCCACTCTCATCAGTGACCGACACGGCCACCGACGATCCCGAGCCTCGAGTTACACCACCCCAAGGGACTCCATCGTGGTTCACGACTGGGACTTCGACACCGCCCTGGATTGCCGTTCGGGAAGTCGGATCACCACATCTGTTCAGTAGGTGTAGATGTCGATGAGGAATGCGGCGAGTGCTCTCCATAAGGCCAGCTTGGTGGTGGTGCGGGCAGGTTCGCGCGGGTTGGGGATGAGGGCGAGCGCGACGGCTGCTCCGGCGAGGGTGAACATTCCTGAGCCGATGTCCTGCCAGCTGACCGGGAATGGTCGGAACGGGAGGTCGTGGGAGAACGCTTCGGTGGCACCGGTCCAGCGCAGGATGCTGTTCCACCACAGCGGCATCAGGAAGGCTGCGAGTCCGGTTGTGATGAGCGCGGTGGGTCGTCGGACCCGGGCGGGGCCAGCGACCAGGACGACGGCGAAGATCGCCGACAGGCCTGCCCCGTAGAGCATTGATCCGATACTCATGGTCTCTCCAACCAGGGTGGCGCACGGCGTCGGTGCACGGTGGACGTCCCAGACACGACGGTGACCGGGTGGCGGTTGCGGGGGCGCACCAAGGTCGCTCGCGATGAGGCAGTGAGCGCGTCGAGGTAGGCGCTTTTCTGGCGGCGGCTGACTGCGCGTTGGGGATGATGGGTCATGCCGGGACGGGTGTGGCCGCGACCTGTTGGATGCACCAGGCGTAGAGGGCGTCGTAGACGAACAGGGCCCGCTCGAGCAGGTGTTGGTCGTCGGTTTCGACGTCCAGGTTGCCGAGGCCGATCGCGAGCAACCCGGCCCCGAGGGGGTCGGTGTCCAGGTCGGTGGCGATGTCGGCGGCGTGCACGATCCGCGCGAGCCGGGCCAGGGCGGCGTCGTGGCCGAGGTCGTGGGCGGCGATGAGGGTTTCGAAGGTGCACCACTGGCCGCCCCCGGGGGTGGGTTGGTGGCGGTAGTCCGCGTCGGGGGCGTCGAAGGAGCGCCCCCCGGTGCGGGCGGCTTCGGTGAGGACCTCCTCGGTGGGGACGTAGACGATCTCGGCGGCAGCAGGACCCACAGCCACGACCATCGACTCGCCGTCCTCACCCGAACCTCCCCTTGTCTCGCCGCGGTGGGCGGTACCAGTGCCCGCCGGATGCCGGGGGCGCTGCCCGTGGCACACCCCTGGGAGGATCGAGGCGGTCCTGGGTTGACGCGTTGTCCGAGCATCCATTGCGAAAACCGTGCCTTGGTGTCGCAAGCGCCGGTGAGCAGGGACTTTAAGCCGCATTGGGGTGGTGGCTGTTTCTGCTGGGGTTGCGGCGACGAAGATGAAACGATGCCTGATACCCCTGCCCCGCCCCGTCGAGGTCCTCGGCGGGGCGCAGTCCCCCGGTCACTGCCCTCCGCGCTTGGTGCGTTGCGGGCGATCGACGGCCGGGCTAAACCAGATTTGAAGCGGGCAGTACCCGGGTTCGCGGTGGCGCTCATCGGGTTCACTGTCGGTGCACGCCTGGGCGGCATCGACCGGCGCACTCCCGCCCATTTCGGTGTGTTCCACAGCACGGTCGAGGTGTCCGCCGGCTGGGTCACGCTCCTGGTCCTCGCCCTGATCGCAGTGTTTGTGCTAAGCGGTCTGGTCGCGACCCGCTCCCTCGGTCGGGAACTGGCACGCGTGGTCACCGCCCGCGGCAACGCCGAAGCAGGAAACGCGATCCGGCTGCTGGGCTTCATCGCCGGCTACACCATCGTCGGCTTCGGCGTCCTGACGCTGCTGCACGTCAATCTCGCCAACCTGTTGGTGGGCGGCGCGATCACCGGTGTAGTCGTCGGTATCGCCGCCCAACAAACCCTCGGCAACTTCTTCGCCGGCCTCGTACTGCTGTTCGCCCGCCCCTACGTACCCGGCCAACGCGTCAAGATCAGCAGCGGCGCGATGGGCGGCCCCTTCCAGGGTGTCATCACCGGCAGCGGGCTGATGTACACCACCATCGACACCCCCGACGGCCTCATCAGCATGCCCAACTCCGGGCTCCTCGCCGCAACAATCGGCCCCGCACCCGAGACCACCAGCGACCACCCCAGCCCGGACCCAACCCCATAGTCGCCACGAGCACGACACCAAGAAATCCCGAGGCGGGGATATACCGCGGTGATCGACGTGATCTTGTAGGTCGGGTATCGCGGACCGGTGATGGCAACTGAACTCGGCGCTGCACACCGTGGCCGTCACGCAGATCCGGATGTCCGGGGGGATGTCCCGGGTCTCGTAGAACTTGAGGTGGCGGTCCCCCGCTCAGCTCCTGCCTTGCGGTAGGTGTTGGGCGTCCGCCAAGACACTCAACGAGAAGGGGACCGCCGTGAACAAGAAGTATCAGAAGAAGATGTCCGTTGCACCGGGCGCGCACGGGTTGACCGTGCCGGAGCACGTCACTGTGGCGATGGCCGAGATCGTCGGGGACATGCGCGAGGGCCTGCTGGCCCTCGCGGTCGGCGCCGGGTTGCCGGTGATGACCGCGATGATGGACGCCGACGTGGCCACGTTGGGCGGTGTGAAGGGCAAGCACGACAGCGACGGGCCGCGGTCCGGCACGGCCACGAGCGCGGGTCGGTCACCCTGGGCGGCCGCCGCGTTCGGGTGGATCGGCCGCGGGTCCGCGGGGTGGACGGCAGCGGCGAGTTGCCGGTGGCAGCCTATGAGCTGTTCAGCAGCACCGAGATCCTCGGGCGGATGGCGATGGACCGGATGCTCGCGGGGCTGTCGACTCGCCGCTACCAGATCGGCCTGGAGCCGGTCGGGCAGCAGGTCGGTGAGGTGGCGACGAGCACCAGCCGGTCGGCGGTGTCGAGGAAGTTCGTGGCGCAGACCGAGACCGCTCTCGCGGAGCTGCTCAGCGCCGACCTGAGCACGCTGGACCTGGTCGCGATGATGATCGACGGGGTGCACTTCGCCGAGTCGTGCTGCGTCGTGGCGCTCGGCATTGACCTGCAGGGCACCAAACATCCGCTGGCGCTGGTGGAGGGCTCGACCGAGAACGCCACCCTGACAACGGATCTGCTCGTCGGTCTGCGCGACCGCGGCCTGGACGTCACCAAGCCGATCCTGGTCGTGCTCGATGGCAGCAGCGCCCTGCGCAAGGCCGTCGTGGACGTCTTGGACGTCTTGGACCACCCGATCATCGCTCGGTGCCAACTGCACAAGATCAGGAACGTTCAGGACAAGCTTCCGCAGCACCTGCGCGGGCCGGTGGGAAAGAAGATGCGCGCGGCCTATCACGCCGACAGTGCGCTGCTCGCCCAGGCGCAGCTGCAGGCTCTGGCGCGTGAGCTGGACAAGACCCACCCGCGAGTCGCCGCCAGCCTGCGCGAGGGACTGGCCGAGACCCTCACCGTGCTGCGGCTGGGGGTGCCACCCACGTTGGCGCGCACCTTCCGCTCGACCAACGCCATTGAGTCCATGATCGGGGTCTGTAGGCAGCGGTCGGCGAACGTGAAGCGCTGGCGCGACGGGGACATGGCGATGCGCTGGTGCGCAGCCGGGATGGTCGAGGCGGGCAAGCAGTTCCGTCGCGTCAACGGCCACCTACACCT
>JAABUY010004445.1_pt1 | contig 14690 bp, 21 predicted proteins | sample 5560271 | NCBI WGS metagenome assembly JAABUY01 (sample SAMN10711886, study PRJNA513374) | rock metagenome | isolation source: Antarctica rocks | place: Antarctica: Victoria Land, University Valley
CGCATGCTGCAGCGCGGCCCCGGCCAACGTCAACGTCACCGGCTACGGCCGGATCCAGGCCCCTTCTGACACCGTCAGCGTGCGCGGCCTCCCCAGTCGGCTGCAACCCGGCAGCCTGCTTGATCATGAAAGTGCACATTGCCACCTGCCTGCAGCCTGCATGCAGGAGGGCCCACACCGGGGTGCATCCACGCCAGGCTGTTGCGAGCACTGTGTGGCTGCACTGTCCGAAGCAGGCGCTCAGAACGAGCAGCGGACGTGAAGCTGCCGCCGCGCCGCGCGCAGATCCTGTGCTCGGTGAGCAAGACGGGCGCGCTCGCCAGCAGCGCGCGGCGGAACGTGTCTGACGCGGTCAACAGCATCGTGTCCGCGCTCGCCCAGGTGCGGTGCAGTGCGGTGCCCCGCGCCTGCGGCGCTCTGGCTGTGCGCACCGTGCCGACGCCCTGCCGCTCAGGCCGCTCCTCGCTGCTGAGGCCGCTCCTCGCCGCTGAGGTCGGCTGTGCGGGCGCGCCAGGCCAACCTGGGCACCAGCGCATTCAGCGTGCAGACCACCAGCCTGTCCGTTGCGCCCGACACCCAGTACAACAGGCGCGGGCCTGACCGCGCGCTCCGCGGCGGCCCCCTGTCCCTGGTGCAGCGTGGCTGGCATGCATGCGTGCGGTGTGCGCTGCATGACTCCTGACGAGCTGTCGTAAGGTGAAGCGCACTTGCCGTGATGGGCTGTGCTCCCGCGCGCAGCGTGACAAAGAAGAATGACAACAATGGACAGAAGGTCACGCAGTCGCTGCGTGTGTACATTGGGTGCGGGCCGCCTGTTGGCCCCGCTCAGCCACACGGGCCAATCTAGGTTCCCGCCCAACTGCACTGCATGGGTGTGCATGGCGCATCGGCACAGTCAGGGGTTTGCCCGCTGAGTCATTACAAGCCTCAAGGTCGCTGGCACCGCCTATGACTGCATGGTCAGCCCTGTGGGGGGCCTGCGACATGAGCAGCTTGAGGTAGCTTTGCGAGTCTGCAACGCTGACTTCTTATCTTATAAAAAGCTCTTTGCGGCTGCAACCCGGACTCGCCACTTTGCGTGCCACTTTGCGTGCCCCGCATGTGCCAGCGCCCGTGTTTGCCCTTGTTATGTGGCAGGCCATGTTGCTTTTTGAAGGCTGCGACGCTGACTCGCTAGTGGGCGTGCTTTGCACGTGCAAGCGCGTGCCTGCCCCCATGGCCTGGCAGGCCGCCTGGGCCCCCGTGACCGGGCGGCGCGCGCGCAGCAACGTGACGGCCCAGTCGCTGGCCGGCGTGGTGGACGCGATCGTGAAGACGGGCGACGCCACCATCTCCACCATCAGCGTGCGCGCCCGCCCCGCCCGCCCGCTGGCCGGCCACAGCGGCCCCTCCGCCGCGCACGGCCGCTGGGCGGCTGCGCTAGCATGAAGCCCCTGACGGCGTCGCATATGCTCGCGCGGGAGCGTCAGGCCCGCTTTGACGCTGCTCGTACGGCGGGGCTGTCTTGACGTGCCGGATGACATCAGACTGCCCCACTGCATGTTTATACAGAGCTGAGGCTGCAAGCCAGGGGCTTGCCATGCATGCTGGGCTGCCTGATCTGCGTGAAGACGCGCCGGGTGGCAGCAGCGCTGCCGGCTGACCCGGGGCCTGCCGGCGCGCGCAGTTCGGCCTGGCGCCGGCAACAACGAAGAACTTGACCAAGACCGCCCGCAACAAGGCTGCGCAGGACGCCGCTGGCACCGCCCGGCTCTACGCGCAGGTGGGCGGCCGGCCCTGCTGCTTGACTGCAAGCAGGCATGCCTGTAACTTTGCACCTTCACCTCAGACGCGGCGGCGGACATCTGGCAATTGCGTGAGCTGCTCGCGCTGGGAACCGTGACATGCCTGACGAGCAACGGAGGGCCAGGCAAGGTGGGCCGGCTGCGTGCAAGCGCTCATTTTGGGGGTATCTCACTGCTGCAGCGCGCGCAGGCAGCGGGCACTGAGCTGGGGAGCGTCGTGAGCCTGCGCGAGTCGTCCGTGCTGGTGGCCCCGGTGGGCAGCTACAGCAGCAGCGACGGCGCGCCCCACGCTTGCGAGGCGGAGCAGTGCTCAGGGGTGCAGACAAGTTTGCACGTGCTTCCCGGGAGGCACGCCTGTGTACCACACGCGTTCATGTGCGCAGCAGTGCCTCACACCAGGGGCCATCGGGTGCACCTTCCCTGTCATCAGAGGCATGCATGTGAGCCTGTCGGTGGCTTCCCCATGCACAATCTCAGCCTGGCGCTCACAGCTCTGCATGCAGCAGACATGTGCGCAAGCCCCGCAGCCAAACCTAATTTGGGAGCCCAACCCCCGGGGGGTTTTACATGTGTGACGCTGCGCAGATGGCCCGGTGGACGCCGGCCTCGCCCGGGTGGCGAGCATCGGCGAGCAGGCGGTGACGGCGTCCATCTCTGTCGTGTACGAGCTCAAGGCGCCGCTGACGGCGTCCGCAGCGGCAGCGACTGGCGGCTGAGTGCGTGCTCTGATAGCCTTGCCTGGCCAAGCGCTTTGCGCGTGACGTTGTTGATACTGCTGCACAGGGACCCTGCTCGTAAAGAGTCTCGATTGCAAGCATCTTGGGCAAGAGAAAAGTGCTGAAGAAGTGTTGAAGTGTAACTGCGCGAGCGTGTGTGCAGCATGGGCACCAAGGCAGGTTGCCACGGACGCTGACTTAGCTGTGCACTGCAACACATCGACTTGCATCGACCGCTGTTACAGGTCTTCACTTCACGCAGCTCAACATCTGCTACTAGAAGCAATAACCAGTGGCCCGTACACCTGCAAGTATGGGCTCGAGGCAACGCATGCCGCACGCATGCAGCGCATGCAAAACGTGACTGACAAGTGTGATAGGCTTGAGCAAAATTAGCTGCCAGGCCCGCCATTCGTGCCGCTGGTCTCACCTCGCCATGCAGAGGGCCTTCCAGCGCTAGCGCGAGCGCCTGTCATCGACCCATACTTGCTGCGCAGGGCTCAATCCCTTGTTTCAGCCAAATAGCCGCCAGCCGCCCCTGCCCCACACATCACAAGGCCGGGCAGTCCTGCCTGCAAGTCAGCTTTGCACCCCCTGCCTGCTAGTCAGCTTTGGCCACCGCACGGCAACTCTGAGACCAGCTCCTGGGCTCCTGGCAACGCTCGATGTGGCTAATGTGCTACGTCATCGCACTCCCAGTGCCTGTCCAGTGCTGGCAGCGACAACATTAGTGAACGTTCCCGCGCCTACTGTGCACGCTGCGCACATCCTATATTAGCTATCCCATGATTCAGCTCATCGCACAGTATGCAGAGGTGGAGTCACGGCGGCCGGACACCCCGCTCCCCCGCCCCCCCACCTCTGACCCTGCTGCAGCTTTGCCCCGCAAGGCATCGCTTGTCAACAGCGCGCCCCCCACACATGCCTGCGCAGTGCCAGCAGACCCCGCCGGCCAACCCCCAGGCGCGGCCGGGTCTGCACAGCACGCACGGCGCGCAAGGCAAGACTGCCGCTCCGCGCCTAAGACAGCACCCGGAACGCCTGGTACGTCAGCGCGGCGAGCAGCGCCACGGCCACGGCCGCCAGCGCCATCTGCGCGCCGTGCGCACTTGATGGCGCTGAACCAGGATGGCTATGCATTACGCGAACAGGGCTGCGAAACCGGCAACGTGGAAAGCTCGGGCGCGGGTCACAGAGTCACACAAGCCATGCAGGTAAGCCACGCGCGCCGGCTGGCTCAAGGGTGCCTCTGATAACTGGGGTGGTGCGAGTGTTGCTCAGGGTATGCTTGGGGCGCTCAGGGTGCGCAAGCGCGGGCGAGGGAGCCGCGGGGCGGCAGCAGGCGCGCGCCTGGACGTACGGGTCGCGCGGCAGGTGGCGCTGCCAGCCCTTGCGCGCCTTGGGCACCATGCGCGCCTTGGGCACGGCCGCGCTCTTTGCCTTCTTGGCCTGCGCCGCGCGCAGCGCCGCTCACGCACTCAAGGCTAGGGAATGCAGTGCGCAGCCCCCGCCTGCCCCAGCGCGCAGCGATGCCGCGCCCGGCGGTGCCCGCTTGTGGGGCGCCCGCGTTTAGTTTCATTGTTGTCTCCATGCGCGCTGTTCGCGGCGCCCGTCTGCCCGCAAGCGCGGCGTCGCGTCAGGCGTGCGCAGCAGGTTGAGTTGCGGTGCTGGAGACGCGGAACGCTGTGCCGGCTTGGCATAGAGCACGGTGGCGAGCAGGCAACCCTAGCCCACACTCCAGGCGCAGCCACTTGCAGCGCATCCGGCGTGCAGGCAGGCTGTTGCAGCGCGCCTGCTGGCCGGCGGCCGCCAAAGGCGCCGGCTTGGCGGCCGGCGTGGGCTCGGCCGCCGCGCTCGCGGCCGCCGGCGCCTCCTCGCCCTCGGCCGCCGCAGGGTCGCCGCCCGCCGCTGCGTCGCCGTCGCCGTTGGCCTGCGCGGGCTCCTGCGCAGCCGCACGACGCCAATGTTTGGGCCAGGCCGCGAACACAGACTGACGAGGCACGCTAGCATCTTTGCCAAGAGCAGCGCAACTGCCGGGGGTTGAGTGCACGATGCTCTGCACGCAGCTGGCATTCCCGGGTGCAGGAGGACCCACCGCCATCCTGCTTCAAGTCATGCACTTGAAGTGCGTGTGCACTGTTTGTATCAGGCTTTGGCACCCCCAGGCTCTGCCATACAAGGGCATCCCATGCTGTCGCCCACAAGTGCCGGCAAGCCAGACGCTCACAGCGGACACAGCGCCACAACAACTGCGTGTACCGGCCAGCAAAAACCCCTGGTCTAGCCCTCACTCCAGCCGGCGGGCGGCCCACCTTGGCCGGCTCGGCCGCGCGCGCCTTGGCCTCGGCGGCGGCGCGCGCCTTGGCCTCCGCGAGCCGCGCCTTCTTGTCGGCGGCGCGCTTGCGGCGCGCCTCCGCCTCGCGCGCGGCCGCCTCGTTGTGCTCGCGCGTGCGCGCCTTCGCCTCCTCCGCGCTCAGCACGACCTCCCTGCCGCGCGCCGGGCGGTGAGTGGCCCGCGGTCGCGCTTGTGGCCGGAGCATGCCCCTGCAGCTCGGCTCCAACCCTAACCCTAAATCCTATCCACCGCATGCTCGGTCGCCGGCTATGCGCGTGCCTGCGCGTGCGTGCGCCTCGGCCTGCTCGGACGCGCAAGCACGTCGTCTGCCGGTACAGGCATGCAGGCGTGAATAGCGTGGGCGCTGCTCTCCCCAGCGCGCTTCCGGTGGGTGCCAGCGCTCCGGCTGCCCAACACTCTCAGCTCCCCCCCGCTTGGGGCACGACCCTGTCCGCACAGCTGACGGCAGGTGGCACAAGCGTGGACAAGCGTACATTGTGGACGCGTAGGCTTAGAACAGCATGACGGCCGCACCGCCGCCTGTTTTGGAGCAGCGCTGCAGCCGCCACAGCTGCCCAGACATGCACGGGCGCACTTCACTCTCGCTCGTTCATAGGACGGGCCCGCACGTCTTGAGCGCGGCGCTCGGCGGCACAAACGGCTCGTCGCGGCCCAGGTCGGGCAGTGCGGCGGCCGCGCGCGCGGACGCAGCCTCGGTGGCCTCGCGCGCGCGACGCCTCGCCGCGCGCGCACGCTCGCCCGCCACGTCTGTCGCCGCCATCGCCTCCGCGCCCGGGACCACAACGGGCGCGCGCGGGCCGGCCGGCACGGCCGCGGGCGCGGCCGCGGCGGCCGCCGCCCCCGCCGTTGCCGGCGCGCCGTTCTCCGCAAGCGCCGCCGCTGGCGCGGCCGCGCCGGCCGCCTTGCCGCCGCCGCCGCCCGCTGCGGCACGCTGCACGGCGCGATAAGGTTGTCAAGTTTGGTTCTCAGTGCATTGACAGCCAGTCCTACAGACGGCCATCAGCCATACTGCCTCCGCAACATCGCCTGCGCAGGGTGTGCAGGCGCAGCAGTGGCGGGCGCAGCGCGCCCAGCGGGAGGCCCTGCACGTTCTCCTCAGAGAGGGTATAAGTTAGGTTTGGGGTAGGGTTAGATGCGCGCCTTGGCAGCGGCCTCCTCCTGCGCCTCGCGCAGCGCCTCCGCGATGATGTCCTGCGGCGTGCGCTGCGGCGGGCCGGGCGCCGGCCCGGGCGCCTGCTTGCCCTGCGCGCCCGGCGTCTTTTCCAGCGGCACTCGGGCATAGCGCACACATTGAGCGCGCACACTCCCTCTCTCTCTCTCAGAACCAACCAAAAGCTGGGGACCTCGAGCGCCGCAGACACACGCTGACATGATGGAGACAGAGTGCTGCGCGCGCGCGCGCGCCGGGCATGCCGCTGGGTGACCGGCGCAGGCCCTGCTACCCTTCAAGGCGCCAGGCGCCGCGCGCGGCGCCGCCCGGAGCAGACAGAGCAGGCAGGCGCCCCGGCGCTGTGGGCGCCGGGTGGGCGCCAGGGCGGGCCGCCGGCCCGCGGGCGGCGCGCCTTGGCGCCGGCGGGCGCGGCCGGCGGCTCGTCGTCGGCCTGCCATAATGCGTACTTGCGCTGCACGTCCCACTGCGCATAGTACTCCTTGCGCGCGTCGCCGTCCTTGGCCAGCGTCGCCAGCTCGGCGTCCACCTGCCGCGCGGGTGTAGGGTACAGAATTAGGGCTACCGGGGGTCAGCACCGCCAGCTCGGCGTCCACCTGCCGGCCGGCGCGCCGTGAGCCGCCGGTCGCTTGCGGTTCTGGCGCGGCGCGCTCGAGCGGCGTGCCCGCCTAGCGCGGCTACCACACTCCGCACCACCTGTACGGCGGGTCCTTGGGCACACATGTCGCGAACAGCGCGCGTCTCTGGCCGCTTGACTCTGGCCGCTTTGACTCTTATCAAAAATCTTTGTCACCAGCTAAATTCAGGAGCTGTGCAGCCTCCTCTGCAGGTGAACGCGGCGGCGCAGCGGCGGGCAGCGCAGCGCGGGGCCGCGGCGCGCCTGCTTCTCGCACTTGGCGCGCGCCTCCTCGGCGCGGCCGTCGCGGATCAGGTCGCGCACGTGCGCACTGAAGCGCCGGTTTTCCAGGAAGGGGCCGTTGCGCGAGCGCTTGTCGCGGCGCATTGCCTGCAGCCGCCCGTACGCCGTGTCCTGCGCGCGCGCGGGGCGGGAGAGCTCAAGATTGGGGTACAATCAGGGCATGCGGCACTTCTAGGCACAGTGCGCGACCGCGGCTAAAGCGCAGCGGCACTTGACGGAGGCTGGCGGCGGGCGCTTTGGTGCCCGGACTGCCACGACGGCGCAGCGCCGTTCAACTAAGCTCGCACCTGACGTAGCGGGCGCCGAGCTCACACCCAGCGCGCCGGCGGGCTCAAAGGAGTAAAGGGGGAGGGCCGGCCGGGGACGTGCCGACAGCTCCTTGACGCGCTTGCGCTCGGCGATGATGTCCTCCACCGCCTGGTTCAGCGCGCCCTCGGCATCCTTGCAGCGGTTGCGGATGGCCAGCGCGGTCTCCAGCTCCTGCCGCAGCGCCGTCCGCTCGGCCTCCAGCTCCGCCAGGCGCGCCTGGCGCGGCGCCGCGCGCCCCGTCAGCGGCTAGGGTCAGGTAGGGCTGACTCCGGTCGCGGCTGCCCGCCGCGCGGCCTTGGGAGCCCGCAGCATTCACGTGCTAGCTCGTGGCTGTGGTCAACCACGATGGAGTCGGCTTGGTATCTGTTTAAGAGCATGCTGCCATGCATCGTTGCAGTGCGCCCCGTGTGTGCGGTGCCTGGCACTGTCCGGTTAAACGCCACGCCAGCGCGCGCCCACACGCCGCACACAGCCGCCACCGACAGGCGGCGCGCCTGCCCGCCGCGCCGGCCGGGCGCCGCACCTGCCAGTTGGCCGCATCGCTGGCGGCCACGCTGAGGTGCTGCCGCTTGGCATCGGCCGCGACGACGCGCTCGCGCTGCGCCTGCGCGCGGGCGCCCCGGGGCGCTCTGGAGATGTCCCGGCACTGCAGGCTGCTTGCACTCGAACACGACCGCGCGCTGCAGCGCGCGGACACGCGAGAGTTCCCACGCACACGCCGCGCCCTTGGCTGAGCTTCCCTACCCTGACCTTCACCCTGTACGCTACCACACACCCTATTTCTACCCTACCCTGTCCCTATTACTCAGGGCGGCGCGCGCCTCCAGCTTCTTCAGCGCGGCGATGATCTTCTTCTCCTCGGCCACCGTGTTGCTCTCGTGCGCCATGCGGTGGTTGAGCTCGCCCAGGCGCGCGTCCAGCTCGGCCTCGCTGCCGACGTCCAGGTCGTCAAACAGGCTGCGCACCGCGTTGCGGCCCTCGCGCTGCTGCTTGCGCAGCTCGCGCAGCGGCGCGATCTCCGCGTCCTGCGCCGCCGCGCATGTCTAGGCAGGCCTGTTGCTTCCACTCGAGCGCGCGGCCACGAGGCGAGCAGCTTTGAGGGACTCGCAGGACGCTCGTCACGCCGCGGCGCGTTGTTCTGCTGGTGAGCTCGGAGCGCGCAATGTGGCAGCCGGCAGGGCGGGGAACGGAGCTGCGCGCGCGCTGGCTCCGGAGCGGGGCTGCCAAGGACACCGGGCGGCGCCGCGTGCACGCACGGAAGCTGGCAGCGGCCTCGCACCTTGCTGTTGCAGGACGCGCGGCAGGCGTTCAGCGCGTCCTGCGCGACCCTCTGCGCGTCGCGCGCGCCGTCGCGCTCCATTTGCAGCCCGTGCGCGTGTCAGGGCGGCGCAGCTCCGCTCGGCTTTACGGAAGCCGGCTGCCCCTTCCCAGGCTGACGCAGCAGCCCGGATGGGGGAGGAAGCGGGGCAGCCTGGCAGCTGCCCGCCAGCCCCGCACCCACGATGGCAGTGATCCGACCCCGGCAGCGCAGCCGCGGGCCAGTGCGGCTGGCCGGACAGCAGCAGCGCCGCAGGGTGCGCGCCTTCTTCAGGTTGATGCTCTCGTTCAGCACGCGCGTCTGCACCTGGTATGTCTCCAGCTCGTGCTCCAGGCCCTTGGTGTGCAGCTCCCCTGCGCCCCAGCGTGCTCAGCGCCTGCCTGCGCTCGCACGAGCGGCCGCCTGGCACGCGCGCGGCGGCCGGGCGCGCCTGGGTCCTCCGGCGCCCGCGGGTGGCGCACGAAGTACATCCGGCCCGCCCGCCGGGCCTCGAAGCGCTTGCGATCCCGCTCACGCTCGGCCTCCTGGCGCTCCTCGGCGGTCGGCGCCGCAGGCTGCGGCGCCTCGGGCGGGGGGGCTGCCTCCTCTGCGGCCTCTGGCTCGTCCTGCTCCAACACTGCGTCCTCGCCGCCATCGTCCAGCTCCTCCGGCTGATCCACGACCGCGGCCTCAACTGCGGGCTCACCCAAGTCGCTCTCTGCGTTCATGGAGGTGGCTATCATGCTGATCGCGTACGCGTCCGCGGCCTTCACATGCACAGCAGCCAGCTGTGTGCTGTCAGCCAGGTCCCCCACGCCCATCCGCCAAGCTGCCGCGGCCAGGAGCGCCAACTGCTGTATGATCGCTACAAAGAACGTTTGAATGCCCAGGACGCGCTCAGTCTCCTCCAAATGCAGGGTTGCAAGTGCTATCTTGCATGCGCATATTTTTTTATGCACAGGACAGGTGGAAGGAAACTATGTTCTCAACAACGGCCCGCCAGCATGCCAGCGTGCTGTGACATTACATACTTCAATCAAAACCAGGCTAACACCGGTCTTGATGAAGGCCACTGGCCTTCACTGCATATCCAGCACTGGCCTGTCACGCTCTCACCCCGCCAGTTTGCACAGCAAGCAAGCGAATGACGGCCAGCCCTCGACTCAATGGTAAGCACTCACAGGTCAGACGCACCTGAAGCCTTCCTATAGCCAGGCGCCCGGCATGCCCCACCGGCGGGCTCCGCCCGTCGCGCAAGGGGCCGCACCGCGCCGGCACACCCAGACTCAGCATCAAAGCTGCAAATCAACACGCTAGCAAAACCAGGCTCACACTCCCACTCTTCCTTACAGACGGTGCAAGCCAGCCCGCCCACTCCTACACTCAATCTGACAGGGTGCGCTCCCCGTCGGCAACAATTGAGCAGTCACGTCTCCGGTGCCAGGCGCGGCCGAGCGGGCCCACTGGGTCTGCGCTTGCAGTCGGGCAGTGCCCCGCCGAGCAGGCGTTGCCGCGTGACGCGTCGCGCATGCCGCAGCAAAGGCCCGCCGGAGCCCATGCAGCGCCTCGGGCGCGCACAAGAATAAGCGGGCGGGCGCCCACCAAAGAATTCCATCACTATACATTCATGTTGAATCCTTCAAAAAGAATTCAAGCTCAGCAAGCCCAGCAAAGCATGCGCCTCGGCCGACCGGCACCGCGCACCGCTCGCGCGAGCTGCGCAGGCCGCCAGCCACAGAGTGACATGGCGGCTGATGCGGGCAGCACCTCGCGCGGCTCTACCACTCCAGCCACCTTCCCATGGTCCGGCACCAAGCGCCCCAGGTCCCCCAACACGGCAGCCGACCCAGCAAACGCTGCACGATGGCGCAGGGGCAACCCCGCAGCCACGCTTACTGGGCGTGGTGCGGCGTGGCTCTGCGGGGCGCGCTTGCGCCAGGCGCGTCCCCCAGAGACGCGCTGGCGCCGCTGGCGCCTGCTGCCCGTGCTGCCACACCTGCGCGCTTGCTTGCAGCCGCTGCTGCGGCATGCGCGCTGCCGCGCTACTTTGGGCCCTCGTTGTCGATGGGCGCGTCCGGCTGCAGGTGCCAGCGGTACATCCACGGCATCCACGCCATGACGGCTCCAAAGTTAAACACCCACAGCGCTGCCAGGTACGCCTGCCCGCACGGCGTCGCTACTTGAGCGCAGTGCGTCAAGCAGACGCACGTGTGTGCGCTTGAGCAGCCATGGCAGGTGCGTCTCAATGGCGGGTGCCTCTCGGCGCAAAGCCGCCGGAGTCCGCACGCATGCATCACTTGCTCGAGGTCCCCCCGTCCACGCCAGCGGCAGCACGCCGTGCACCCAACCTGAACGACATACTGCCCCCTGCCCACCTGACAACCTGCGCCCTAGGGCGGCGCGCGCCCCAGCGCCCCAGCGCGAGCAAGCTGGGCGCGCCTGCAGGTAGATCAGCCAGGTGGGGCCGTCCAGCACGCTGACGAGCAGGCTGCCGCGCCCAAGCTGCCACAGCCGGTAGATCATGTGCACAACAGGCGTCATCGGCCACATCGGCGACCCTGCCGCCGCGCACGCGAGCGCGAGCGTTGGCGGGGCAGCAAGACGCGCACGCAGGCGCGCAAGGCACAGCCCTGTCGTGCTGCAAAGATAGCCTTGTCAGCAAACACAAACACAAGACCAGAAGTTATGACTCAGTCCGCCATGCCCAAGGCCCACCTCTGCAAGGCATGCACTTATGAGCACACCACGCTGCAGGGTGAGCCACCCTGCCGATCCACCCTTTGGCACGGCAGGCAGTGCAGCACCTCGCTTGTTGTACCACGTCTCGCTCCAGATCTGGACGCCCAGCGTGAACAGGTAGGGCACCAGCACGGTGGCCCCCAGCCAGCCGTGCTCGTTGTACGCCGCGGCCGGCAGCGCCAGCACCGGCAGCAGGAGGCCGGTCAGGGCGGGCAGCAGCTGCGCGAGGCACGGGCGCCTCAGCCAGTGGCTCAGCTTGTAAAATAAGTTGCAAATCATTGGAATGCAGTACAGTGCGCGGAGGAGCCCTGCCACAGCAGCGGCAGCAGCTGCTGCGTCCGGGCGCGCCTGGAGGTACAGGTTGAAGTGCTTCGGCAGCCTCCGGTCCCCGGACAGCTCCACCCACGGCCCTGCCAGCACAGCGCGGAGTCAGCGCGCTGCACCTGCCATCCCAGGGCACGCAGGCTCCGCGGGCTGCTGCCAGGGGCGCACCCGGGTAGCGCGGGTAGCGCGCATTCCTTTGGTCGCCGTACCTCTCGCCCAGGAACAGGAAGGCGAAGGTGGTGGCGGCAAAAATACAGTCTACGGACATGAACAAAAGCAGACGCGTCTCGTGGTTCAAGGACAGCACCTGCGCTCGCACGTGCGCTTGCAGCTCGGCGCATTGCGGTCGCGCCTGGCGCTCAGTGACAACCGAGCCTCAACCGGCACAACGCTGCCAGGGCGCCAGCAGCGGGCGCGTCAGCCTTGCTCATACGCCCTGCGTGACAACAGAGCGCAGCTGGCAAAGGAGCACTGCGCGGCGCACCTCATCCACAAACCGCGTTCCGACCAGAGACGGCACCAGGCCTCCCAGCAGCAGCACCAGGCCGGTGTGTATCCACAGGTCATCCTGCGGCTCTTCATCTCCCCTTGCGAGCGGCTCGGGGTCAAGCACGCGCCCCGGGCGCTCACCGCTACCTGCCTGCGCAGCCTGACGCGCATCCCAGCCACGCCTGCCGTGCGTGGTGCGAGCGCTGGCCTTTGGCAGGCCTGTGGGGTGCCCTCCACGCGCACACGGTCTCACTGCGCAGCGGCGGGAGGCCCGCAGCGCGGCGCTGGCCATGGCCATGCATGCTGGCCTGCTCGCCCTGCACCACAGCTCGGATACTGCCCCGCTTGTCATGATAGACCCATGGCGTTGGAGAACACTCTGCCTCTAATCACACTGTCTCCCTCCGCTGTCCTTTCCAAAACTGAGTATGCGTGGCCTGCTGCGGAGGATAGGGTGGAGGAGAGGGTCTGGGCCGATTTCCACAAGTCCACTGTTGTCTAGACACTGCTTACTGGTTTCAGAACAGCTATCGCCTACTTTGACGAGCGTGCTCAGGTACCAATCTTCAACACGCTTGCTTTAAGTGCATTCCAAGCACGCGGTTGGGCAGTACTTCACCGATACTGACAAACCAGGCAAGCATTGTATGTCTCTAAGCAGAGCTATGCCCGGTACAAGGCCTGGCCGCTCTGGATGGCTGCTTACTCAGCACGCTTGATGCGCAGTATGGCAGCGTTCCGGCCAGTGTTATGCAGAGATCTATTCAGGGCGCACGTGCCGGGAAAGAAGCAATGCTGCGTGCGAGCACACCCCGTACAGGCATCCAGCACGCAGGTGAGCCTGGAAGCGTGTGCTTATGGCAACGTACGCTTTGCCATGTAGCAAACTGGTTGCCTGCTACTGCTAGCCCTGCTTCTCGCTTTTCTACCAATATGCTGATGGCGTCAGAGTGGGTCGTCAGCGCTGCTTTCTATATGTTGAGCGACTGCTTTGCAGGACCACATGGCCCAGGAGGTTGCGAGCTGCTCGCGGCGCGCTGCTCTGAGCGCGGCGGTGCTCTCTGCAGCCGCGTTGCTGCCAGCGGGGCCAGCGCTTGCTGTGCAAGGCCTGACAGCCGGCAGGATTCCAGGCAAGTCTTCCTCGCCTGCAGAGGCCGGCGTCTGGCTCGGAGAGCAGGGACAAGCACCTGTTGTGACAGAGGCCTGACCGACATGGCAACGCGCATGGCGCTGGGACCCCGTGCGCAGTCGTTCAAGTGCGTGGGGCCGGCAGGGACGTCGGCGACCAAGAACGAGGACGGCTATCTGACGTATATGCGCCCTGAAGGGAAGAGCGGTGAGCGCCTGTGCCTAAGTGAGCGACCTGGCTGGGCCATACGAGCTGGGCCATGCGAAGCCTGCAGTCCGTGTGGGTGTGGCAGTCACCGTGCCCAACTGTCCTCAAGTGCGGGACCCGTTTACAAGTTGGTGTTGGTCAGTGACTGCATCGGGCTACACATGCGCGACACATGTTGGGGTGGCCACAGGGCTGGTCTGTCCACGCCCTTAGTGTGCGTCGCAGGCGGGCACGGCGTGGGCTGGAGCGAGATCCCGCGATATGCCTTCGACATCCCTGAAGGTTGGGTCGAGGCGCCCGTGTCAATCGCCGACCTGGGCGGCACAGAGGCGCGCGCGCCTGGACAGACAGCTGTGGTGTCTGCACGCCGCGCTCCTCTGACCCGCCTGGCAGCGTGGTGCTGCGGCCTTGCAGACAGCCTTGCAGGTATGCCGTATGAGTGTGCCGCATGGCGCGCAGATTGACGTGCGCTTTGCCAACCGCGACCAGGGCAGCCTCGCGGTCGTTGTGGCGCCCGTGCTGCGCTTTGCTGGTCGGCCTTCCGGGCTGCCGCTCAGCCATGCTTGTGCGGCGGTTGGTGTAGTGTGAAGTGGGCACTGCTGTTGCATTGTCTTGACGGTGTCCGCATCTCCAAGGTACCCTGTGCCTCCTGTGGCGCTCTCGTCCGCCCAGGGCGAGCAGGCCTGTTCCAGGTCCCAATGCTGTGCTCTGAAACGTTGTCTCAACTCGGGTTGTGGTGCGCAGATATTGGGTTCAACGCTAACGTGACGATCGAGGAGCTGGGCTCGCCTGACAAGATCATCCAGGGGTTTGCGCCGGAGCTGTACGGCTCGCCGTGGCTCTCTGCGTGCGCTGACCTGCGCAAGCTGCGGGCAGAGAGCCAGTGGAGTCGCCCAGGCGTCCAGAACCCAGGCATGCAGTTGCCATCCCCCTGGCTGCATGAGACTGTGGCGCACCGGGGGCCCTCCAGCCCGAGCATCCTGCACGCTACAATTCAACACAATGGGCGGACGCCTGAGTGCTGACCGGGACATGGCATGGAGTTTGCGGCGAGTGCAAGGGCTGCCTCCGCGCAGCTGGGGCAGAGCGGCGGCTGAGCGGGGTCGGGCGCGGCGGCGAGCGCAGTGGACCAGCGGCGGGAGCGCACCGGGCAGATGCGCGGCAAGGTGGGCATCAACAGCCTGGCCATGGACCCGCAGCGGCCCTACCTGCTCCTCACGGGCGGCGCCGACCCGCTCGGTGCGCGCTGCGCC
>JAABUY010004449.1_pt1 | contig 14683 bp, 19 predicted proteins | sample 5560271 | NCBI WGS metagenome assembly JAABUY01 (sample SAMN10711886, study PRJNA513374) | rock metagenome | isolation source: Antarctica rocks | place: Antarctica: Victoria Land, University Valley
TTGTATCCATTGACAATGGAGTGGGGAATGGAAGCCAGAGTGGGGTAGTTCAGGGCCAGACAGGCAGCAGCAATGCGCTTGATTCCTAGCTGCACAGTCTTCTCCAGGTCCTCATCCGTAATGTCCAAAACCATAGGGTCAAACACTGCTCCACTCTCGTAGACCTGCATATGCCATCATTGCTGCTGCTCGCCTAGTCTAGCGGTATTTTGCAATATGGTGTCATCTTGCCTTGCATCCTAATTTAGTAGACAATAGGCTGCATTCACCACCATACACAGACGCAGACATGTGCTTTGCGTTCGCCTGGACTGTTACTGTGCTCAGTGTGTTGGTCATCACAAAACGCCATCACAAAACAAGGCAAAGTAAGCTGGGGCCTCAAACATGACATGGGGGAGAGCAGCAATGGCTGATTAAGCTGCACCAGCATAGCTCAAGATTGCTACAAAGTTTCCTAGAAGCCCACATACCGAGTAGTGGTAGACAGGGGCAAAGAGCAGCGTGATCCTTTGGTATATGGAAGTGTGACTTGCAACATTGCTGCGACGTGAGGGTTGTCCAGGCAGAGGGCCTGTCTGAGGAACAACCAGTTGTTCATTCAACAGTCATTAAGTGAAGGTACTTACAAATTTGACAATGAGGCCATAGCTGAAGGGCTTGATGCCCAGCTTGGCCAGCAGAGTGGCCTCTGAAGCCCCCACCTTCTCGCCTGCCTTGATCAGAGCCACATTGGAGGTAATCTCCACAGTGCCCTTGTTAATCTTTGTGGGGATGTTCAACACCTGCAAGACCAGCTCCTGGTTCAGACTCATCATCTTGTAAATTGCATCTTAGTGAAGATGTGAAAGTTCCTCTTAGGTATAAACATAGACAAACATAGACACGCCATCTTTGCAGAGTATCCAAACAGCTATCGCAGAGTCAGCAGAGAGAGCTGCTGGCAAACATGTAAGCAGATCCTGAGACCTGTCAAGCCTGTCAATAAAAGCGGGCGGCAAATCGACAAACTGAGCATGTTCAACTGACATAGTCTGGCAGACAGCACATTGCACTAGACCTGAAAGAAATTGGTGGATGAGGGGTCCAGGCCTGTTCCACCAGCTGGCACCTCCACATCATTGGGGGCAACCAGACCCACCCTAGCAGGTGCACCAACCTTGAACTTCATGATCTCATCACGAATGTTGTTTAGCTCACCCTGTAGCGAGAAGATATAAGCGTAAGTGGGTGCAACATGTGCTTGCCCATGATTGCAATTACAGGCAGCAGGTGCTTACATTTGTGAAGATAATGCCGACATTGCCAACAAGGTAGTCCAACAACACATTCCACTTCTCCTCCTTGGTCCTCTCTGCATACAACCTGATGCAGCGCTTCATCAGGGTGTTCTTTCCCATGAGCACCACACTGTGCTCGCGCAGACCCTGCAGCCGCAGTGCAATTGTAGCCTTTCTGAAAGCCAAGCAACATCAGGACAGCCTTAAAAGGCTCAAAAATAGCTGACTTTTTGACCTTACCCTACGGATGTCCTGGAACTGCTTTGATCCCACATTGTCAGCAGCTACAATAAACGCCCGGTCGTACTTGTCCAAGAATGAACATAGTCTTTTGTCGTACTGCAAGTCAACACGAGAAACAATAAGAGCGAGAACTTCATCACAGCTCAAGCTGGCAGAGGAACAGTGATTTTCTTACGTTCTCCTTCTTTGCCATTTTGTTCGACATCTTGGCAGATCTACAGGACCAAGCCGGCTAATCGACCGGAAGGCAATTTTAACCTGAGAGAGTAACAAGTCCTCAGCGCCGACTCCACACTTTTGTTTGACTTGTTGATAGGGTTCACAGAAACCCTTGCTTGACTGCCAAATCTAAATTGCTGCATGGCATCAGGAAGGTCGCAACTTCCCGGGAACAAGGTCGCTGAATGTCCCGGGACGCTCGCCACATTAAAGCGGCTATTGTACACTTCAACAACACGCGTACGCCTGGTAGCACCGTGAGAATTATCAAAAGATCACGCAAAACAAGCTAGACTGATCTTCGCCATGCCATTGGGTCACACAAATTGCCCGATAATTGATGGTTGGCAGGGCAGATTGCAAGCCAAACTGGCTGCAGCAGGTGCAGTAATCATGATGACCGCCTCTTGTACCCCGCAGACTGAACTGTACCACGACAGCATTTTCGCTCCCACAGGCGTCGGAGGCACTCTTGCTGGTGCTGTACTGGCGGTGCTGCAACAGAAACAAATCTTGGCACACTCTTTGGGGACTGCTGCCAGCTGCATGATCTGTGTGGGCGGTTTTGCAGGTGTGCTGCATCACCTAAACTTACTGCCCTTTCTCAAACCTTTGTTAACTGATACTTGCACCATGACAGTCTGTCAAGAAACCAGCAGATTGCTGAGATGTGAAGACAGTCCTGCCAACAGTATTGTGGCAGGCGCTGCGGCTGGTGCTCTGCTTCTAGGACTACAACGTAAGCTGTGGGCGCTTATAATCTAAGCCACTTCATGCTTGCATGTGTAGCCTCTTGCTGTCCAAACAACACCGCCATGCATGTTCCAAGGCTGCGTTGCTGCACAAACGTGCTGTGCAACCAGCAGTGCTAAGCCCACTCAACTCCGTTGAAGTCTGGTCATGCTCATCAGGTGGAAAGAATGCATCATTGCCAGCAGCTATTGTATGTGGATCAGCAGCTGGCATGGGCCATATTTTTTATGACAGGTTGCAACCAGTCCACCAATTTCAGAGATGGCTTGTGGACAATGATCTGATGGACAAGCCAGGTACTGTGCTGCTTTCCGGACCATGTGCTTGACTTTGAGATGGCAATGTGAGCTTGCCCCATGCTGTGACTCCCATAGTCACTTCAGGTCTTGGCAATTGCAGTTTTGCATCAACAGCCACCAACCAGGGCACCAGTCTATCAGGTTCCGGCCAGGGAGTCAAGCTCAACATCCAAGCCATCAGGAAAGACCTGGGGAGATACATTTGGCATTAAACACTTATCAGATGCAGAGATGATAGAGTATGAGCAACAGAAAAAGGCAAAATTCAATCAAAGGTGAGCGTTATTGGTAGTGTTGACAGAAAACTCAGCACAAGTCTTTGGTAGCCAAATTCAGTGCTAAACATCATCAGGTGTTCTCAGGGGTACATGCACCCCTCACAACAATAGCAATGCAAAAAGCAGTGCATTTGTCATCATTGCCAGGAGGTTGAAACTGTAGCTTGCTTTGCAGGCTTGTAAAAGCTGGACTTGGTCGTGATGAACGTATGGTACAACAGAGACAGCGCCCAGATCGACCATCTTAGGTCTCATGCACTGACATGCAAACAGTAACCATGCACTGGCCTGGGAGACCACGCACCAGATGCAAGCAAAGTTTCATAGACAAGGCTGATGGGTATGCGTACACGCCCGTATAGCAACTACGTAAATCTGCTGTGCATACTATATGTCTGAAGTTGGGTTGAATATCTTGACCGACACCCAGCAGCTGAATTGATTGATTGAGACTAACTGCAATTCATCATCTGCTTGCAGTCGTCGTCACTGACATGCTTGCAGGCACTGTCACTGTTGCTCAGTCTACTGCTGCTTTGCAGGATGTCTCCAAAATCTTGTGGACAGAAGGTCATGCACACTGTGTGCCTGCATGGTGATGCACGCTGTGTGCCTGCATGGTGTACCATTTTGATTGCTAAGACATGTGTGCAACATGCATCCTCATGATGACAGCTGGCATTACATTGGCATATGTGATGTTTGACATTCGGATCTTGGCAGCCGCTGTGGTGTGCATCATTTGAGCTTGCGCTGCTACCATGCCAGCCTTGATTTGACAGACAAGTGGCATGTTTTGATGTCATAGCTCAGCTGCACATTGACGCTGTCACCACCCCACAAGCGGCAGCTGCACAGGCTAGAACATGCATTTTCTTGATGATGCAATGCGTATCCTGCTTAGACTGCTGATACTGCGCATTTGCGTGTTTGCCTTGAGTCTGTCTCCAAGTAAACGAATGGTTCTTGTGACCATGCGGTGATACATCTACTCTACAATCTTCAGCATGATTGCAGTGTTGATGGGGACGAGAGTTACTAAAATGAACTTGTCACAGCTTGAATTGTTGCAAAAATGTTTTGCTCTTGACAAACAGAGCAATACTGGTACTAAGTGTAAGGCAATCATATTCAAAGACCATTCCAGCCACGACAATTCTTGATACACAATGTCAATGCACATCCTTACTGCTGCTTGAAAGTACACTCAATTTGCTCGCCATTAACAGTTTGGTACCCTGTAAGACGTTTGAACAACTCCAAGGCCCTAGCAGGTGAAACAACATCATGAGAAATAAGCTGAACCGAACTGCAGACAGAGCTGCATCACCTCTGCTCAAAGCAAATTCTATGATATGCATTGTACCAATAACAAGGACTGCAATGGTCAGTGATCCTTGGCACAGCCAGCAAAAACATCCTGAGTGGCGACGCCCAACCTCACACCCTTACTAGACAACATGCAGATGTGCTTGAATGCTGATTTAGACCAAATCATCTCAGAATTGTCTTCTACCCTAGACAACATGTCAGCATGGAACAAAGCATCAGACTCCCTAGACGCCCAAATGAACTCAGGAGCGAAGGCTACATCTCACAATAAAAGCACAATGCACAAGCCGCTGATGACTCATTAGTACCAGCAGAGCACTTTGACCTGCTGCAATAGATGCAAAATTGTAAAGCAATGCAATGAAATTGGCATCAAAGGGTCTGAGGTGCTAGCTTGGCTCTGACTGCTTCTAAAGCATTGAACCAGCCTTGGACACGGTCAGGCATGAATGGACCTGGCCAATGAGATTGTACAGTGCAGACCAGCTGTGCCGGAGGATCAGTATAGATAAAATTCCCACCTGCGCCATACATCAAAATTGTGCCACGTTTCTCATCCAGATTCCACGTCTGATTGTGATACATCTTGCCTGGTGAGTCCAACAACCCAAAGAAGTTTCCACTGAATGCCTGCAAGACATCCTCATTGCCATGACGTGTGTCATGCACAAATGCAGCAGGGACCACCTCTTTCCCATCGCTGCTGCCGTCATTCAGCCAGAGACACCCAAATCTGGCGGCATCACGCAAGGTTGCGCTCATGCCACCGCTGTACATGGGCGTCCGCTTCTGATCCACAACTATCTCAGCGTCTTGCTGGGCTCCCATAGGTTGCCATATCAACTCAGATATCACTTCTCCCATTGGCTTCCCAGTCACTGCCTCACAAAGGCATCCTAGCACATCAGTATCCCCTGCACGGTACTTGAACTTCCCACCATGCTCAGTGTCTTTGGGCAGGGTCAGCAGAAGTGCCTTGATGCCGTCAGCAACTGGCTTGGCAGGATCAGGCTGAGACCAGCGCATGGCCTGCGCTGTAAGGATCATGCTTGAACTGACTCCTGAGCGCATGTCAAGAAGCTGGCCAACGGTTGCTCCAGCATAGCCAGAGTTCTTCAGCTCAGGCATGTACTGCTCTACTGGCGTATCCATATCCAGCTGCTTGCGCTGTATGAGAACAGCCACACAGCTGGCAATGAAGTTACGGGTGATTGATGCAATACCATGGCTTGTGCTGGGGTTGATGCTATCAGCATAGAATTCAGTGATGTTCTGGCCCTCATGCATGACCAGCAGGCCATCTGTGTCATTGGCCTGCATGTAGTCTCCAAGACATGTGCTGGTGCCTGAGGCATCTTTAAATGTGATTCCCATAAGATCTGTTGGCTGATTTGCATCTGACAGTGGTGAGACTGTCTCTCCCCGGCCAATTCTCTGGGTGCCGGCCAGCTCACGCAGGAAGAGAGGGGCTTTCTGTCCCATCATCATGGTGTTCTTGTTCTCAGAGGCTTGCTGTGCTGTGGCTGCTTGTGGTGGTAGAATCCTCTGGCGGTACTTTGAAGACTTGGGTGTCCAGCTGCCGACAGGCCTGCAAGCCCAGACTTAGCAAGCTGGAGCACATTGCTGTTCCTGCATAGCTGGTGTACACACTCACACTTTTCTAATACATTTGGTGACACAACTGGCAGAGAAGAAGCTTTGCATGCTAACAGCAGAGGGATGAGATCATAGTGGTGCTGACGAGACAGGCACTGTTTAATGCTGACCAAGCAACACCAATAATTGTTATGGGTGACAGGGCTCAGCAGAGAGTTTCTTGTATAATGCCAGCAAGGAAAACACCTGTGATGGACGTGGCAGGCTACCCGAGGCTCTATGCGGCAAATGTCCGGCAAGAAGCTCTTGCAGTTTACTGCGAGAAAACTCAGTCGATTGCTACATGCACTACCGACCCGTTTAGCACACGCTAGGTGCGATGACAAGATAACATGTCAATGCACTGGCGCATGAGTCGCAACAAGCCGATTCGACGACACCTTGGTGTGCCTTGTTTGACATACCGTTCCTCGCGTACAAACCTCGCCCGTTGACATGCATAGGACTCTCCAAAGAAACAGTTTGCAAGAGGACCAGTCGCGTGAATGCTGACCGGGGTTCCCGACTACGAGGCTGTTTGGTAAACCCTGTTGCTGTCAAACGGTGGTTAGCCGGAGACAGCACTGCATCCGTCGTGATCGGCACACTCGTACAGTCGACTCGGGCAGATATGCTAATTTTGTTTGCAAAATCCTCGGCGAAACCTACTCTGCCGATGCTAGTGCAGTCGCTGAGGTCAACAGATGCAGGGCGGTGAAGTTGACGTGGAAGTGGAGCACTGTCGTTTAGTCAGCTACACCTTGTATTGGCAGACGATCCTCCGATTTTCGTTCACATCAATGTACTGATTGGCAGTGACGGAGGCTGTACGTGGTAGAGGCTGTACGTGGTAGAGGCTGCCGACTGCGTCATTATACGTCTCAGCCTGTCGGGTTGCATTCTGATCTGAGGAGTTTGACACAAGCGAAGTATGATCATCGCTCTGAGGCCCTGGGTGAAGATAGAGCTGTAGCCACAACCGGTGGCACTGCTTAAGGTCAATTGAACCTCCACAAAACATATAACATGCACAAAAGGTTCAGCATTCATCCAACCACGCGCAAGTCCGACTCGTAACCAAGGGATCGAGTGAGGCCTGTGATGTTTTCAAACAAGACACAATTACAAGCCTTGCTGGCAAACAAATTAGAGCAAACAAAGCAGGCCACACTTCTCGCTTCCCCTCTCAATCAATCAGTTGCCTGCATATGTCTTGCATGTACCTTGATTGACATGCTGAGCTGTAGCACATTGCGACAGTGGAGATCACTCCAGATGAAGGTGATGGCCACAAAGTGTAGCTGACCTTTTGATGCTGGAGAGCAGCAGTGCAACCCCAAAAGTGTTATTTGCATTTGAGGCTACAAGAAAGCAAGTCATGCCGCTGAGAAGTTTCTTGAGATGCAAGGCCTCCTGATAACCAAATTTGCTTGTGATGAGATGTTGTGAGTGCTGAAGTGCATTGCACTGCCAGAGCAACAGATGTTGACTGCCAGTTCAGCCTGAAATTTGTCCACATTGTTGATGTAGCCAGAGTTCAAAAAATAGTCAAGGGTGATGTCATACATCCAGGATTGTCAGGCATGATGCAACAAGCCCCTGCGGACATGCAGCATCATGAGCCTTTGTTCAAGTAGTTGATGCACAGAGCAAGCAAAGGCAGATGCAAAACAGACTGATGGCGTCAAGAACTCGGTCATCTAATTGCAGACACAAGTGGAGCAGCACAGGCAAGAGCTATACAACACAACACAACAAAAATTGCCAAAGAATGCTGTGCCAGTAACAGGTGAGAGTGATCACCAAGGCCAACATACTCCTCAAGCTGCAGCCTGTTGCGGGTGCATGTCCCAACAGCTCACATGGACCATAGGCATTGTGATACATGACCTGGCATGTGAGATGGCATGACACGTTTTATGAGGATGTGGACAGAGGCAGTCAGTGTCTCTGCAAAGCTGAAGGGAGATGAGACGTCCATAATCGCTGGCTTACAATTTGCCCCACGTGGCCTTCAGCCCTGCAGCCTTCAGCTGTGGATCCCTGGACTCATCACATCTTACTCAAGCCATTGCACTGGGCCCTGGCCTGTCTGCTGCCTCAGAGCCATTCATCAGCGCTCCTCAGGTCCCTGCATCACCACAGGACCATCTATGCCCAGGAAGCAGATGCTAAGCCTGCTGTAACTCAATCTAGCTGGTGCAGCAGCTTTGAGAGTCATAGCCCTTGATGGGAGCACAGAAATGCACTGTGGTTGGCAAGACCCAGTGTGAGTACACATAAAAAGTAGTAAGACCATGTGCATAGCTGGGATTATCACAGCCCTGCGGTATGCAAAGGGGTCAAGCCAGTGGCTCCTGTCAGTGCAATATAGTATTAAAAAAATGTGGTTACGTGTAAGACCTTAATGAAACACTAAAGCTGGGACACTGCTCTCATGCAAAGCAATGAAGCTGCTGCAACACATGACAAAGCTGCAAATGCTGCCAAGCAGACAAGTACAACCGGTCAGCTTGAAGCAGTGTCTGCACATGCAACAGCAGCAGAGCCTGCTGCTGTTGCTGCCAAGGAACTCAACCTCAGCAGCTCCACTAAACTAGCTGCGCTGAAATTACTTTAGCTTAGTTCAATGGAGGCGCCACCTCTGAAGTGGGCTCCTTGCAAGGTGGGCTGTATCAACACCATGGAAGTTCCCAGTGGCAGGCCAAAAAATGCTGCGACATCTCAAGGCGAAGCTCTGTACATCATGAGCCTGGAGGATCATGACCCAAATCTGGTGGGCCATGTTAGCTCAATATTTCTTATACAACCCAGTATTCATGCAGCATGTGAAGCAAACTGCAAAGCACTCCAGGTCACAAGGCCAGTCTTACTCACCCTCACCTTTTGACACAATTCGCTCCCAAAATGACCGCTGCTGAGGCATTTGTCTTGAAGGTCTCTAGTATTGTCTTAATTTGGCAGCATCAAATCTTTCCACTGGGCGTGAGTATGGAGTAGAAGCCACCCCACATGGCATGTATGAAGGGTCCTCAATGGCAAACAGACCAATGTCATATTCCTGTAGGCACAGCAACCATACTCAAAACTAGCATATAGATAATAATAATAATAATAATATAAACTCTAGTCCAGCTCATGATGAGCTAGATACGTGCAGGACAAGTCTTGTCTCTCCAGAGCACCCTGTCTTGTGCATCCCTATAAGGCCTACTAATACGATATAGATGATCAAGTCCATCAACAGCAATTTTGCTCACCTGATTATCAGGAGGCCGCTCAGAGTTCATTTTGCGAACCTTTTCAGCCCGAGCAACAAAGTTTGCTCGTGCACGCAATTCAACCTGCCATCAGACAAGACAGTACAATACTGAGTGCAGCTTGTTTAGCAACAACACTTGATCAACAGCTTTGTTTGTCTGTCTCACCTCTTGACTGGTCTGCAACCCTGCTAGCAGAGTTGTCCTCAGAGGTGTATGAAGATTTTGGGGCGCGCTGGCCTGTCGCCAGCTATACTCCTCGAAAGCCAGATCAGGGCAAGGTACGCCAGATTGGTGTTTGGTCCTGCTGACACCTGCAGCTGCGCTGAGTATTAGTCCAACAGGTATAGCAATACAGTGGGTACCGACCAAGTTGAAGTGCAAGGGTGAGTGAGGATCTGGCAGCAACTTCTTGACAAGAAGCCTTATCGCTTAACGGCTCAGACCTTTCACGACAACTCACCTGCATCCGTTCTCCCTCCGCCATCGAACTGTCTCTCTGTGAGGCTTCAGCCTGCGTGAAAATAGTAAGAGCCCGCAGCTAATCATAAAGCGCCTGAGACAAGGGCTCTCGGTCTTGGCAGAAGGAAGAGGGTGTTATGGGAAGGTTTTTGTTGGACACATTTCGGAACACACTTACGTCCTGTCGTGTAGCGTCCTGATTCATGTTATTTGTGCTGTCGCCTGTCGCAGTGACCTGGTGTTAGCTTGGCACAGCCGCACATTTGCGCAGCAACTATGCAGACGCGGGCTGTGCAAAATTTGGAGAAGTTGCAAAGGGGCTTACGACGCAATGACTAATCCGATAACGTGGCAAATTTGCAACACGGGGAATTTAAGAAATGCAACACGTTGAGTAAGGCATTCTGGACTCTGTGATTATGAGGGGGCAAAAATCTCCACTGCTGAGTCATCGACCAGGAGGCCTGTCACATGATCCCTGGTTCATGGCTTTGTCGATTCCTCTGAACGTGTTTTGTTGACTTTCTGCTGATTGGGATGCTTTTGCGCCGGCTTTCAGGCAGACCTGCCAGATTGTTCGTTCGTAAGCATAGTTGGCGAGATCATCGGTAGCCGTCAATGGCACTGTAAGCGTGCAGGACCTCGGTACCGCTACCATATGCATCCTTACTCACACACTCAGCGGGCCTCCAATGGCGCTGGGAGCTCCGCTGAACTGACAAGTTCTCCTCCTCTTTCTGGTCAGTCCCCGACGGGTGAGCAAGGTGTCCCAGGTTTGCAGAAGAAACGAGTCTATTTCGATGCCATGAACTTGACGCAAGCTATGACGGAGCTTCCCTCCAAACGACTCAGACACAACAGACATTTCACTCTGCAGGCACGATCACTCCACATTTCTGGTTAAATTCGTAATGGCTTGCTATTCTGTCAAGCAGGTCTGTCTGCAATGTACATTCTTGTAATGACATTGCTTGCACAGGGAGAGCAGAGAAATTTTGGGCCCCCAGATCCATTAGATGCTGATCCATTGGATCTCATGGCATCACAGGCCCATCTGCTGGATACAACGCATGCAAAAAGACTGGAGCGAGGGAACAGCAGCAACTATCCTCAACAGCTGGAACCGCTTCCCCCGCCCAGCATACAAGAGCTTGATGTATGCTGATAACTCAGATGTGTGACTCAGTGGTCATACACAGTTTTCTGTCTCCAAAAGGATCTATCGTATGCAGGTGGGCTTGCCAGAGACTGCAGGGTCAAACGGCAAGCCAGATGACAAAGAGAAAAGAGAATTTCAAGCTTCAGGTAGCCAGCAAGAGAAAGAGAAAGCTGCTGAGAGGTTTATGGATAACGAAGCCCAGGCGCACCAGCAGCTGCAGCAGCTCAAGAAGCAGCACCGGCTTCAGCTGCAGGAGAGAAACCGTCAGATATGTCACCTACAGGAAGATCGTGAAAAGCTTAGACAGTCCTTGCGCAAAGCTGAAAGCAATCTCAGGTTTGCAGTTTATTCCGCACCTACTGCTCAGGTTTTGCACGACGCTGTTGATGCCGTGTTGCTGCCAGAAATGCATCTGGTGCTAACACTGACATGGCCGGTGTTTTGTCAACATCCAGTCTGCATCTGCTCCTGACATGCTGTTGATGATGAAGTCGCCACATATTGATCAGATCCTGACATTGCTGCTTCATTACCCTGATGCACTCTGCATGTGCTGCTGACTCTCTGCTGATACTGTTGCTAGCTTGCTGCTAGTGCATACTTCACACCAATGTTGTGATGCTGCAGGGAGGCACAGGATGTATCGTTATGTACCATTTGTCACAGAAATAAAAGGAACTGCTTGATTCTCCCCTGCTTACACTTCTTGTTGTGTGCCGGTTGTCTGCAGCAGCACACAACCACCTGCCCCTTCTGTCCCGCCTGCAACACAAAGGTCAGTGGCCTGATGGTGCTTCTAACAACGGTCTGAGCTGTAGTTTGCAAAATTTTGGTGGTCGACAAAAACCTTGAGCTCTGGTGAATGGAACGATTTGCACACCTATGGAATAGTTGAGACAACAGTTAAATCATGAGAGGTGTTATAGTGTGCAGGCCAAGGGGATGACAGTCAACTGTACGGACTAAAACTGCATGCAGCTTGTTAGAAATACGCTGTGTGCAGCTTGTTTGGTTACTGTCTGTCAATCATAAGTTGCTGTTCTGTGATGGTAGCATTTAGCTTGTACAAAGGGATTTGTCAGCACGGCAGTAGGGCGAGTTTTCTGGGCCTGTCCAGCTGCCATGTGCTGTTTGAAATGAATACTTACTTTGCAAGGTAGAGCCATTGCTGCAGATTGATTGAGTTGCATGCTGCGTTCTTTTTCATCCCTTGTTACTTTTCAGTTTTGTGATAGCTTTCATAGACCTTGTGAAGCACTGTGTAGTTTTGGCTAGAAATTAAGAGTTTTGTTTGAAGGCGCTTTATCTGCAGGTTGATTCAGTTTGAAACCCTTCTTTAGTTTGCCAAGCTTGATATCTAACCTCAAGCTTGGCAAATTAAAGAAGGGTTTCAAACTGAATCAACCCATCTGTGGCATATATTCTTTGTAGCTGACTTCAATCTGGGTCAAAGCTGATTGTGTTTCCCAGGTCTTGACTTTCTCGGGTCAAGTTAGCCTTGTACAGGGGCTTTTGCCAATGTAGTTAAGTTCTTTGCAGCACATTGTGACTTTGCATGTGAGGGTTTGCAGTACATAGGACTGACATGTTGCATGCTATCCAGACTTTGGGCTGTGCTTTGACTGCAGCCACTGCTGAAAATGCCGTGTAAATGTGTCCCAACTGTTTGTCTGTCTCTGTTGGCTCTCAAGAATACACACTGCATCGGCCTTGCATCAGATACACATGCTTTTGTCCCAGGCTCGTGGCCGGCAGCGCTTTTCTAGACTTGGGCTGTAAAAAAGTTACAGAGTTCGATGGGACCAGCTTATACACCGAGGCGCACGGTACATCCAGACAAAGCTAGGGAATTCCAAGGCTTGTGTTCTTCTTCCGTTTCCAGCCTAGCAGCACCAAAAGCGTCGTTTTGCTCTGTGATTGGGGCAAGCAGATGAAACCTTTGTGCAAACGGTGGCGAGGAACTTGCAAAAGTTCAGAGGCCGCAGGCTCGCGCAGATCCGAACAGTCGCAACTTCAGTGATCACTTGCACCGCTTCAGACTTATTGAAACGCTTGTAGCCATTTAAGGGCTCAGGTTGCATTACAGCTCTTTTTGAGAGAAGCCCCTGTGTTTTCACCGGACGATAGCCATGGCTGATGTTGCAGGTATGGAGAACCTGATCACAGCTCAGATCAGCACATATCAGCATACAGTTGTTGGGGCAGCCAGGCAGCAAGCCATCATCGCTCTGACCTCTCGTGCATCCACTTTGCAGTCCATCTACTCTCCATGCAAGGGCAACGTGATGGCCAACCTGTGCATGCAGGTGCTGAGGCAGTAAGTCCTGCAAAAGCGGTCCAGTTTGACAGTCCAGCTAATGGCCAGGACACAGTCGAGACGCAACAATATGCTCCAGATGCAGACAGACATAAGGAGAATGACAGTTCTGGTGATCATCAAAGTGTCTCATGTTCTGATACAAGTGCCTGCGTCTGCTGGTCGCTGCTGAATGCGACCTTTTCTCTGCAGAGTGCCTGCCGCCATTCATGGCTGAAATTCCTGAAGCGCTGGAAGGTATGCAGCTATCACAGCGCTTTGCTGGCGCTGCACATCAGCTGCAAGAAGACATGGATGATTTGAAGCTGTCACTAAAATCGCTTGACATTGGTGAGTCACTCTGTAGCCAACAAGCTTGTCAACCAAGTGATGCATTAGTCCACAGGCTTGATGACTTGTAGTAGCATGTAGTACCAGAAGCAGCTTGGAAAGCATGAAATTCTACTTCATTGCTTTGTGACACAACACATGCCAAAGCACTGATATTGTATCTGCATCATACCAGGTGGGCTACAGGCTTTGCCAGATGCTTCATCTGCACTCAAGCAAGCCAATATCCTCAGCATGGTCTTTCAAAATAATCAAGACCAGCAGGCAGCCTTGGCAGACAGTAAAACTCAGGATGACTTTGCAGCAGCTGGTTCAGCAGACATTGGCGGTCCACACACTTCTGACCTTTCTGCGTTCTTGTCAGGTGAGCACATGAGGCGCAACTTATTAACTTGGGTCATCAGTTGCATCAACAAACTATTGTGAAGCTTTGCATTTCTCTGCTAGTGTTGCAAATATTTCTTGCGATGGTATGCCTCCATCATGTCCAGGGCTTGCACAGACCACATACTTCACATCTGCATTTGCCACAGGGTTGCGATCCAAGTATGGGTTGCACAACAGGTCAGCGGCACAAGTGATAGAAGACGCTTTGAATTCAGACCAGATAGGCATAGCGCAGGATTCCTCGCCCCAGCCCTATAGTGCAAATGCATTCAGCAGTCCTGACCGCCAGGCTATGCAGCAGTCACTGTTGATCGACAAACAGCTTCTGCACCCTGCAGAGTCACAAGCCATTGTTTCACAAGGTGATGGAGTACTTGTCTTTGGTGTGCTGTTGTTCAATGCATGATGCATTTCTGCCACAAAATCTGCCTCACATACGCCATTACACAACAGTAGGCAACTGCCATTGTGCTCGATTAGGGTTGACATGGAAAGCAGCATATGCTTTGTACCATGTTTGGCTGATGAATGCGCCAGCTTATTGCTGCAGGCATGACTCATGACCAGTCAGCAGACAAGCAGTTGATGGTAGACTGGCCAGCACTGAATCAACGCCTCCGAGATAATGGCTTTGCCGGTCTACCACTGCATAGTCAGTCTCAAAGCGCAGCTGCTCAGCAGCCCAGACGCTACAGTCACAACCAGCAGCAGCATCAGGCACCCGACCTT
>JAABUY010004451.1_pt1 | contig 14681 bp, 12 predicted proteins | sample 5560271 | NCBI WGS metagenome assembly JAABUY01 (sample SAMN10711886, study PRJNA513374) | rock metagenome | isolation source: Antarctica rocks | place: Antarctica: Victoria Land, University Valley
AAATAGAAGCTTTTGTACCAACCTTCTTCTGTATTCTTAATATTCAGTTATAGCTACCTCTAAAGATCAAGCACTATCAACCCTGACCTCCATTGGTTGTATCATCTAGGCACGGTCCTGACAGATACTAAGCGCTTGTTTTAATATAAGTATGAAGAATTTTCAATGAGAGAAGCTTTCTGACATCAATGATGTTCAGATGAAAGAATGATATCAGATGAATAACTTGCTTCTGAGCGAAAAGCTCAAGATGATGACAAACGAAAAGATGATGAATGACTTGAATGTCATCAGAAAAGCATTAACAATGAAGATTCTTCAACAGTTTCAGAATTTCTGAAAAGACGTAGTGTGTCATCTTATTGTGTAAGTTTTTGACAGTTCTTTTTGTAATTTTGTTTACAACATGATTATTATTTCTTTTACTATTTGAACTTTGCTTTTGATTTTACTCTTGATTTTGCTTTTGATGTTGCAATCAATTTTGCAATCAATTTCATGACTTGTATTTCAATATTTATACTAACATTATGATATATAGAAAAGCAGAAAGTGATCAGTATCATCAAGTCTTCTTCAGAAATTATCATATCTTTTGAGATTGCAAATTGACATCAAAGTGCTTTCAAGAATCATTTATCACGTCTGAGAAAACTCTATAACATGTAGTATGATTGAAAAGAAAGACAATTAAAAACAAGTCATGCAAGTGAATTATGTTATCAGATCAGACTGAGAATTGATTGACAAATTTTGACTATGACAAGTCTGAATGAACATTAAATATTTCACACAAATTGACATGTGAAATCTGAAAAGTAATATTTAAAATTAAGAAGTCAAGTAATCTTTTTGATTCTTTTAATATTCATATTTTAGAAATTGAGTATTTTTAAATCAATGATTTAGCTAGTTTTGCAGTCACAAGCTGATAGATAGAATTATTTATTGCATGCAGCATCATATCATACTTCCATGTAATAATTAAATAGCAAAAGTGAACAGAAGAATTAAACATTCTTTTTGCATAATTTTGTGCAATGATTATTTTGTACTTCAATTCACCTCTGTATAATTATTTTCTTGTATTTATAATAAGCTTCTTAGTCAATCATGATGTTTAAAATCTATTAAAATGTGCTAGTTTTTAGAATAATTAACAGTTAATTTAAAAGATAAGAATCAATCAATTACAAGTCAATAGTGATGCATGATTTGCATTGATTTTCAAACTTTAAGCTTAATGACACTTGAAAAATCAAACTTGTTTTCAATTCTTTTTGCAACTCTTTTTGCAATTCTTTTTGCAATTCTTTTTGCAATCTCTTTCTCATTTAACTTGCTTATTATATGATTCTCTTGAATGAGAACATCGAAATTACAAGCAAGTATGAACAGTTTCTTCAGTTCTATAAATATAACTTCAGAGAATCTTAACGACAGCGAGCATAATAATGCTCAATCTTCTTCTTCTAACATTACTTCTATCATGCTCTTTAAACTGCAATCATTACACAATGAATGATATGTATTATACAATCATGAGCAAGAATATCAACATATATTTCAGAATTGATAAAAGCAAGCTTAATATGCAATGCAAGTAGAACGAAAAGTATCAAACTATCATTATTCAAAGTGAATCTTACAATCATGAACAGATGAGATATGAAATAACTTTTATCAGACAGCTTTAGTTGAAAGCGAAAAACTTAAACTCATTTGTTGTTTATATTTGCATGTTTATGAGCATTTTGATAATAGAAGCATCAATAACAGCATCATGAAACATTATTTGAATAGCAAAGATTGTGATAAATACACAAATTTAGCAATTAAGATCACGAAAGTTCAAGACATTCATAACTTTGTTAAAGTTAAAGCTTCAATAAGTTACTTTTTAGTTGCACATTGCAAAACAGATTGCAAAACAGATTGCAAAAAAGATTGCAAAAGATTAACAAATCACAGCATTATACTTTTCATCAAGAATATACTTCAGAAGTCTTTGCATTACAACTTCAAAAATTTTTTGTCACTTTGAATATTTCTCATGTTGTTATTGATAATCTTTAATTTCAATGAGTATTTGAAATAACATAATCAAGCATTATTCTGTCACACAGAATCAAACTTACAATCTCTTTCAAGAATGAAGCGACTGTTGTTTGAATCAATATACTCAAGAATTTATTAATGAATACTAAAATCTTCATTAATCTAGATGAATGAACTAGTTCTAATAAATTATCTTTTCTAGTCATCATGAGATTTTACTACATTAAGTTCTGAGAATATCATAAAGTCTTGTTGAGCTTTGAACAAATTGAAGATAAGCATATTAATAGCAATCTAAGCAGTATTACTGAATAAATATTGCAAGAACTTGATATTCAAGATTGAGTTATGACTATAATCATGAACAACGTCAGCAATAATGATGTCATGATGATGATATTAAATGAGACTTTGCAAATGTTCTCAGCTACTTCACATTTATCATGTTTAGCACATGTAATTCAGTTAGCTGTTAAACAGTTACTAAAATCATTGATGTTAAGTTCAGAGAACAAGAATGAGAAGAAATATTGAATACTTAAGATTAGTCTTTAAAGCATGTCTGTACAAGAGAATTTATCTCGAACATTGTTCAAGATAATCAATAATTTTTATTTATCATGTTACTTTGCTTTGCAATCGATTTTGCAATCATGATCAGAAATATAGAGTAAACTCTTATTCATGACATTATAATAATCTTCAATTAAATTCGAAAGCTTGCTGTTTATATGAACGTAAGTTCTCAAAGAATAAAGAACTTTCACAAGACTCAACATAATTTCAAACTTTGTCTCAAGATGATATAAAATGTTAAAACTTGTTGAAATTTCATCTGTTTTATACTTTTGAAAGCACTTTGTCTTCAAGACTTCATCAAGAGTTATATTTCTACTCACGAAAATGAAAATATAACTTTTCAAAAGTTATCTTTCAATAAGAAAGAATGAAAACATGTTCAATATCTCGTAGAACTACTTAAATCATTCGCGATATTCATTGATTTACTTGAACATAATTATGAACTTAACATCAATTCAATTTACATTGTTTATGATGTTTTGTTCTTTCATATCAAAGATCACATGATAATTCTGAAGAAAAAGCAACATTCTTGAAAGCATTCGCTTTTGAAAGTCTTAATGCAAGCTCAAATTAAATTATTTGAAGATTACGTGAATGTCAATCATAATCAAAAGTTAATGTACAATCTTGAAAATATTATACATTCTCATCAGAAACTAAATTCATACAATTGATTTACATGACAAGACAGTAATTATAAACAAAAATACAAATGAAAGTTTATAAATTATTATGCTAGACACTACGCTTTCAACTCAACTACATTGCAAGATCAACTTCAAGAAAAAGTCTTGTAACAATCATCTTTCATCACAAATATAATTGTTAAACGAAATTTCAGATGTCACAATTCATCATCACTTGTTTCAACTAATGAAGTGAAATAATACCTGAAACAGAGTAAGTTTTTCTTCACTTTATTTCATTTATTGCATAATTAATGTTGTTTCATAATTTCTTTGCAATCAATTTTGCAATTAATTTTGCAATTAATTTTGCAATTAATTTTGCAATTAATTTTGCAATCATATATTTTGAAATATCAAATTCTAATAAGCTTTAAACATTGTTCAAGACATTGTCAGAAACTGAGTTAAACTAAAGATATTATCAATATAAAAGACTGATATTATTATTACTTTGATAGAATCTAGATACAAAACAATACATCAGATAATGTATAAGATGAAAGACAAAGAGTGAAAGAAAAGAACGAAAGTTCAACTTTTATATACATGAATCGAGCAGAATCAAGACTAAACAATAGTTTTATAACTTAAGATTGCAAAGATTCATGCACATTTTGAAATGATTAAAACAAAATTACTGAAACTAGATTAAAATGACAATGATTAAATTGATGATTTAATTCATTGAATTGCAAAATAGATTCAATGAATCAAGATTATTTAAAACATCAACAATTTATGTTTTAAATTAAGTTAATGTCAGAGACTGAGCTAAACTAAAGATACTATCAATATAAAAGACTGATATTATTATTATTACTTTGATAGAATTTAAGTACAAGACAATACATCAGATAATGTATAAGATAAAAGATAAAGAGTGAAAGAAAAGAATGAGAACTCGACTTTTATATACATAAATTGAGCAGAATCAAGACTAAACAGTAGTTTTATTGACTTAAGATTGCAGAAGTTCGCGCACATGACTGAGATGATTGAAACAAAATTGCTGAAACTAGATTAAGATGATGATGATTAGATTAATGACTTGATTCATTGAACTGCGAAACAGATTCAATGAATCGAAATTATTTAAAATATCAACAATTTATGTTCTAAATTGAGATAATGATCTGACATCATGACAGTAACTTCTCTCTTCAAGACTGAGCTTCTGCAAGATGATGAGAAGAAACAAGACAAGATGAGAAAGAATCAAAGATGAAGACTGAAGTGAGACAAGAATTGATGTGAATGCATTTTAATGTGATGAAGCACAGATGAAACTAGAATAAATCTGAGTCACATCTGAATCAGATCTGAGCAAGATGTCTGAAGAGTGAAACGAGATGAAACGCATTTTAACGTGATGATGCATGAGAATTGAAACACATCTGAGTCACATTTGAATCAGATTTAGACGAGATGTCTGAATCAGATCTAGACAAGATCTGAGTCAGATCTGAGTAAGAAAGAGATGAAATGCAGTTTAATGTGATGATGCACATATGAAACTAGAATACATTTGAATCACATCTGAAACAGATTTAAACAAGATGTCTGAAACAGATTTAAACAAGATCTGAGTCAGATTTGAGCTGAATTGAGATGATGAAGATTGAACTTAAAGTTCTTGACATTGACATTGAAACATCACACATGACAGTACATGTGATTCTTTGACGACAGAGTTGACGAGATGATATTCATCAAGCGTTTGCTTACAATTATTCAGAAGATGAAAAGACTTTCAAGTAGAAAAGTGATCTTCTTAATCAATGTAATACTTGAGCAGAAATGAATTATAGTGTCTATCATGCTTGAAGTTTAGTATGCTGTTTACATATCAGAATCTTTCGTCATTCTCAATGATAATGAGTTCTCAAGATTTCTGACGTTGACTCGAAAGAAAGTCACTTGCAATATGATTCAGAAGAATGATATAAAAGATTGAATGAATCTTCATGAACGCTGAAAGATTTAACTCAATGATCAGAGAATTATTCTTGAAGACATGCTTGATCTTGAAGAAGTCAACGTTATGATTATCTAACTTGACAACGAAGCGAGTGATGCTGAGATTGCGAGCATTCAATCAGACTTCATCTTCGATAAAGTATTTAAAACAAGAACAACGAAAGAGATTAACATTGAATTTATAGATGATCTGAGCTATAAGCATCTCATCACATAAATGCTCAGTTAATTTCTTCATCTTCTTGATGAACTCTTCAACATTGATTAACTTGTTTCAAGCTTGAGATGTAAGATTCTTAAGCAGAAACTCAAAAGACTTGAAGTTTAAACATGAGTTCTGACTTGAATTGATCAAGAAGAATGATGTTAAAGTGATTGATGATGATGTGTTATTGACGACGAATTCAACTTCAGAAAGTCATTTAACTCAGTCATTCTGCATGTAGTTGATGAAGACTCGAAGATAATGCTTCATGACAGCATTGACTTTCTCAATTTGATCATCGATCTCAAAGTAATACGTCGTTGATAACTTAGCATCTATCTTCAGCATTTTACATATATGCTTTCAGACATTGAAGATGAATTGTGTATCTCGATCAGACATGAAGAACTTGAGTAAATCATGATGTTTTCAAACATGAGCATAGAAGCAGTTGATAGCTTTTTCAACTTTCATAAAAGTGATGAGAACTAAATGTTTCATTTTGATAAAATGATCAACGAAGACTAGAACATATCTATATGTGATATTCATGAAGATACTGAGCGATAAAGAATCTACATAGTTCATGAAGATATCACATCAACAACATTTGAAGATTGAAAGAAAACATCATCATTCTTGAGTTCATTGTTTAGAGAACTTAAAATGTGTGCACATGTGATAGTTTTATACGAAGCGTTGAACATACTTATAAATATTCAATCATCAGTAGACTCAACTGATCAGTTCATAGCTTTTTGCTCTTTCTGAGTAATCATTGATGACACTATCATGAGCGAGCTGAATGATACAAAGACGTAGTTTATCTGAGTTGAACATGTACTTTCTTTCTTGAAAGTACAGATGATTCTCGTATTTTTTACACTCAGCTAAAGAGATCTTGTTGTGATGTCGTGCTTCATTGCGAAGTGCTTCGATTATCTGAACTGCAAATTTGTCATTGATTTCGACTTGCTTTCACAATGTCTGAGTGAAAATGTCAGCAGAATCTTTATTAAGATTTAGAATGTCTTGATTTAGCTGAGACTTGACGTCTTCAACATTGAATTCTTCGATTTCTAGATTCATGAGAACTAGAATTTGCAAAGATGCTGAGATAATTGAAAACAGATGTAACTGAACTGAATCTAGAGCGATGATTTGTGACTGAAGCTTCATGATTTTAATGTTGAAGACATCAAAGATGAGATTCTCAACAATATTGAGATCTAAAACATGAGTTTTCAGAATTGTTTAATGTTGATATTGATGTCAAGAATTGAATGTATCTCTCTCTTTAAAGAGATCTTCTGAGCGACGTGTCAGAGCATTCAACTTATCGTCGATCTTGTTGAAATAATAAGCGATGTGATAGTTGAATCTAGACAGAAACTCGTTTCAACGAGCTTGATGATAACTTAACTGTTTAGTTGACATGAAATACTCAAGATTTTTGTGATTCGTGATCATCTTGATAGAATAGATAGAGTTTTCAAGCTCTGATCATCATTTCTTAAAAGCACAAACAATGATTATGAGTTCTTTATCGTAGATTTCATAGTTACACTCGACTGAATTATGCTTCTTTGAAAAGTAAGTGACTGAATGAAGAATCTCGTTCTCATCGTACTGAAAAAGAATGTCTTTGAATACATAGTTTGAAGCATTGATTTCTATCACAATTTTGTGATCTGAATTATAATGATAAAGAATAATTTTGAAAGTGAAGACTTTCTTAAGAATGTTGAATGCAATCTGACATTTCTGAAATCAGACAAAGAGTACATCTTTTCTGATGAGATGAGTGAGCGAAATAACTATTCTACTATAGTCATAAATGAATCTTCTATAGAAGTTCGCAAAATCTAGAAAACTTTGAACGTCTTTAACATTGATCAAGATGAATCAGTTGACAATGATGTTTATCTTAAAAGAGTTCATCTTGATCTCTTCGATGATGATTATCAATTCTAAATATGAAACTTGAGTGACGTGAAACTTGCATTTGATTATATTCATCTGAAGATCTGCTTCTTGCAGCTTTCGCAGAATGAGCTTGACATGAATCTTGTGCTTGAGTTCATTGTTGAAATAGATCAAGACGTCATTCAAATAAGCTGTACAGAACTTATTTAAATGTTTGCAAAGAATATTGTTGATGTACTTCTGAAACGAGACAGACTCATTACATAGATCAAAGAACATGACTAGATACTTGAATAATTCAAATTGAGTGTGAAAGATGATGAGAGCTTTATCTTCTTCTTTGATTCAAAGTCGATTGAACGCAGAAATAATATTCAGCTTGATAAAAAATTTAGCTCGACTTAGATGATTCAGCGTTTCTGAGATCAGAGACAGAGAATATCAATTCTTGACTGTGATAGCGTTCAGATCTTGATAGTTCACGCAGAAGCAAAGTTTTTCTTCAAGTTTCTTGATGAAAAGAACAGAGATGATCATTTGAGAGTGACTGACTTGAATAAAATCTTTGCTCAGATTTTCATTCAGATAACGACAAAGTTCTAGAATTTTGTCACGACTCATGTCGTACAAAGCGAAGACTGAAGATTGAGCATCTTCTTTAAGATGTATGACATGATCATAAGCTTGATGCAAAGACAAGATATTGACATTCTTCTTGAAGAAGACATTTAGAAACTCAAAATATTTAAATGATAAAATTGTGACTGAATCGACGTTCTTACTTTGTTAATAGACTTCAAGATCTTCTTGTGTCGTGAATGCAGTCAAATGAAATTTCTTTTTCATTTGATGAAGATTCAGATGATGATTCTTATCATACATACTGTCTTGAAAATGAGACGAAAACTGAGCAAGAGTTGAACTGTTCTTTGAACAGACAGTCAAAGTCACATGACGCGATTTTGACTCGTCAGAATCTAGACTAGAAGATGAGATTGATTCAAGATTCAAGAGAACATTGATTTTCTTTAGAATGATGCTAAACACTTCAATGTCTTTGACATAAACAGCATGATCAAAGCTTTGAGCTTTCAACTCAACTATGTCAAGTTGTATAAAAGATCGATTGAATTGATCTGCTTGAAGAACAACAGAAGTTCTAAAGAAAGAAGAATTTTGATACTTGATTTTTGATGAGTATTCTTTTTGAATGATTTGAAGAATACAACTAGAAGCTTCTTGTTTCAGACGAGAGACAAGATTGAATAAGATTTATTTCTTGTGAATGAGCTGAATATTAGTTGACTTTTTATGAGCGAACGAGAAGTTATATTGCTTCTTGTGAGCAGATGAAAAACTGAGTTGCTTCTTGCAAGCGAATTGAGAATTGAATTGCTTCTTGTGAGCGAATTGAAAACTGAGTTACTTCTTTTGAATGAATGAGAAACTAGATTGCTTCTTGCGAGCGAACTGAGAACTGAATTGCTTCTTGTGAATGATTTGTAAATTGAATTGCTTCTTGTGAGCAATCTGTAAACTGAATTGCTTCTTGTGAGTGATTCGTGAACTGAATTGCTTCTTGTGAGCGAATTGAGAGCGAGACTGAAAGAAAGCTACTTTGTTAACTTCAAACAAGAAATTTTCTTCTTGTTGATTAAGATCATAGATCTTGATGAGAAATGAGCAACAATGATTAAGACAAAAGAAGAAAAACAAGATGCAAATATTGTGTTCAAAATTGACATTAATGATGTGATGATGAAGTCATGATAGACTTATGATGATGAGATACTGACTTAATTCAGTAACATAGAAGAATAGTTTTTCAATGTGTTCATCGAGAATCATTGTGATTTCAACGACATGAATAATGTCATCGATTAAAGCAACTTGATCATTAAATTCTCAAAGTCTGCGAGAATGAGTTAATTAATGCAAGAAAAGATGATGTTGTTGCGCGAAGAATTTATTCATAAAAACATAAGCAGAGACTTCACTATCAATCAGAGCGAGAATGAGAATTCTAGATTGAACTTGACGTAGAATACAGAATACTATCATATGATTATCTTTGAATGTCGAATTGAATTCAAAGAGTTTCAAGACAAATTTAGCAGAAAACTTTCTATATGATTGAAGTAAAGATGAAAAGATTGAGACTAGTAGACAAGATGATATGTATACAGATTTCTGAGCATGACTTAGCTCAAAGACTAAACTTTTCTCATGAGCAGCGAGACTTTTTCATCTATACTGACGACGTCACTATTGTAGACATTCATGATACGCAGAGTGAAGAACTTCTTATTTGAGCATTCTTTAGTGATTTTGCTCGAATGTTGCAACTTGCAGTAGTAGCACAGCTTTCACTTGTTGCAGATTTTCTTGATCTCAGAAACGATCAGAGTCTTATCTTGAACAATGATAATAACGAAGCTTAGATTCATTGACTCATCGAGAAATGAGAAAGAAAGAGACGAAGATACTGTTGAAACAACAGTCACAGAAATGATGATCTTTGAACTCAAAGAATTACTAGTCGATGCAAAAATGCTCTTGACTTTGATGAACGAGACAATAATGAAGACGAAGCGAGATTGATGATGCTTAAGCTGCTAAAGCTCTTCGTCAATGTCAGAGAATGCTTGAATTCATTAATGAAAGATGAATGATTGAGTTTCATTGAAATTTCGTCAGAAAAAAACAACGACTTGAATGAAATAATTGACATTGCGTTTCAGACAGTCAATCAATGAGAAATCTTTCATCAAAGAATGTTCTTTCTTTTGATAGAAGAGATTGTAGTAATCAACAAAACTATTTGTGTCTTGCTTTAAAATTTCGCGAAGATATAAATGAGCATTTTCTGTCTTGAAAGAGTTGTTGCAGCAATGATGCAACTTGTGTCATTAATTTGCAAAGATGAAAATGATACAGAGATCATTGACTCGATATTGACTCATTAGATTGTGAGTCTTCTTATCTATGATGAATCATGACTCGACATAAACAATCTTGACTCGATGAGAGAAATAATGATCATTGTTCACATTCATGCGCTGTATCAGACTCTGCTTTCATGCATTCAATTGATCTTTGTTCTTCTCATACTTAGATATGTCAAAAAGCTTCTTGAATCTAGAAGCAATGAAGACAGTGACAGAGTTCGCAGAAAGATGAATGATGAAAAAAGATTGATTGTTCAAGATTTGTGCAACGATCTGAGCTATCGTCGCAAAAGACTGAGAATTCAACTTTATATAAACTGAAGAACTGAGAATGATGAACGAGAATGAAGTGATAACATCATGTTGTCGAACTTGATTTTGAAGCTCACGCATTACGCAAACGATCTCGACTGAATTTTCGATCATACTTTGAGCGAACTGTTCAACAGCACGCTCATCGTCGATTAAGAGATTGTGAGATGACTTTATTTGAGCGAAAAAGTAACTAGACGAGATTTCAACGTATGAAAACGTTGCAGAAAGTGTAGATCTTTCATAATGTCAGAGACTGAGCTAGACTAAAGATACTATCAATATAAAAGATTAATATTATTATTATTACTTTGATAGAATCTAGATACAAGACAATACATCAGATAATGTACAAGATGAAAGACAAAGAGTGAAAGAAAAGAACGAAAGTTCAACTTTTATATACATGAATTGAGCAGAATTAAGACTAGACAGTAGTTTTATTGACTTAAGATTGCAAAAGTTTATGCACACGACTGAGATAATTAAAACAGAATTGCTGAGACTAAATTAAGATGATGATGATTAGATTGATGACTTAATTCATTGAACTGCGAAACAGATTCAATGAATCGAAATTATTTAAAATATTGACAATTTATGTTTTAAATTGAGATGATGATCTGACATCATGACAGTTAATGATTTGACATCATGACAGTAACTTTTCTCTTCAAGACTAAGCTTCTGCAAAATAATGAGAAGAAACAAAATAAAATGAGAAAGAATCAAAGATGAAGATTGAAATGAAATGAGAATTGATGTGAATGCATTTTAATGTAATGAAGCACAGATGAAACTAGAATAAATCTGAGTCACATTTGAGTCAGATCTGAGCAAGATGTCTGAAAAGCAAGATGAGATGAGACGCATTTTAACATGATGATGCACAGAGAATTAAAATACATTTGAATCACATTTGATTCAAATTTAAACAAGATGTTTGAGTCAGATTTAAACAAGATTTAAGTCAGATTTAAGTAAGAAAAAGATGAAATGCAGTTTAATGTGATGATGCACAGAAAATTGAAACACATTTGAATTACATTTGAGTCAGATTTAAATGAGATGTTTAAGTCAGATCTAGACAAGATCTGAGTCAGATCTGAGCAAAAAAAAGACTAAATGCAGTCTAATATAATGATGTACAAATAAAACTAAAATACATTTAAGTCATATCTAAATCAAATTTAAACAAGATATCTGAGTCAGATCTAAATAAGATCTAAGTTAAATCAAGATTAAATTGAAATGATGAAGATTGAATTTAAAGTTCTTGACATTGACATTAAAATATCACACATGACAATACATGTAATTTTTCAACGACAGAGTTAACGAGATGATATTCATTAAGCATTTACTCACAATTATTCAGAAGATGAAAAGACTTTTAAGTAGAAAAGTGATCTTCTCAATCAATGTAATACTTGAACAAAGATGAGTTATAGTGTTTATCATGCTTGAAGTTTAGTATGCTGTTTACATATCAGAATTTTTTGTCATTCTTAATAATAACAAATTCTTAAGATTTCTGACGTTGATTTGAAAGAAAGTCACTTGCAATATGACTCAAAAGAATAACATGAAAGATTAAATGAATCTTCATGAATGTTAAAAGATTTAACTTGATGATCAGAGAATTATTTTTGAAGACATGCTTGATCTTGAAGAGATCAACATTATGATCATTTAACTTGATAGTAAGATAAGCAATGCTGAGATTACAAACATTCAGTCAGACTTCATCTTTGATGAAGTATCTAGAACAAGAATGATGAAAGAGATTGACATTGAATTCATAAATGATCTGAGCTATAAACATCTCATCATGTAAATGCTCAGTTAATTTCTTCATCTTCTTGATGAACTTTTTGACATTAATTAACTTGTTTTGAGCTTAAGATGTAAAATTCTCAAGCAGAAACTCAAAAGACTTAAAGTTTAAACATGAGTTCTGACTTGAATTAATCAAGAAGAATGATGTTAAAGTGATTAATGATGATGCATTATTGACAATGAATTTGACTTCAAAAAGTCACTTAACTCAGTCATTCTGCATGTAGTTGACGAAGACTCAAAGATAATGCTTTATGACAGCATTGATTCTTTCTATTTGATCATCAATCTCAGAGTGATACATTATTGATAACTTAATGTTTATCTTCAGCATTTTACATAAATTGATTACGTCAAGTTGAGTACTTGAGTTCAAGTCAAGTACTCAACTTGAAAAGTGTTGAGTTGAGTTGAAATTTTTTTGAAAAAGTGTTAAATTGAGTTGAGAAGTTGAATTCAAGCACTTGAGTTGAGTTGAGAAGCTTAATTCAATAACTCGACTTAAAAACTTGATTCAACTCAACAAGATATTAGATAAATGTAAATAGCTTGATTAAACAGTCTTCATGATCTTCTTTATGACTTTCTATCATGTTTTCTCGTCATGACTTTCTTCATGTTTCTCTCTATGTTTCTCTTCATGTTTCTCATCATGACTTTCTTCATGTTTCTCTTTATGTTCTTCTTCATGTTCTTCATCATGACTCTTTATTAAACAATCTTCATGTTCTTCTTTATAACTTTCTATCAAATGATTTTCATGTTTCTCTTTATAACTTTCTATCAAATAATCTTCATGTTTCTCTTTATGACTTTCTATTAAAAGATAATGCAAAAAGATAATTTAAAAGTTAAAAATCGAAAAATTTTCTATATTTAACTTTCTTGACATCAAGCTTGAGTTCTTGATGAGTTGAGTTGAGTTAACTCAATTCTCAGTCGAGTTGAGTCACATCAAGTTGAAAATATGAGCAACTTGACTTAAGTTGAGTTGAAAATGTGAGCAATTCAACTCAATCTCAATTCAAGTTCAAAATGTCAACTTAAAATTCAACTTAATGATCAGTTTAATTTTACATATATGCTTTCAGACATCAAAGATAAATTGTGTATCTCAATCAAACTGTCACGATTTTAGCATGTGTTACTTGAAAGATGTTGAGAAAAGAGATGTTAGATCACTTAGATGATGTTGAACAATATTATAGATGATGATAAACGTGAGATTATCAGTGATGTTATGAGAGTTTCTCGATACGAATGATACTCAGCGTTCATGAGATATAAGAACATCTGAATGATCTCTTTCTTTTCTTTCTTCTTCGTGCAACGTCTTGTATTTAAAATCTAGTTATTAGAATTTCATTCTGATTTCATTCAGCTCTCAGTTCGTGACATTACGTTGCATCACACTACATCATGAGTCAATTCGAGAATATCAGCAACACTCTGCCGTCGACATCTCTAGTCTCGATCAACGAACTCATCACTGTCGCTCAGTTTCGAACTCACGTCAACAATGCTTTCGAAGCATGATACACTTTTCTGATCGAACTTCAAACTTGATTCAACGACATCATCATTCAGTATATCAACTGAGTCTCAGCCTGTCAACAAGAACATGAGCAAACTCAGATCGAACTTAAGCAGTCTCAGATCAATAATGAAACCTTGTCAGAAATGATTCAAGAACTCAAGAGCATGAGCAGAATCAATATCAAATCAGAGAAATATTCGAATTCAGAACTCTATATCAAAGAGCGAGAGAACAAGCTAAATCAGTTCATCTTCGAACTGATCAGCAAGCTGAAGTTGAACGTGAATCATTATTCAACTTTCGAGTTTCGTCTTCTGTATGAGTACAGTCGCTTATCGAAGAACGCTGTCGCTCAAGCGTTGTCACGTATGACTGCTCAGCATGACAAGCTAGTCACGATTGAGCAATTAGTTGCCTTGTTAAGACAAGCCTTCGATGATTCAGACAAGCAAGAAATCGCTCAGCGATTCATTTCAGTTCTAAGAATGCGAAATCGCATCTTCATCAAATATCTGTTCGATTTTCAGCAGCACATTGATGCAATCGAATATGACGTCGTAACTCGAAAATTCAATCTGAAGAATGAACTATTCAGCGAGCTCAAA
>JAABUY010004455.1_pt1 | contig 14662 bp, 19 predicted proteins | sample 5560271 | NCBI WGS metagenome assembly JAABUY01 (sample SAMN10711886, study PRJNA513374) | rock metagenome | isolation source: Antarctica rocks | place: Antarctica: Victoria Land, University Valley
AGGGTTGCTGCGTTTGAACTCCCAAACAGCGCCTGGCAGGAGCAGCAGGCCGCGTCCGTTGCATGGGTGCCGGTGCCCCTGTGGTCCTGGACGTTCGCGCGGGGCTGACCAGCGCGCGGTGTCCTCTGCCCGACGCAGCGCTGGACATGAAGCGCCCGCTCCCCGCAGACAGCATGGCAGAGGCGAAGAAGCGCGCAGCGGCGCCGGCGCCTGCTGCGCCGCCCGTGCAGGCTGACACTGAGGCCGCAGCAGCGCCCAGTGCCAGGGAGCTCGCCGCTGCGCAGGCCGCACGCGCGCGTCTCTACGGCAGCGGCACACAGGTGCTTTCAGAGCAGTGCCTGCCCCGCTCGGCTGCGCCGCAGTCATGGACTTCGTCGCGTTGAACATGGAGTGAGTAGAAGGCAGGAAGTGTGCAGGGTAATGCATCGACCTGTCATGTGCGCTGTCAGCGGCAGGAGGAGCCGTGCGCGGCCGGCGGCAAGGAGCCGGAGGGCCCCGCGCCGCCGTGCGTGGAGGTGGTCTACCTGCCGGCCGAGGACCTGGCGCCGCTGGCAAACGTTCAGGCCGAGCTGCGGGTGCGCGCAGGGGGCGCTGCACTGCTCATCAGTGGCGAATGGCAGCTGCTCCAAGCCATACCGCCCTGTTCAACGTAAACCTGTGTAAGCGAAAGAAGTGTCCTTGTTGCATGTGATGCAGCGGCAACCAAGGTCTATGCTAGCACACTGTCCGCACTACAAGACTGACATGACTCTTGCCTGGGTTGAGGTACGGCCAGCCGTGCACTGCAACCTGCCACGTGGCTTGAGGATGCTCCACAGCTGGGCTTTGCACTGCAGGCGGCCCTCGAGCAGCTGGCCTCTCCGGACTGGGTGACGGCCACGAGCGGCCTCACCACGCTGCGCCGCGCGGCCGTGCACCACGCCGACGCCTGCCGGCCGCAGCTGTGCGCCCTGGTGCTGCAGGCCCGGCGCTGCTACCCCGCCGCACGGCTGCATCAGTCTGAAGCAACCTTGTCAGGCCAGCGAGCAGTCCTCTATTGCTGCAAGCAGACAGCAGTGTCAGATCTTGATGGCGCACATGCGGGCGTGTGCAGGCGCACCATCTTCCCGCTGGTGCTCAAGTCCGTGAAGAGCCTTCGGAGCTCGCTGTGCAAGGCGCGCAGGCCCCGCCCCCCTGCCTGTGCAAGCCGTCCGTCGCACAGAGCGGCGCGCGCCCGCCCAAGCACCCAGGGTAGACAACCTCAGCTGGCCGAGCATAGTGCACACACGGATGGGCTGCGGCCTGTGCTCTGGCCTGCCCGCCGAGCACGGCGAGCGGACACAGTGCAGCCCACTACTACGAACACGCTCCCCGCATGCCTAGGTGGCCTGTTTTGGCAGATGCGTGTGCAAACAGTGCTTGTCCATGCTCGCCGCAGCGCTCCCGCCAGCTCAGGTGCTGGGGGGCGCGCAGACGGCGGTCATGGCGGCGGCCGACCTGTTCCGCGCGTTCGGCAGCGAGGCGCTGCCGTTCGTAGACTTTGGCGGCGCGTCGCGGCCGGCCAACAGCCTGCTGGCCGCGCTGCTGCTCAAGGCCGCGTCCAACGACAAGCGCTTTGTGATCGAGGCGGCCGACGCGGCGATGGGCGCGCTGTGCGCGCGGATGGAGTCGGTGCTGCTCGTTGTGCGCCTGCTGCCCTACTCCATCCACAAGAACCCTAAGGCGCGCCCGAAACCGCCTGCCTTTCAAGGAACCCCGTCAGCTGCATCCGCGCCTGGCAGCGACGTGGCAACATGCAGGCACGCTGGCGCGAGTACATGCGGCCCACCTCTACTTCTCCGCTAGCTGATACGTTGGTACTGGCAGGTGCAATATTACACCTTAAAAGCAGCCCCTCCCTGACCCCCGGCTGCCGCGCGCAGGTGCGCGCGCGCCTGGGCGCGGCGCTGGCGGACACGGTGACGCAGGCGGATGCGGCGGCCTGGGCCGCGTTCGACGTGGCCGCGCTGCTGCGCGTGGCCGCCCGCCTGGTCGGCGACAACACGCCCGAGGCGCGCGAGGCCGGCCGGCGGCTCGTCGGCGCCGCGCACGACGCATTCCGCACGGGGCGGCTCGGCGCGGCCGGCGCCGCGGCCGCGGGCGGCGCGCCGGGCGACGGCGGCGACGCGCGCCGGGCGCGGGACGGCGCGCAGGCGCGGGCCCGCGCCCTGGCCGCGCCCTGGCCGCGCGCGCGCGCGCGCGCGCCGCTTGTCAGTGCTGGCCTGCGAAGCTGGGTGCCCGGGCGCCGCAGGGCGCCGCCGTCGAGGGCAAGGAGAACCGCGCAGAGGACGGGCAGGCGGGCGCCGACGCGGCGGCGGGCGCCGGCGCGGCAGCCAAGGGCGCGCCCGACCCGGACTGCGCATGGCAGGGCTTTTGCAGCTCGCGGCTGGACCCCGCGGCCGTGGCGGCCGTGCTGCGCGCCAGCTGCAGCGCAAAGCCGTGACCTGTGGCGCAGGGCGCGGCCTGCGCATCAGGTGCGCCCCCGTGTGCACAGGTGTGCGGGGGCTAGTAATGGGTGGGAAAGCCACGTCGAGGATGCAGGTGGGGAGAGGGGTTGTATACAGGTGACTTTCGTTTGCAGTCAGGCTTGGGTTTGCTTCCGGACATGCAGGCACGCGCGCGTGTCAGCTGTCTGCCATGCTGCGCTGGGCTGTCGCCGCAGGTATAATGGACGGATGCAAAGGGAGCGTCACACATCATCTCGCCTAGCGTAAGACCTGGATCTGATCCGTACCAGCTGAGAGGTAAACGAATGCCGCAGCATGCGGGTCTCGGGGCCGGACGGTCGGCCCCGGCACATGCCATAGCTTTTATGTATCTCTGCATGCTGAGGGGCTTCCAGTTTGGATGTGGCTCACCCTAGGTCCCTTTGTGTTATACGCTCCTGGACGCAAGCTGCGCAGGCGTGGCTTGGCCTGCATGTGAGCCTGTCACTAGGGTCAAAGTGTAGGGCACGCGCCAGCTCTTGGAGTACAGGAAGCCCATGGCTGCGTTATTAGATCATATTGACAGAGCAGGCCTTACGGCACAGCACTGATGCTGTGGGGCAGCAGCAGGGCTTCGCTCCGGAAGGGGCCTCAGCAAGGCAAGCTTTGTCTGTCGCTGCTGCTTGCCTCATATAACACATGTGTGATCGGACGCATGTGCCTTGACGTCGTCGGGTTCATTTAGCTTTAAGCATGTAGTTCTGCAGCTCCTCCCTTGCAGATGCCAGCCACAGCCAAAATGGAACGGGGGGATCTGTGTGACACACACCGCCTGGCTCGCAGGATTGAAGTCTGTCGCGTGGACCGCATTGCGATACGGCAGTGACTTTGAACCTGATGGTGCCTGACCCGCACGCGCCGATTGATGGATCACCAGCTGCACACAGGGCGCAAAGCCAGGACGACATCTGTGCAAAACACGTCGCACAAGCAACCCCACTCGCTCGCCCTCCTGCTAGACAGTGCTGTCCCTGCGCCTGCGAGCCCCCCACGGAGAAGGCACAAATGTGGTGCCTCCTCAGCTCCGCCACAGGGCGCGATGCATGTCATGCGCGCCCAGCCTCGCCTGCCCCCAACCTTATGCAAACCGCTCACTCGTGCACAAAGCTCGGCTCAGTCCAGAGGGTGGGCAGGAAATTGCGTCGCTCGCAAAATGACATGTTCAAGTGCTGCCGCCGTCCTGGAGCGCACAACCCCGCAGCCCCGCGCCCCATCAAGCACCCGCCCTACAGGGCGTGCACCCGGCCGCGCAAAGCCTCCCGTGCACCCCGCAGTCTTGTGCAGCGTCAGGTCCGCTGCAGTGGGCCTGCGCAATGCATCAGCCTGGGCACGTATGCACGGGGCCTCAAGGTGTATACCGTCGCGCGCGCGGCCCCGCAGAGCCAGGCGTCCAGGGCCCCTCTCGCACGCGCCCCGGCTGCAATTGGGCGGCCCCACAGCAGCACCGATGGCAGCCGCACGCGCACGCGCACGGCATTTTGCAGCGCGTGTGCGCGCCCTACGGCGGCGCCGCCAGCGCCGCCCGCGCGGGGCGCGCCCGCCGCGGTTCACCAGCCGATGTGGCGCCACGACTCGCCCGCGTAGGTGGCCTCCGAGCCCAGCTCCTCCTCGATGCGCAGCAGCTGGTTGTACTTGGCCAGGCGCTCCGACCTGGCGCCCCAGCAAACCCTCTGCGTCAGGACACCAGCGCCACTTGGCCAGGCGCTCCGAGCTGGCGCCGCAGCCGCCCGCTGCGTCAGGACACCGGCACCAAAGCCAGCAGGCGCTGGCGCGCTCAGCTGTGTCCGGAGTCGAGCCCGCGCCGCCTGTCCGTCCTAAGGAAGGTGGCGTGATGTTCGCCGCCCTGGCTCGCATGCGGCCCTGCCAGCGCACTCACTGCGCGGCTGCAACCTCCGGGCCGGACCCCACACTCTGCGAGCGCCCGCACGGGGCCGGCCAGCGCCGCGCCCGCACCGGCAGAGGGCGCCCGTCTTGATCTGGCGGTGGCCGGACATCGAAGTCATAACGCAAACACCCAGGGCCGAGCAGCGCGGCGGCCGCACCGGCAGGGGGCGCCCGTTTTGATCTGCCCGGTCGCCAGGCCGACGGCCAGGTCGGCGATGAAGCTGTCCTCCGTCTCGCCGGAGCGGTGGCTGGTCATGACGCCCCAGCCGGCCTCCTTGGCCATGCGCACCGCCTCGATCGACTCCGTCACCGACCCGATCTGGTTCACCTGCGCGGCGCCCCAGGCAGCGAGGGAATTTGCAGCGCCTGCCGCCAGCACGCACACTGCATGCACGCTCGTCCCCCCGCGGGGCAGGGGCCGCCTCTGCCGACCGTTCAGCCACACCTCTGGCACCCCGGCGGCGTGCCGGCCGCATGCTGCCCACTGAGCGCGCGCGGCAGCTCTGCGTGGGCCGCCCGTGCGCCTGCCCATGCGTGAGCAGCATGCGCCGCGCACGGCGCCACTCAAGGCTTTTCCCCACACGTCAGGCCGCCGAGCGTCCCACGCCGCCTCTCTCGCTCACAGGCGGCGCGCGGGCTTGGAGCAGGTCAGATTTGCGCATGTCGCGGCGCGGCGGTGCACAGCGCGATCAGGGGCGGCCTGTGCGCCGAGCGCCGGGGCAGCACCTTGAGCAGCAGCGCGTTGCAGGCCTTCTTCTCGATGGCCGTCTGCACGCGCTTCGGGTTGGTCACCAGCAGGTCGTCGCCCACCACCTGCGCCGCACTTTTGGGGTCAGGGTAGGGTTAGGGTAGAGCCGCCGCCCACCACCTGTTGCACGCACGCGCCGCCGCCCGCCTCAACAGCCACATCGCAGGGCTGAAGTGCGGCGCGCGGGGTCCCGGCAGCGGCACGCGGAGCCTGCTGGCGGCCCGCTTGGCACACGTGCGCAGTGAGGCGTGCATGCTCTGTGAGCACCGCGCGGCAGGCCGCGCAGGCTGGCGCGCGCGCGGGGGCGGCGGGGCGCGCCTGGCACACGCCCTCAGCGGTGAACTTGGTGGTGTTGTCCCAGTCGTCCTGGTCGAAGGGGTCCTCCACCGAGATGATTGGGTAGTCGGCCGCGATCTTGGTGTACAGCTTCAGCAGGCCCTCGCTGCGCGCGCCGCACGCGCGCCGCGCAGCTCAGCCCACGCCCACATTGCTTTCCACTTTCTTCCTTCAGTGGTATTCAGGCTGTACAGAAGCACACCTAGACATTACACGCCGCACTGAGACGGAGCTTGCAGTGGAGCGTACTTCATGGGTGGCCAAGCCCTCGCTTTGCCTACTATCAGGCGCGCCGCTCCTTGCCCCGCCTAGTCGGATAGCCCGCCGAGGCGCCCCGCCAAACGTCAGCTCTTCTCCGCATGGAAGCGCGACTCGATGCTGTCAGTATCTTGCATTCCCAGACACATGTGCTCCCCGACCAGGGCGCAGGCGCTGAGCGCGGAGTGGGCGGGCCGGGGCGGCGGCGCACCCGGACAGCACCTGCGACCCGTCGTTGTCCTTGACCTTGAAGTTGAGGTCGTACTTCTTGTCCTCGGTCATGAACTCGCTGGCCGCCACGTCCATGCCGATCTTCACCTTGCCCTCGTAACCGGCTTGCTGCCGCGCCCCCGCCATAGGCCTCGGGCGGAGCGCCCAGCCGCTGCAGCCCTGCTGCCGCTGCTGTCCTATGGGTCCTTGTGCAGGATATCGTCCCCTTGAGCTCCCCGAGCGTACGTATGGACATGGGCAAGCTGGGCGCCCAACCCGCAGGCGCCAGCAGCTCATTGACTAGAGCGCGCACGACGCAAGGCAGGCTGCTGCTGCCACCGGCTGACGACGGCGCGAGTCACGCGTCTGCATGAGCAAGGGCGGCCCGCGCGCCGGGGCGCACCGCAATGGCCGCCACGATGAGGTCCAGGCCCTCGGTGGTCGAGTTGATGCTGGGCGCAAAGCCGCCCTCGTCGCCCACGTTGGTCGCGTCCTGGCCCGCGCGCGCGCTTCCCGTCAGGGTTCAAGGCCGCCGTGCTAGGTAGAGGGCCAGGCAGACGCGCACGGGTCGCAGCTGACCCTAACTCTGCCCTGCCGCCTGCCAATGCGCGACGGAGGGCGTGGGACGTGCTTGGCAGGGCGGGGCAGCATGCGCGCGCAGCCTGCCCGCGCCAGGTGCGGACAGGTTTGGGGTGTCTAACCCTAACACTATGCCCAATGAGTGCGCACAGCATGGAGGCCTCGCTGGCTGAGCGGGCGCGGGCGCCGCACAGCATAGGTCCCGGCGCGGGCGCCGCGCCTGGCCGTACTTCTTCTTGATGATGCCCTTGAGGTTGTGGTACACCTCGGAGCCCATCTGCATCGCCTCGGTGAACGACGACGCGCCGACCGGCAGGATCATGAACTCCTGCAGCCGCGCGGTATAGGGTAGGTATACAACCCACACCGCCCCTCACCCGCACTCACGCCTGTTCTACTGCCAGGCGGTGGGTGGCAGCGTAGCAAATCGCCCAGCCGCCGGCGCGGCCGCCGGGCGCGCGCTGCAAGTCCTGCACAGCCCGTGAGGCACTGTGCATGCAAGGATGCCTTGCGGACGCGGCCGGCAAAGGCGTCCGCAGCCGGTCTGAGGCGCCGGCGCTGCAGCAGACGCCCCGTGCGCGGGCGAAGACCGTGGCCTGACCCCGGGTGCCGCGCTGCCTGCGCTGAAGCTGAGCACCCCGCCCCGCCTCTCTGTAGCGCATGCGCACGGTGTTTGGAACGCTGGTCCGCTGCAGGACCCCTCCCTCCGCCCTCCCCACAATTTATAAATGTCAGCCTGCGCCGCGCCTGCATGGCGAGCGCATTGCCGGCGTGCGAGCCGCCATTGATGATGTTGAAGGCGGGCACGGGCAGGATGAGCTTCTTGTTGCCGGCCAGGTCCGACAGGTGCTTGTACAGCGGCACGCCCTTCTCCGCGGCGCCCGCCTGCTTGCAAAGCGCCCCGTCAGTGTTAGGGTTAGGGTAATGCAGGGCCCTGTCCGGCCGCCCCGCGTAGCGGGTCAGCCCGCAGCGCGTGGGCGCCGCCGCCGCCCTCGACCACGCAAGGGCCGCCGGCCGCCACTGCACCGGCGCGCGGCCTGTCACGGCACCCCAAACAAGAGCAGCTGGAGCGCCGGCTCCAGCCCGGCCTCAAGGGCGCAGCGCCAGCCCAGCGCTCCACACTTTCAGCAGGACGCTCCAAGGAGCACCACCACCACTGTCGATTTCAGCACAAGCGAGGTGGCCGCCATGGTTTTGGCGTCTGCCTGGAGCATGCCGCGCGCGCCTTGGCGACCGCGAGCGAGATGGCGAGGATGGCGTTGGCGCCATACTTGCCCTTGTTGTCGGTGCCGTCTAGCTCCATCATCTTGTCATCCACCTCCTTCTGCTTCGTGGGGTCCATGCCCTGCGCGCGGCCGCGCTCAAGCACGGCGCTGCCGTGGAGGGCCGGCACACCAGTCCTTGCATAGTAGCCTCCCCTTTGCCTCTGTGTGCGAGAGCGGGTCTCCAATGAGCCTTCTGTGCCTCGCGAGCGAGAAGCCGACTCTGCCAGAGTTATTTTTGATCGGGGGCTGGCCCTGCACCGGTGTGGCACTATGACCCGGGCAGGGAGGGGGCGGGCGCGGTTGGCAGGGGCGGTGCTCGCTTGGCGGCTGCTTGTAGACACCACCTGCCACCTGTGCCTCCGGGTAGCCCTCTTTGACATCACAGTGCACGGCAACACGGCCACGCACCTCCAGCGCCGGCCCCAGGTGCTTGTTGACGTTCTCCACAGCCTTGCCGACGCCCTTGCCCATCCACGCCCTGCCGCGCGCGACGCTCAGCGTCACGCTCAGGAGCAACTGCGCGGTGCGAGTGGAGCACTGCCAGGATAAGACCATGCGCAGGCAGGTGCTCCACGCGACCGTCGCAAGTACTCGAGCCGCAGGGAGGCGTGTTAGGGCTGGGCACAGCGGCGCGCACTTGCCGCCGTCGCGCAGCTCCACAGCCTCGTAGATGCCGGTGGACGCGCCGGAGGGGACCGCCGCACGGTAGGTGCCCTTGTGCGTCGTAACATCGCACTCAACGGTGGGGTTGCCGCGGCTGTCGAAGATCTGGCGCCCTATCACCTTGACGATCGCTGACGGCGCCTGCGCCAGCATGTGCTTGCCCTGCACCCCGGGCGTCTCCGGTCACTACGCACAGCGGCGGCTGCCTCCATGGAAGCAATGACGCGGACGGCCAATGCGCGCTCAGGCGCGCCAGCAGTTTGCTGTGAGCAGCTGCGGCACAAGTCGTCACGGGTTTGGTAACAGCTGCCTCAGGCTGCAGAGCAGCGGCTTTTGTCCGGGCGCGCTTTGCGGCATTGACACGGCATGCTCTAGGTCACGGGGTGTGGGAGGCGTCACCAGGAAACTGAGCGGCTCGTCAGGCTTGGCCTTGACAACCTCATTTACGCCCTCCTCAATCTTTACGCTCAGGCTGTGCTTGTCCAGGTACTCCTGCACAGCCATGTTTGCTTGGCTGCTCGTGTGTTGGCAACAGCAATCTTCGATGGATGCGATTGATGCTTTTCCTATGGGTCGGCTTCGATCTCACCGCAAGTGCGGGCCGCTCCTTGGCCATGTGCGCATTACCCTAGGGTCTGGCCTGCCCTGGTCCTGTAACTGCATCCTGGCCCCTGGCCAAAGGAAGTCTGCTTCAGTTTTTAATGAAGGCCTCTTGCATCGCATGCACATGTACAGACAGGCAGCCTCACACTGAACAGCCACATGCTTACACTTTCCCGTTGCCCCTCTTCAGACAACGCCCTGCCGCATCGAACCTCAGCCTGTCTGACTGCAAGGCAGGTTCTGTGGCACAGCCACATTAAACTTGCTTTTTATCGCTCTGCAGGGGCTACCCTATCTCGCACACAGCGACTGGCAGGTATACCTGGGCATCCTTGGACACATACAATTGCATGCAGCGAGCAGTGAATCTTGCAGCGCCTGCCGCATGCACGCATACTGAGTACACACTGATCCCTCCCATGGCCACCTTGACCGACCGTACAGCCACCTTTGGCAGCCGCTCACATGCCGGTGACAGGTCAGGACCGCGCACCCTGAAGACATTAGGCTGAACGCCTCACCACGACCTGCCGCTGCACGGGGCCGATCTCTCCCGGGCTCCCAGTCCTGCGCCGCCGCACCGCCGAGGGCAGCCGCCCTCGCCGCGCCCGCTCCTGCCGCGGCGGCAGCGCCAGGCGCGCACCCGGCCTCACGCGCTCGCCTCAGGACGGCAGGGACGCGGGCCGCATGTCGTCCTCGTCGAAGTCGTCGGGGAAGCGGTTGAAGAAGTCTGCGTCCACCTTCACCTGCGGCGGCGCAGCGCACGACGTGCTGGCAGCCCCCACCATCTTGTCGCGCAGCCACGGCCTGTGGTGCCAGACGGCGTGTCGCCCCGCACTGACCAAGCAGGAAGCTGCGGCCCCGCCCGCGCAGCCCGCCTGCCTGCTCGCGCCACCGCCGCCGCGGGCGCGAGATTGCGCTTGCCACGCGGCTCGGCGGACCAACTGCAGACTGCCTGCAAAGCGGCAGGACTGCGCGGCTGCTGCGCAGGCCCCGCTTTGCTTGACGGCCAGATCGGTCGCGAGGTCCTGCGGTTTGGGCAGAGCCGGGGCAGGGCTCGGGCGCCCCCGTGGCGCCCGCTGTGCCGCAACGCGTCCCCCGGCTGCGCTCAGCATACGTATCCTGGTGAAACGTGCCCCGCAGTATACACAGGTTTGCTCTGACGCCTGCTGTGCTGACCTCTACAGAACGCCCAGTTTCCTGGCGCGTACCAGCGCTTGGCCGTGAGAGGCCCTGTGCGCCTGCTGCTCAGCGCCAAACTTCGCCGGCTGTTTGATTTTCAACGGCCACTTAAGGCGCAAAATGCGTGGCGACGGCCTCTTCGCACGGGAACCAGTGTCGAACAACCCAGGCGTGTGCGCACCCGCGGCGCCTGGTGGCCAGCGCCAACATCGCCGGCCTCCAGGTCGCGGTCAGTGTCCAGGTCGTAGAAAGACAGCAGCGTCTCGCCCGCATCCTCCACGTCGCGCGCGGGCTGCGCGCCACGCGCGCCGCCGCGCAGGCCCGCCATCAGCTCCACGCCGCCGGCGCGGCCAGGGCCGGCACCCTCCATTTGCTCGGCGCGCCGCGCAGGCGCCGCGAGGTCCTTGGTCTGTAGCAGAGTCCTGCGGAAGTTTTCAGCGTGTGCACGAAGAGCGCCCGCTACGAGCAGCAGTCGCGGCTATCTCTGTTTGATCGAGGGACGGGAGGTCTGAGCAGGCTTGGACGCGGCCAGTCTGGCCGGGCCAGACACTCAGACTGGTCCCTGTAGCAAAGCCTGCCAAATTTGGCTGCAGTATGATACAGCCTAAGACGTCTGGGACTCTTGGGGCAGCGCTGGAGCGCCTGTGCGTTGTCCTATTCTGCGCGACCTAACCAGCAGTCACAGGCCAACACTCTGACCAGGTTGATGACCAGGTTGAGACGCGCCCGTCTCTTTCAGTCCTGCGCTGCCGTAGCCGCACAGAAAGGTTGCACGCTCACGAGTAACAACCTCTTATACTGCTAATTCCGGGCGTTCTGTGTGTATATCTGTGTGCAGCGACTTTGCTGTGAACAGCGAGCAGAGCATCAACACATCTCAGGCTTCTCGCCTCAATATCCTGGCACTGTTGCGGCACACCGCAGTGTTGGTAGGCGCTGCTGCCGTTTGTTGCACAGCGCAACCCGGCAGGTTGGACACAGTAACCAGGTCGGAACCTGGCGCGGCGCGCTGAGCAAAGGCCTTGGGCTGAGTGAGCTTGCACCTTGTAACGGGGAAGCTTACATGCCGCGCGACTTTGCGACAATGCACCACACACAATGGTGCACTAAACAGTTCACGCTTGACCGTGCCCGCCTGCCAGCCGCCGGCTGCACCTGCGCTGCAGGGCCAAACTGACCCGCCTCTCTGCGGCCCGTATGCAGGAGTCGAACATGGTGCCAGCAGGCGCCGTACTTGGGCACCTGTAGATGTACAGTTGAAAAATACGGTTGAAAAATATTATGGCCCAGCCGGGCCCCCCCTTGGGCTCTTCACAAGCCCCGGCCGGCCGAGGGTTCACGTGAAAGCAACTGCTTTGCAGCTTGTCTGCTAGGCGTCCAGGCTATCCTCTGACACCCAAACCAGAAAAGTTACACGGCGGGCCGTACTCCACACGCCGGGCGGGTCAGGGGCCTCACCAGTGCGTTCCCGGCCTGCCTTGCTGAGTCTATGCGCACACACACCTAGCTACGCTCCTGCAAGCCCCGGCAGGCGTGACCGGGCAGAGAGCTGCCTGAAGAGCCGCTCACCCTGCTGCACTGCTGCTTAATCTTGATATATACAATCGGGCGTGCAGGTCCACCGAGCTAGCATGGCGTCCCGTGCGTACCTGTGCGCCGGGTGAGCCCACGTGGGGCCCGCAGCGTAGCGTTAGTAAGGCGTGCTGGGCCGGATTGGCCGCTGGGGGAGCTGCAAGCGGCTAGCTGGGACGCGGATGCCAGGGTCGGCGGGGCCGCACTCTGGGGCCCGCTTGGCCGCGCGCTGCTGCCCCGCCAGGGCTGTGCTGCGCCTGGCCTGGCTGCCAGGCGGCCACTAGCCCTGCGATCGGGCCCCACGTGGGCTGCCTTGCGATCCGGTGTTAGCAGGGGTTTTCAAAGATTGCGGCCCAGCATGCCCTCGTCCTGGGCTGCTTGCAAGGCCTGTGGTTGCAGCGCTCGCGCCGGCCTACAACTGGCCCTGGCCGGGGCTCGTTACAGGGGCAGCGCAGTGGCGGGGGTGAAGCCTGAGACGCCTGCCGCGAGCGGCACAGGCTGGTGCTCGTGCTGGCGGCGGCGACCGGCGTGCGCGCAGAGGTGGAGTACACGGACATGCAGCGGTGGGCAGGCCTGCTCGCGCAGTCGTTCCTGGCGCACAGCGACGACAGGGCGCAGGCGCACACGCAGCTCAACCTGTTCAAGTCGCTGGTGAACGACAAGGTGCGCGCCCGCCGCCTGCCCTCTGGCCGCGGCCCGCCGCAGCGCTGCAGGCGTGCGCCCAGGCACAGGAGGGGGTACAGCAGGGCGCGTGTCGCTGACATTAACCGCGTGCCGAGGCAAAACCCCACTAACCTCTTCAATTTGCGGCCAAAGTGGGACGCCTGTTGAACCCCTGGAAAGCGCATTCGCATGGCCTGCATGCTGGCCTCTGCCGCAACGCCGTGCGGCAGCCCAACAGCGCACGGCCGAGCCCAACAGCGCACGGCCGCGCCCAACAGCGCACGGCCGCGGGTTTGCACAGGCCGCCCTGCCCAGGCCCTCGCTGACACAGTGCGCGCGCGCGCGCAGCTGTCGCTCGCCGCGGCCGGCAAGGACTTCCACTCGCAGGACATTACGTCCACGCAGTCCGACCAGGCCGGCGGCGGGTCGGGGGGGGGCACGGCGGCGGCGGCGGCGCCGACGTCAAAGACCTTCCTGGACGGCCTGATCACGGTCAACGACCCCGCGCTGTACGTGGACGGCTCGTCCAAGATCTCCAACGTCATCTCCGGCCTGACCGTGGCCGCCCAGTTCATCTCCTACGCGCCCTGCCTCATCCTGACGCAGCCGTACGGCTTCGGCGTGTTTGCCAACGGCGTCAACATCCAGCCCACGGGCGTCTACGTCGTGCCCACCGCCTTCAACGTGGAGCCGCAGGGCTTCAACGTTGCGCCCACGCTCATCTACGTGGGCCCTGTCGCCAAGAACATCGCGCCCCAGGGCTTCAACGTCGCGCCCGCGCTCATCTCGGTCGCGCCGGTGTACAACTCGGTCGGCGCGCCCGGCAAGGACGTGTCCGGCGACCCGCGCATCAAGACGGTCACGCTGCCGCGCGACGGCGTCGGCGAGGTGCAGGTCACCTACCCGGACGAGGCTGGCTCCGATGCTGCCAACGCCAACAGCGAGTCTACCACCAGCTCTACGGTGCCGGGCGGGGGCTAGGGGCGCTGCGCTGCTGTCGCTTGCTTTTGCGCGCTCTCTGCTGGGTGTTCTGCGCTGTGGGGGTTGTGGGGGCGGTCTGTGGAGGCAACGCGCGCGAAGTGACAGCTTCTGCTGTGGGCCCACTAGGCGGGACCTGTTAGGCTAGGCCTGGCCTGCTGGGCCCAGCGCAGGGAGTTTGACGGTTGGCGCCACGCACTGTGCACAGACCTGCGCCCACCGTATGCTGCTACACGCTGTTGCTTTCTGCGTTGGTGCTTTGGCCAAGGCATGATCATGTCCCAGTCCCTGTCTGGTTGCGCTTGCGTCGCGCTTGCCTGCTTGCGAGGTCCCCCGGAGTTATTCACCTCTAACGATCTTGGGGCCAGCTCCCCGCTCAGGGCTTTTTGGCATGCACCAAATGCCGTGCAGCTGCGCCGCCCTCTCTGCACACATTTGAGACTGCCGCATATTGCTGTTTTGCTTCGGCGCTCTCTGTATGTAGCTGTGCTGTAACATACAGGCCTCCGGGCAAGTGCTGCTTCGCTGATCTGTGCCTCTCCTGTGCGCATGCTGACTGCAAGGCAGTCGCTGCATGCATGCGCATTCTCCTCCTTCAACAAAGCACCGCAGTTGGCTGATACACAGATGTCATTCTTGCACTGACTTGCTGCTTAAGCTGCGTTTCACACATGCCACCGACTTGCACAGCCGGCAGAGGCACCAGCGTGGCCCCTTAAAGCCTGTGGCAAGTTCGCTCAGCAAACTTTGCTGCAAGCTCCAGCGTACCTGCGGCAGTTCAGCGCCGATCTCCTGTCAACTTTTAGCCAAACGTTTGGCGTAGTCTGCGCGCATGCAGCGCATTGCGGTGCGCCGCCGTTGAGCAGTGCAGCAATGAACGCGTTGGCCAGCCTGCAAACATGCCATGCATGCTGTGCCATGCATGATTTCAGGACCATTGGTCGGCAGGCTGTTCTCTACTACAGTTTCATGCAACACCAGGTGTGCTTCAAGTGACACTGGGTGTGCAATACCAAGGCTTGGTGACCTGGTAGTCGGGTCCCCTTGCAAAATCACAGGCTGAGCAAGGACCGGGCCAGAAGGTCTGGCTAGGAGTCCTGACATATAATGGCTTTCAGTTTGCGACCGTCCTGCTGTGCAGCCCGTCCTGTTGCAGCCAACCTGTGCAAGCTGTGCAGCCTGTGCTGTAGGTGCAGTCAGGTGACAGCTGGGACAGA
>JAABUY010004457.1_pt1 | contig 14660 bp, 20 predicted proteins | sample 5560271 | NCBI WGS metagenome assembly JAABUY01 (sample SAMN10711886, study PRJNA513374) | rock metagenome | isolation source: Antarctica rocks | place: Antarctica: Victoria Land, University Valley
CAGGCGCGCCCCGCGCGACACCGCGCGCGCCCGGCCCGCGCCTGCCGCGCGCGCCCGCGCCTGGCCTGCACCTCTCGCGCGCGCCCGCGCTGCGCGGGCTCGCGCCGCGGCGTGTTGCCCCAATGGGGTTTTGGTGGGCGCAGTCTGTGGGCGCTGACGCCACCCAGACGTCCGCAAGCCTTGTCTGTACTTGTATGCATGTCGCCCTCGAGCCCGCAGGCGCCTGCGGTGGTGTCGTGGTTGCCTGCCTGCTGTTGATGCCGAGCGCGGCGCATGTGCGCGCGCGCAGGGCCTGCAGGCGCAGGCGCAGATGCAGCTGCGCATCCAGACGATGCAGCGGCTGCAGCAGGCGCAGGGCGGCATGGGCGGCGGCGGCGGCGGCGGCGGCGCGGCCGCGCCACCACCGCAGCCGGGCGCCTTTGAGCGGCCAGGCAGCGGTCTGGGCGGCCTGGGGGCCCTGGGCGGCGGCGGTCTGGGCGGCGGCGCGCTCGGCGGCTTCGGCGGCGGCGGCGGCGGCGGCGGCCTCGAGCGCTTCTTCCCGGCGGCCGCGCCCGGGGGCAGCCTGTCAGCGGTGCCGCTGCAAGTGCGCCCCGCACCATGTGGCTTGCAGTAGTGGCTCACGAGTGCGGCGTGTTGCAGCTGGCGTCACACTTGCTGGGCCAGGGGGCAGCAGCGGCGCCGCGCGCGCGCCTGGCGTTCCAGCAGCGCATGGTTGCTGTGCACTTGTGATGGGGGCATTTCTGCTTAAAATGAGGGGGGTGTGTGCAGTCGCGGAGCCGGTCGGCTGCAGTGCCGGTGCAGGCTAGGGCCTGCAGCAGTGCTGGGATAGGGCAGCGTCTGCAGCAGCACATATGTAGGGGTGAGCCATGCGCCGGCGGGGCTGCTGTCGTTGAGCCCGGCCTCCGCTCACTGGAGCAGCGCGACGCAGCAGCGACGGCCGTCGGCCAGCTGCAGAGCCATGCCGGTCGGTCTGATTGGGGGCGCTGCTGCGGCGCAGCAGGGCGGCGCGCAGCAGGCGCTCGAGGACCGCGGCTTCCCGCACATGCGCTGAGGCGCCACGCGGGGCCAGCCGGCTGCAAGGCCGGCCGCTGTGTAAACCCCCTCTTCTTCTGCAAACATGCTGCGCACTGGGGGTGCGCGGTGCAGCAGCGGGGCATGCAGGCTGCTTGTGTCCGGTGTCAGGCGAATCAGCATTCTTGCTTTAGAACCCCGCTCGCAAGTGAGGTGGTTAGCTGTTTCCTGCTTAGCAGCCCGGCTGCGCCCGTTGCGGCACGGTGGAGGAGGGTTAGGGCAGCAAGGGTAGTAGAATGCACTGCGGGTGCCGTGCGGTTCGGACAGCATAGTGCAAGGCCCGTCCCCACAGACAGTGCTCTGTATGGCAGCCCCATCTCATTCAGTCCCTTTGCATGTGCATGCGCGTGAAGTAGCGGACCACTGCCAGCGGTGCGTGCGGGGATGTTTGGTCTGCTCATGATGCTGCAGAGCGGCATGCGGAGGAAGGCTCTCTGGCCACCCTCCCGTGGACCTGGCACCAGTCGGGTTTGTATCAGAAATCCGGTGTTATGGGACACCTGCCGATGGGCTGCACTTGCAAAGATGAGCCAATGCCAGCTGCGCACTTGAATGGGGTGGGTAGGAAGAGCGCCCCCTGCGCTCCTGGGCATGCGTGCGGCATTGCAAATGCAGGGGAGCCTGTCGGGTCGGGACCCGTCATGGCGGGGCCGGCGTGCATTGCCTGCCCGCTAGGCATGTGCCGCGCATGCGCGGGCCCACTCAGCGGGCAGTGCGCGCATGCCGCAGCGCGGCTGCGACAGGAGCAGGCGTAGCGAGGGTTGGCGGCGGACACTGGCTACCCGAGGGCGGCGCGGCAGTGCTGCCGCCCTTTGGACCGAGCCAGATCTGCGCAGGCCCTGGCAGGTGGCATGCGGGGGGCGAGGCTGAGGAAGTGGTGCCGGAGGAGGGCCTTGGAGGTACGGTGCAGGAGCGGAAATGCATACTTTGGGTATGTGCAGCGGGGAATGCGCAGGCTCAGCGGGTGGAGGCGCAGCATGGCCATCGGAGGGGTGCGCTGGGCGGGGCGCAGAGCGCGGGCCTGCAGGCTTGCGGCAAGCAGCGCGAGCCGGCGGGTGGCAGCAGCTGAGGCGGGCGCGGCGAGCCGCACAGGCCTGCCCCGTTCAAGGGAGGCGTGCGCGCGCGCCTGCGCGGCCTCGTGCTGCACGAGGGTGCGGGCGCAGAGTGCACAGTCTTACCTGCTAATTGGTACAAGGCGTGGCAGAGTATAGCCGGCATGGGAGGCTGCAGTTGGCTGCACACCTCAGCGTGCTGCTGGACACCGATCGCATCCAGCGTCAGCAGCACAAAGCCGGCCCATGCAAGCGCAGTCTCTTGCTCTATAGGCGCCAGCAGCCGGCCGCCGGACTGCAGCGCCGCCATTGCCAGCGCGCTCTCCAGGTCGCGCAGCGTAACTCCTGGTGATCAGATAAAAACGGCCGTCAAGGTGATGTGGTACCCAAAGTAGTGTATGCTTGTGAGGCTGACACAGCACTCCTCCGCCACGCTGTCTGATGCTTCAGGCCTGACGCGTCAGGCTCGAATAGGAAAAGGCACCTTAGCATGCAAAGGTGCAACGCTTGCAGGTGCTCACATAAGATAATGCAGGGCCCCCCAGCTCGCTCAGCATGACACCATGCACTTATACATTGAATGGCTTCCATATGCTGTGGCACCAACGTGCCGCATGCACAGGACAAAGCAGTCTCTTCAGGGCCCATGCTTGCGCAGCCTGTAACACCGTACACCCTTATGCTGCAAACGACACTCTGGTCTGGTGATAGATAGACTTCTCCAGCTGCGTGAAGCAGAGCACGTGTAAATGAACTGAGCCCCGCGCACTCATGCCCAGCATGCACTTAAGTGGAAGAAGGTGAGCTGCGGGTGCTGAAACACAGCTAAAATGGCCCCCAGGTACGAATCGCAACGGTGAAATTATATCATCACTGTCATTGGTTTGCTGCGCATCTCACGTATTCCCAGCGGCTAAAGGCAGTTCAAAGCACAGCCCTGGTGTTCAGGCTACATGTTGTGCCTGTCTCGGCAGCACCCAGGCCTTCTTCAAGCTGGGAAAGCACACCCGAGCGGTGCGCCTCCAGAACAGTCTGTATCAGGCAGCGCGCCGCAAACAGCGAGCGGTTCTGGCTAGCCAGGTAGGCGAGCAGCACTGCACGCAAGTAGCCTTGCAGCTCTGCATCCTCCTCTCCTGCCTCCTGCACGCTCCGATTAGAGCCAGAGGCTGACAGCTCAGGTGACTGGCGCATGTTTGGCAAAACTGTTTTGCCCGTGCTACTTGCCAGTATACTTCTCAGTTGTTGAGAATCTACCGCCTTGCAGGTGTGTATCTCACTATGACAGGGAATAGATGCACGTGTGCAGGTGTGCAAGCACCTGGCTCTCTAGAATTGCACCGATGCGTCTGCCCATCCAGCGGCGCAGCTGGTAGGCGCTCAAGCTTTGCTGCTTGTGCACCCAGTGCCTCCTACGTGTCAACGTCCAGGGCAGCGCCTGCGCATCCAGGGCAGGATGGCAGGGCTTCAAACACACGCAGCATCTGTGATGTATCCAGTGCAGGTCACGCAGGATACCGCTGGCCATCCGTGCAATTGTGGAATTAGTTTCGAACGACGCCACAACATGCATGCAGCCTTGCATGTCTAGGCCCGAGGACGCACCCTCACCAAAGCGGGTCAGGGCATCCTGCTTCTACAAAGTAATACATCAGTATAGCCTTGCAAAGACGGGAGCCTTTGTCTGAGCGTGCCTCAGCTGCAGCAAGGACTTCAGGCGCTCTGCGGCCAGCTTGGTGACCAGGCTGCCGCTCGCCGCGGCTCCGGCTGGGCCACAGCGCCCGGTCGCCCTTGCTCCGCCACAGACATACAATGGCCGACCCTGAGGCCATTGCCAAGGTGTGCTGCGTGCTCGACTATTGCTGCGGCCCACGCAGCGCAAAAGCAATGCGCCATGCCTGCAACTCAGCTGCCGGCAGCTTATCTCCACTGTGTGCTGGCGCTGTCACAGTACGTGAGCGCAGCCACAGCAATCAGTGCTCTCTGATTGCATAGCAGGCACTTGCTCATCAGTGCCGACGATGTGTCCTGACTGGATCTGTAACTGCTGTTGCGCTCGGCAGTGTGATACAAACGCTCAGCATGGTATTGCGAGGCTGTCCTCGGCACACGTGCTCAAGGCGTTGCGCATACTTGGTAACAAACTTTGCTGCACAGGCGTTTTCGGACCACTACTACAATACCTTTGACAGCAACCGAGCGGCGCTGGGCTCGCTTTACCAGGATACTTCTTTGTTGACTTTTGAGGGGAGCAAGGTGCAGGGCGCCCAAGCCATAATGCAGAAACTGACCTCGCTGCCCTTCCAGGTGCGCCTTACAGGCTGTTGCCCAGTGCTTGGAGCTGTTGTAAGATAGGGCAATCTACGGCCTGTAGCTAAGCAGAAAGTGCGTCGAGCACGAGGCCATGCCTGGTATATATAAACAGTTGTGAGCAAAAAGCAGAGTGCCCCTGCCAAATGCAGGGGCACTCTGCTCGTGTTCAGGGCTCACGTGCTGAAGGGCCTGCTGTCTGGAAGCATGCTTGCTCTCACTGTATTTGTCCACGGTAAGCAGACGACACTGCAGCTTTGCGGAAGCAGTCACTGATGCCCGCAGCGCATGGCCAGGCCTGCAAGCACCAGGTCAGCTCCATTGACGCGCAGCCGTCAGCGTCACACGGCCTCATTGTGTTTGTGACTGGTCAGCTCATGGTGCGCCACGAGACCTGAGCTGTATCTGCTGTACAGCCTTGACCTGCATCAATTTCACTATGCCAGGTGATGGGAATTAGCAAAATTCGCTGCGTGTGCGCCGCCAAAACAAATGCTTGAGACACAGCATCACTGCCTGCAAGGTTGTGGGGTGTGCATTTTGCTGCAAATGTGCAGAGTTTGCCAATGCGACAGAGTATGAGGCGGGAACATGAAGAGTGGGTAGTAGCGTCAACGAGCGTAACGAGCGAAGTACAAGGGGGTGCCTGCATGTGGACTGAAATGGATGTGATGCGCAGACTGAGGGCGAGGCCAACGCACTGAAGTTCAGCCAAATATTCCATCTGGCCCCGGTCGGCGGGTCGTGGGTCATCACTAACGGTAAGTATTGAACACCCGTTGCTTCCGCGTGCTTGGCCTTCACAAGAACGTATGTGTCAGGATGATTTTGAAGCATTTTGCTGGCTGTGTGTAGGGGTTGCCTGTGCGTGAAGTACAGATGTAAGGTAACTGACCGTGATCAAGCCTTTGGCAGAAGAAACACACTTGCAGGGCTGACCTGGGGGTGAGCTCGCGCAGATCTCTTCCGGCTCAACTATGCATAAGAGAGTGCGCATGGGGGGTGGCTCGGCGCTATAAGGCGCGATGCCTGCAGCGCTGACACGGTCGGTCAGACATGCTTGCTGGCCTGCTGGTGGCCGCATCAACTGCCACCCATGGCTCCAAAGCCGGTTGTGTGCCGCATGCACACCCGGAGCATCTGCTCTGTGTGTGCATGCGGCGCATCTGGTGGTGCATGGCCTGCACTGCTGGAGCTGCACACTTGGTGTTGCAATGGGGCGCTGTGCTGCACATACGTCGGGGGGGAAATATTTGAGCAGGTGCAAGGTGTTTGCACTTGTTGAGATTCTGTTCATGAGGATGCGGCTTAGTGGCAAGACAGGGCATGGCAGCGCACTCATAAATGAGGCAACGTTCTGATGGTCCCAACACGGGCCTGGGGGTGCGAGCGCACTGCAAGTGAAATGCAAGTACAAGGATGCAGCATAGCTATCCATGGCTAGAGGTAGATGTGGGCAAGGGCCGTGAAATGTAAGGGGGGCTCAGAAGTCTGTAGTACATGCAAGTTTGTGAAGTGTGGGACTCTCTCTTTCTCACCAACCTGTGTTCAAGCAACTGTGGCCAAGACTGACGTGCAATCAGACAATTATCCATAGTTACATATCGCAGACCAGCACTACAGAATGGGCGCACACGCACGTCAGTGAAGTTTGAAGAGGAGCACTTGGTGCTAGCTACAACCTTGCCAGAAGCCTGCTGCCACACCGGGACCTTTGCCGGTCCCTGCTAGCGGCCAATGTCCCGGCTATGGCCGCGACCAGCGCGTCTGGCGAGAAGTGCCTCGACGAGCTGGTTGCCTACATTGAAAGGCGTGGACCGGAGCTCATGTCAGGTGAAGTCAGTGACGCGCCTGCCCTATGTGTGCTGTCCTTGCTTGGACTCGTGATTAAAACAGCACTTGCGCATCTACGCCTGATGCTGCTGGAATTACCGCTGCGCTTGCACAGGCCGAACAAGGCTGCGGCTCACTCCGCGAGCCTTGGAGTATGTGGCCGCCCGCTTGCAGCGCCTGGAGGAGCTGGAGAGCTTGAAGCGCCTGTCGCCGGTGCGTGCACATCTGCTGAGCTGCTCACCAGCGCGGCAGCGGGGAACTTGGACGAGTGGGGCAGCTGCGCTGGGGGTGGCGCAGGTGGAGTACTTCCGCAACTGCGTCTCGGACATTGGCGACTTCAAGCGCCTGGAGAAGCTGGCGCATGTGCTGCAGCGCGTGCGCCACCTGCGCGTGTTCTCGCTCGGCTACAAGCTGCGGTGGGTCTGCTGCCACCCGGTGTCTCCCGAGTTAGCCGCCCGGCTGCGCATTTTGCACCTGTGAGAGCGCAACTCTGCTACGTCTGCCACGCTCTGCGTGCGCGCTGCGTGCACGCTGGTGCTTCAGAAGGAGCTTGCGAGGGCGCGTGTGCACGCCTTGGGTTCGGCCCAGGCGTCTACTTTGCGTCAACGTGGCCGACTCTGCTGACGCGAGGCGCCCGCACTGTGCCCCGCAGGGACCCCACGCGGGTGGTGCTGGCGCCCTTCCATGCGCTGGAGACGCTGGAGCTGCGCGGCTGCGACCTGTCCACGTCCGTCTGGCAGGGCGCGGGCGCGGTGCAGGCGCGCGCCGTCGCCGACGCTGTTGCCACTTGGCCGGCCCTTCCTGCTCACCTGGGCCGGCTGCAAGCGGCAGCGCACGCGGTGCTCTGGCACCGCCATACAGCGTGCTCTGCGCCTATGGGCTGGCCATTAAAGTCTGTTCTTAGCGGGAAAGCAGGGTTTGGCCAACGTGCGCAAGAGCTGCTGCAGTCCCAGCGCACGCGCCGCACCCCTGCCGTGCACACTATCCCAGGACGCAAAGCCCCGCAGGGCACAGCGCGAAGCTGAGCTGCCACTCGCGGGGCGGCAGGCCACGCTGCGCGAGCTGGCGTGCGCGGACTCGCTGGAGGAGCTGCAGCACCTGCTCGCGCCCGCGGCGCGGCTGGGCGCGCCAGTCGGTGCCTGCCCTGGCTCACGTGGCAGACACTTACTGCCAAGGACAGAAACGGTTTGAGAGGGGGATGCTGGCTGCACGGTGACGCATGCAGCGCAGGTCTCTGGTTCCACGGTCGCAGTGTTGTGCGCCATGCGTGCCGGCTACGCCAGCACTTAATACAGGGCTTCTGTGGTGCACGACTCATGGAGGCACAAGGCTTGTGTTTTGCCGCTCCTGTGCACGCAGTGCAGAGTGCGCACTTCTGCTTCAACTGCCCATGTGCAAGTGTTGCCCTTCAGTCAAGTGGGCAACCACACGGCACTCCAGGCCATCGCGGGAGGCCCGCATGGCAGCACGCAGGCGGTTTGTGCCAGGCTGTGCGTTCCCGGCGGCATCAGCCCCTTGGTGCACAGGCGCGCGGAGGCGGACGAGCAGCGGCGGTGGCGGGCCGAGCAGCAGCGGGGAGCTGCCCAACGGCACCGCGTCCGGCGCGGCTGCATGGCCGCGCCTGGCCAGGCTGGCATGCACGCGGAACTGCTTGGCCGCCATGGATGGCTCGCTGGCGCTGCTGCCCGCACTGGAGGTGTGACATTTCCCTGGAGGGGGGTAGCCCTATGGTGGCTTGGCCGGGCGACCTGGCTGCCGGCGAACGAGCCTCGCCCAGTGAGCAGGCTATGCATGGTGCAGAGGCCCGGGGGCCACCCACTCGCACCCCCATCCTGGACAGCTCGGCTGGGCATGCATGCTGGATGCAAGCGTGGGAGGGTGCGCAGGTCTGCGCCCTCGCATGTATGCTGTGCTGTTCTGGGTGCGCCAGGGCCGGGATGCGGTGAGGAACCCGCAGCCGCCTGAGGCCCAGCGCGCGCCCGCAGGACCTGGACCTCTCGTGCAACAACATCGGCGCGCTCGCCAACCTGGGCGCCTGCAGCCAGCTGACCGCGCTGGACCTGGGCAACAACTGCCTGTCCTGCCTCGCGCGCGCCGCGCAGGTCTGCGGCGGCCTGCGGCGGCTGGTGCTGCGGGCGCGCGCCGCCCCGCAGCGCCGCCCTGCTCGTGCTGCGGTGCCATGTCCATAGCGCGGCACGTGGGCGCTTGCGCTTCGGGCCGCATTCGCCATCAGCACCCGCCCGTCAGCTCATGGCTGTTTTAAAAGCATGCTGTATGCTCACCCTGGGCCTCAACGCTGCTAGGAGTTGCCTGTGCGGCGATTATCATCAGCATATGCGCCTGGCCAGGGACTGTCCAGTCTGAATGCGCGGGAGCCGTGTGTTGAGTTACCTTGAACGCACGCAGTGACCCGCTGCACACCCGCGGAATGTGCGTCCCCAAACACGCGCGCGGCGCATCACCACCCCAGATGCAGCAGTCCAGAGAAGGGGTGTGGGCGCCGCCACCGCATAGCTGACCACCTCTCCGCGCGCGCGCAGAGCAACACCATCCGCTCGACGGCCGGCCTGGAGCGCCTGGGCGCGCTGGAGTCGCTGGACCTGGCCTGCAACCTGCTCGCCAGCATGCACGAGGTCGCGCGCATCGCAGGCGCGGCTGGCAGGCCTCTCGCGTGCCTCGTGCGCGCGTGCTCTGGCCGCGCCCGCAGTGTAGTAATGGCGCTGGTGCCAGCATGCGCGGGGACGCTCGCGAGGCGCCCTGCCCAGGCCCTGCGAGCGCCGCAGTGGCGGCTGCCGCGCTGCGCTAAGGCCCCATCAGGAAGTCGCAGCGCTGTTCGACGTCTGAGAGACTTCATGCGGCACTGTCGGGAGTCGCCTGCGTGTGTTTTATGTCGGTCCTGATCACTCACGATGCTGTGGCGCCCATCGACAAGCACTGGCCAGATGCACCGCAGCACCCTCAGGATCTTGACCTACACCCAGTTCCACGCACTCAGAGTGAGGTGCGCCCTTGGTTGCATGACATGTGTAGGGACACGCCCATGCAGCAAGATTACACGTAACAAGCTGTGCTCACAGTCACCAGTGCTGGGCGGCAGGGCTGAGCGCGCTGCGGCAGCTGTGGCTGGAGGATAACCCGGTGGCGTGCGCGCCGCGGTACCGCACCGACGTGCTCGCCTGCTTCCTGGCGCCGGGCAGCCTCGCGCTCGACGGCCGGCCCGCCTCGCGCGCCGAGCTGGACGCCGCGCGGCTGCGCGGGCCGGTGCGCGCCGCGCGCCCGCCCGCTCACCCGGCACTCCCTGGCGTGCGCAGCCCCTTGAGTGCCACGCACTTCTGTCCGCATGTGAGGCTGCGCGGGACGGTGTGAATCTGACTACGCATGCTTCGGCCTTGCTCTGTGCCCTGGGATGGCAGTGTGTAGATGACAGCTCAACAACCGCTGCATCCAGCCAGGCCTAGGAGCAGTGCATACAGATCCCTTCAAACGTGCCTTCAGAGGAGTGGACGTGCGGACGTGCTCTGTGTAGCGAGAGCACCGTAATGTTTATCATTATACAGCTGAGACTTTGCTCAGTGAGGTCCCGCATAGCAGCTGCGGGCAGCCATGCAAAGCGGTACGGCGGTGATTTGAGGCAGGCGTGTGAGCTGTGCGGGTGCTGCGCAGGGGGCCCTGCACGCGCCGGGAGCATGGGCCGGGCTGGCGGCGCAGGGGGGCGCCGGCGCCTGGCCCTGGGGCTGGCTGGAGGACGGGGCCTCGGACGGGGCGGCGGCCCCGCGGCTCGACCCCGGCGGCCCCAGCTGGCCCGCGTCGCCGAGCGCCTCGTCCACGCACGGCGGCTCGTCCGTGGCCAGCGCCGCGGCGTCCGGCGCGTCCGCCGGGCCCTCGTCCGGCAGGTGGGCGGCATGCCTGGATGGTTCTGATGGGCAATTTGGCTGCGGTGTCATGTGCTGCCCCTATGCGCTGGCGCTCTGCTTTACCGGGCTGTAATGTTGGCTCCAGTCCCGATCTGGCAGCCCATTGAGCGGCCAGTGCCGCGGCCTCCGTGGTTGCGTCCCGTCGCGCCCTTGTCGGGCACGGGCGCATGCCTGAGAGTAGTCCTGTGTGGCTGGTGCCACATCATCCAGGGTGCTGGGTCCGATGAGCTAGCGCCAAGAAACGTCGGCGGGTGGGCTTGCTGGCGGTCTGAATTGTGCCAAGCAATAACCTGGCAGAGTGCGCCAGGCACATCAGCAAGAGGCAGATCGAGCTTTGCAAGGGCCCTGGCCCTGCGGCAATGCAGGGTGGCGCGGCGCGCGCCGGCGCGGCGCATCGTGGAGTTTGCGCCTGGGCAGCCGCGTACCGACGCGCCCGCGCCGCCGCCGCCGCAGGCCGCCAGCGAGCGCGCAGGGCCGCGGCAGCCACGCTCGCTGCCGCGCGGCATGATGCGTGCGGCCGGGCTGGGCAGCCCGGTGCGCTGCAGGGAGCATGCGTGCATTGGATGTTGCTCATGTGCGCACTGAGGAAGCGGAGAGCTTAGCCACATGTATCTATGCATGGCCAATAGAGTTGCTGAGAACCTGTGCAAAGTTGAGAGTGGTGTTCGGGTTGTTGTGTCGCCGCCGCATGAGCTGCTGGCATCACTTGTACCTGAGTATGGGCAGCTGAAAAGCGCGCAGGTGCCACTGCGCGCTGGCAGCGGAGGGGCGCAGTACTACGAGCTGCCGCCCAGCGACGCCGCGCGCGCTTCGAGCTCGCCGCCGTGCTACGAGCGCTCGGTCCTGGCGCGCTTGCATGAGGTGCTTGGCCTGCACGCGTGCCAACACAGTCAGATTCAGGTTGTCAGGAGTTGTTCAGGAGGACAGGTTGTCTTGCGGCAGCGCCGCGCCTGCTACAGATAGCTCTGTTGCTCTCGCCGCACCTGCTGGCCTGTGTGGGGTTTTCCCCAGGTTAAACATCCTAGCACTACAATGGGATGGTGCACAGGCTGCATGTCAGGCTGGCTGCCGTGTGCACCATGTTTTCATCTGTCGACATGTGGCACAGAGCGAGAGGAAGTTACAGAGTATAGGATGGACAAGCAAGCGCTATGTGCATATGGCAGCTGCCTGGGAGCAGGGGCTGGGCTCCATTCTTTTTACTGCACAGTGCCGTCCGTGGCCTCAGCTCTTCCTGCGGCTCATGACACAGGATGAGGATGGTGAGGCTGCTGGCGGCTGACTTGGCTGACAGCCCACAAAACAATGTGTTTGTTTCCCTGCGCAGGCGTCGCCGCCGGGCCCGCCCGCATGTGCGCCGCCGCAGGACTGGGCCTCGGACGGCTCCGACACACAGCCGTCTGCAGCCTCGTCGCCCGGCTCGGACCTGCCGTCGCCGCCGCCGCCCGCGCGCCTTGGCTCCAACGTGGGGCCGGCCTCGGAGCTGGACAGCCTTTGCTAGCCCTGTTCCTTTAGCCGGTTGGCTGCTTAAAGTTACCGGTGGCAGCCGGGCTGAAAGGCTTGCCTGGGGTCGCAGCGCGCCACTAGCGCGCGCACAGCCCCAGCCATGCGGATGTAAGACAGCGTGGTGCGGCGTGGGCGCTCGCCGAACGTTGCGACTCCCAGCCACGTGGGTATCTAGATGGACCAAGCGGCCTCACGCCTCTGGCACCATTGCTGGCGTAGCCGCTGTGGAGCCGCTGGCGTAGCCGCCCTGCCGCTCTGATGGCTATGAGCATTGGGCGTATGCAGCCTTCCTGCCCCTGCTTCCTGGCTTCCATATCGGGCTGGGACGGCGACGGCGTGCAGGTGCCTGTGGCTGCTGAGCGCCACCGGCCGCCTTGAGGCGCACGGGGCTCTGGTGGCGCCTTGACCTGCTCCTATGATAAGGAGAGGGAGTTTTATGCGCTGCAAGGCACTGAGGTGTGCTGCTGTGCAACCAATTTTGCGGGTCGGACGCCAGCATGTGCTATATGCTGTGTATGTGTCTGTTGCCGCAGAGCACGAGATCTGCGTGACGCTCCAAAGTCCGTTTTGAAGCGTTTCACCGATCCGCCTGACTTGAGTGCACTGGGCGTGTCGCTGGTTGCATGTGATTGCAGTGTATATGCAGCCAGTTGTCGTGGTCCGCACTTATGATCTTTTTGAATATCGTCGAACGCGCGTGTAAAGACCGCATATGAACTATTACCTTGTGCGGCCCCTGGTAGCCTGTGCGCCCTCTTCCTCCATGCCTGTGAGCCCGTGGGGCTCATGTCTGGGCCACACTGTGACCTCATACGTGTAGCAGGCAACTAGCGGCTATTCATGGGCCAGAGGCCATGCATGTGGCTATGCATGGCAGGGCTAGGGCGGCCAGGGCCTAGCTGAAGAGGCAGGTGCAGACTCGAGCTCTGGAAAGTCCACCTTGCCTTCCAGCTTGCACCTGTTGCCCCGCTGTCACTCACACGCTTGTCTGGCTTAGCACCACATCCCCTTGCCGGTCTGGACGGCGGCCACTGGTCATGCTGTGCCGGCGCGCAGCAGGTGAATGCACAGCCTGATCCCGGCGTGGGTTGCGCGCCCCGCTGAGGCGCGCGGCGCGGCAGGGCAGGCTGCCTAGCCCCGCCCGGGCTTGATAGGGCTCACTTGTGTCCTCGCAGAGGCAGGCATCCCTCGCAGGCGACAGGCTGACCCCGGTTCGCCATGGAGCTCGACGACACCGACCGAGAACGGTTGAGGGCGAAGAAGGAGAAGCACTCCTCCAAGGACCGTTCGCACCGGGCCGAGAGGAAGGCATGTGGCCTTATTGACGAGCACGCTGCGGCTTGCTATGCCGGCTGCCAAACTGCGGGCACCTTGCTCAACGTATCGAGTGTGTTGCGCTGGCTTGCAGTTGCTCGAGGTAGAGGCAACAGCATATGCAGGTCCAGCATCACCTCAACTGACCTCCGCGCGCGCCCGTGCGTGCAGGACAGCGACCGCGACAAGAGCGCGGGCGCACGCGAGCGCGGGAAGGAGCGCGACGGCGTGAAGGACAGGGATAGGTGCGCACATCAGTGCGCACTGCACAGTCGCGCCTGTTAGCCTCGCTGCGGCCCCTGGCGTCCCCTTCAGGCGGCCTGGCTGCTATCAGCCCTCTGTGAAAGTAGCGCCGGAGGACACGACGGGGCGTGCTGTGGCGCGGCTTGTGTGACAGGCTGCTGCAGCACCTGTTGATGGTAAAGTACAGCGCTCACGGGAGCACTGTGTGACGTACAGGGAACGCGAGCGGCACCGCGCGCGAGAGGATGACGTCGCGCATGAAGCGGCGGAGCGCCGGCGCAGCCGCAGCCGCGACCGCAGCCGCGACCGTGACCGCAAGCGGGCGCGGGCCGAGGACGCGCCGCCGCGGCCGGGCCGGTCCGACGGCGAGAAGGAGCACAGCCACGACCAGCGGCGCGAGAAGAAGCCGCGGCGGCACTCGGACGGCGGCGGCGCGAACGGCGCGGCGCCGGCCGAGCGCGACGCGGACGACGCGCGGCGGCGCGACACGGACGACGCGCGGCGGCGCGACTCGGACGCCAGGCGACGAGAGCACCGCGACGACCAGCGCGCCGAGCGCAAGGAGGCCGAGCGCGTGGCTGAGCAGGCACGGGAATGCCAATTGCCCAGCTTTTGTGTTTGACTTGACCTGGCGCCGCTTGCACCGCTCTTGCATTGTGCTGCTCTCGCCGCCTGTGTGGGTGGTGCTTCTGCCAGGTCGCTCTGAGCGCCTGGAGGAGCGCAGCAGAGCACAGAAGCGCGCTGGGCAGCCCTGGTGCTGGCTCGACGGAGGTTCCCTGATGCAGGTGGAGCTGGACGATGAGGCCGAGCGGCGCCGCAAGCGCATCGAGGCGTGGCAGCGCCAGAAGGCGGCGACCGCGGCCGAGGAGGCGGCCGCCGCGGCCGCCTCCGCCGCCGCCGCCGACGCGGCGCCGGCCATGGCCTGGACGCTGGAGGACGAGGGCGACGAGGTGGCCGTGGACGCGCCGGCTAGGTCGGGCGGCGACCCGGGGCCGTCCGGCGCGGCCGCGGCCGCCGAACCCGACGTTGACCCGCTGGACGCCTTCATGGCGACCAACGACGCCGCGGCCGCGGTGCAGAATCAGGCCATTGAAGCGGCGGCCGTCGCGGCGGCGGAGGACGACGACGTCGACCCGCTGGACGCGTTCATGGCGACGAGCGTGCTGCCGGAGGTGCAGCGCGCCGTCACGGCCGCGGTGGCCGCCGGGGCCGTCGCGGAGGCGGCGGCGGTCAAGGCGGAGCCTGGGGCGGTCAAAGCGGAGCCCGGCGCTGCAGGGGCTCCGGGCATGGGCACCGCGCCCGCAGCCGTCGCGGAGGGCACCGGGGAGAACGGCGTCGCGCCGGCGCCGGCGCCGGCGGCCGCGGGCGCGGGCGGCCAGCGCGCGCAGAAGCAGGCGCGGCGGCGGCGGTACGCGTACAG
>JAABUY010004462.1_pt1 | contig 14649 bp, 23 predicted proteins | sample 5560271 | NCBI WGS metagenome assembly JAABUY01 (sample SAMN10711886, study PRJNA513374) | rock metagenome | isolation source: Antarctica rocks | place: Antarctica: Victoria Land, University Valley
CGCGCCCGCGGCGCTGCTGGGCCCGCTGCTTGCGCCCGGCGCGCACGCGCGCGTGCCGCCGCAGCTGCGCAGCCGCGTCGCCGGGCTGCTGCTGCAGGCGCGTGCGCCCTGAACCCGCCCCGGGATGCTTCGAAGGGGAACGTGGCGCTCCAGCAGTCCGAGCAGCTGGCCCACCCGACAGCCCAGCTGCAGCAGCACTAACTATCAATGCTCTAGAGTGCTCTCAATGCTTTGCACCACTGGCCCTCTACACTTGGCAACCAGGCGGTCATGCCTGCAGAGCGCATCGCGTCCTACCTTGCTGCACCCAGACCCAGACCCTGCTGCACCCAGACGCGCGACCCGCCCAGCACGTCGCTCCGTCTCGCATGCGCGGCAGGCATGCAGCGCCGCGGGCGACGGGGCGCTCGCGCGCGACGTGGTGCCGCAGCTCGCGCCGCTCTTCGCCTGCCCGCCCGCGCAGCGCGGGGCGTACGGCTCGACGGAGCCCGGCCGCCCAGATGCCCCCGACCAGCCTCCGGCGCGCAGCGGCGCGCCGGACCTGGCTGCGCGCAGCGCGCGGCCGGCGCCGGACGACGCCGCGGAGCGCGGGCGGCGCATCCGCGATGCGCTCCTGCTCACAGGCAGCTCTGGTACGAGGCACCTACAAAGCGGCGAGGATGAGGGTGCGGCTGCATGTGTGCTGACTGCAAATGCGATACTGCTCTGCAACGCACCTGAAGGAAACGCTGACTGACCACAGGGCTTGCAGTGCCGATAGATTGACGCCGGGACAGCTTGCTTATTGTGCATGCATGCTGGCGCGGCGCATGATGCTGGATGGCGCGCAGTACGGCTGGGCGGCTCGCAGGCCGCGGGCTCGCCGTGCAGAAGCGCGCAAGCTGCGCTGCATCAGCAGGCTGTGCGGGAGGCTTCACCGCGCGCCGGCCCCCCGCGTGCCAGCAGGCAGCGCCGGCAGTGAGCGCGTGACAGCAGAGGCGCCGGCGTGCAGCTCCCGGGGCCTGGCACGGCCGCAAGCGCACACGAGAGCCAGGCTCTGACGCGGCTCTCGCTCAGGGAGAACGTGCTGCCAGGCACTCCCTGTCCGTGGGACTGGAGAGCCTGTTGCAAAGCAGGGGTTGAGGTTAGGGTGAGGCTGCGTGCTCACGGGAGCTCCCGCGTGCGCAGGCGGCAGCGGCGGCGGCGACTCAGGGTTCTGGGACCTGGCATACCTGCTCTACCCGGAGGCCTCGGAGGCGGTCGGCCTGGGGCCCCTGCGCGCCATTGTCCCTGCCTGGCCCGAGCTCGAGCGGACCTTTGCGGTGCGCCCGGTGCCAGCAACAGCATGGCGGAGCTCTGAGGGACAGCGCGACAAGGCTTTGGCCTATGCCATGTCCCGCCCTTGCCGCAAGGTCAGGGCACAGCATGCGCCCTGTCTGCCGCAACCCTGCCTGCCTGTTAGTTTACAACCCTATCCTAGGTTTACCCGGCAGCCGATGGGGGACAGTGCTCAGCGCAGGCGCGCTACGGGCGGAGCGCGGCGTCCGCCCCAGGCCCGCGGCAGTCGGCGGCCGCCGAGCGCGTCGCCGCCGTGGCGCTGCGCGAGCGCGCCGCGCGCATCAGCCCGGCCGCCGCGTACGGCGCGGCCGCTGCCGGCCACTGGGAGGCCGGGGTGCGCGCGCGCCCAGCATCCGTCCAGCAGGAGCAGCAGATACAGGCATGCGCTGCCAGTAGTCACCTCTGGTCATCTCTGATGTATTCACAGGTACATGCTGCAGACAGTTGCGTGCTGCGTGATAAGAGCCTGCTGGTGGCCAAGGGACAGGGCGTGGGGCGTGGGCCCATAGGTCGCACCTGTGTCGCAGAGCACTGCCTTGTCGGTGACTGGCTTGGATGATCCCATGCGATCAGCATGCCCGCGTGCAAGAGCCAGGGCAGGCCCGGCCGGCGGCGCAGGGCGAGGCGCGGCGCGCAGAGGCGTCCGCTGCGCGGCTCATCGAGGGCGTCGGCTGGTCGACGCCGGCCCCCGAGGCCTGGCGCGCCGCCGCGCCGCCCGGCGGCGCTACAGGCAGCCGCTCTGCCTGCTGTCCATTGCTCAGCAGTGTCCACTGCGTCTGCCATAGGCCATGCATTGCTGCGCAAGTCTGCCAGACTGCCAGGCTGCAGCGCGATGGTCTGCAGTATGCTCAGAACTGAGGCGGCCCCGGTACCAGCATTATCCAGCGCCGCTTGCTGCCAGCATAGTTGGCAGGGCTGCGGATGGCAGACCTTCAGCTCACAGCTGTAAAGTGCAGCAGCTCCATACGGGAGCAGCCAGGCTTACCAGGTTGCTTTGCGCACCAGGGCGTTGTATGCTGGCCGCAGGCGCTGCCGCGGACCAGGCTACGGCGACCGCGCCCGGCCGCGGCGACGGCGGGTCGGACACCCGGGGCGGCAGGTCGGGGCCCCGCGACAGCTGGGCCTGGCTGCCGGCGCCAAGCACCGCTGACGCCGCAGCCGACTGGGGCGACGCAGCGCAGTGGTCCGAGCCCGGCGGGCGGCCAGGTAGATCCCATGCGCCAGACAGACATCGTCGCAGGACAGCCTTGCTATCATGTGCGTCATGCAGCCGCCCGCGCGTCCTTTAATGCCCACGACCTATCATGCCTGCTATGTTTAGTACATCATGACAAGTGCTCACTCCCCTACAGAGACGTATGGTGGGGCTCACACCGGCCTCTGCTTCTCACACATAGCCTGCGCGCCAGGCGAGCGGCCGTGGCGGCTGCGGGCGGCGGCCGTGCACTCCTGGCGCGCGCACCGCGAGGGCATGGCGGGCCTGGCCGTGCTGCCGGGCGAGGCAGCGGCCGTGAGCGTCGGCCGCGGGGCCGCTGGCGCGCGCCCCGGCGCGGACGTGCTGCGCGTCTGGGACCTGGCAACGTCCACCGCAGGTCGGCCCGGGACACGAGCATGGGCGGACCATGAAACCCACAGCATCCTGGTCAGCCAGAGCCACAGTCGCAACGGGATATGCAGAGCGATTCCTCTAGAGAAATACCCGTTGTGCGTGTGTACCCTGCGCAGCCGGTGGCAGTGGTGGAAGCGGACGGCGCGCTGCACCCTACAGTCAGCAAATACCAGCATCCTGGTTGTCTTGCCATAGTGCTGGCTTAAAGTACGTGGCGCACGTGCAGGCGCACAGTATTGCGGCCACGCCGCGGGCGTGGTGGGCCTAGCGGCGCTGCCGGGCGGCGCGCTGGTGGCCTCGGTGGACGCGGCCGGCGCGCTGCACCTCTGGTCGGCGGCCACCGGCGCCCTCGCGCGGCGCTTTGCCGAGCCTGCCACGCCTACGGAGCTGGCGCAGGGACCCGGTGCGCCACCCGCCAGGGGTTCACTCATTGATTTTATGACTTGGCATCCTCCTCGTGAAATTGGCCAGTTTAGGCATGTGACGCACTTTGAGGTGGCGGGGCTAATCGTGCAGGCAGGAACAGATGGGACCCGCGTGGCAACATAGCAGACATGCGGTCGATTGGCATCTTAGGCGCCCAATAGCAAGCAGCGGCTGGGCGTGGCATGAGGGCGTGCAAGGCGCGAAGAGTGAGTGAGCTTTCCCAAGCGGCTTGTCAAATCAAACCCTAAAGCAGGCGCCTGCGCCAGCCCAGGCGGCGGGGGCGCCCTGCCCGGCCGCGCTGCCTTCGGAGGCCGCCGCCAAAGGCTGATCACCATGTCGCCCGGCGGTCTGACCCGCGCCGCATCGCGCGGCAGCCTGGGGCACGCAGCAGGCGGGGGCGGACGCCTCCCGCGCAGCCCTGCGCGCGCCATCCCCCAGCCCGCGCGCGCGCCCCGCCAGCCCCGGCGGCAGCGGGTCGCCGCGCGCGCGCTCGCCCTTCGCGGCCGCGGCCGCCGCCGGGTCATCGCTCGGCGGCATTGCGTCGGCCGCCGCCGCGGCCGCGGCCGCCGCCGCCGCCGCCGCGCTCAGCAGCAGCGACGCGGACGCAGCGCCCGACAGGTGCGGACGGCCCCGGTGCTGCTTGTTACGCAATGGTTTCAGCTGTCACTTGAAGATGTGCAAAACGCAGTCCGCGCTGGAGCGTTGCGGCCCAGGCCAGATTCTGTCGCGCTGGGCTGTCGCACCCGACTCCGCGGCTAAGGTGGGGCCAAACCCTACCGTAACCCGGGCGCATTTTCTGCCGCGCAGGTACACCTGCGTGGCCGCCGCGGAGCGCGAGGGCGCCGACTGGCTCCTGGCGGGCGCGGGCGGCGGGCGCCTGCGCTGGCTGGACCCTGAGGCCGGGCGCCTGGGCGCGGACGTGCTGCTCATGCGCCCTAGCCAGGCACGCGCGCGGCCTTCTGCGCACGGTCTGCATATTGCCGCGCTGGCGTGCTCGGCTACATGAGGCAGCTAGCACATGTACGAGGTCGGCCACCGGTGGAGCCATGCGACTGCATACTCATCGTGGCAGCGCCTCCTTTAACAAGGCATTGCTGGCAGCTGACCGCAGCACGAACACATTAAGCGTGCCGCCGAGCGGCGCGGTGCCTGTGTGCCTCGTGCTGCAGGCCCTGCATGCGGCGCGCTAACGACGCACGCGTGCGCACTTGCACAGGAGGCTGCGCGCGTGGTATGTACGGGCTTTGCGATGGACGAGGGCGGCCCGAGCGGCCTGAGCGCTGGCGCCGACGCGGTCGCTGTCGCAGGCATGACGTCCGGGCATGCCGCAGTCGCGGACGCGCGCACGGGCGCAGTCGCGGCGCTCTGGCGCGCGCACGCCGAAGGCGTCACCGCCGTGTGCTGCCCGGCCGCCAGCGCACTGCTGACCGGGAGCCAGGTGCGCAGGCCTGGCTGTGCTGTAGGTGCAGTTGAGCCTTGCCGCTGCGCTTGCCCCCTTGTGTCAATCAAACGGCGCTGTGCGGGCCCTGCACGCAGGACGGGACGCTGACGCTGTGGGACGTGCGCAAGCTCGGCCGCCCGCTCAGCGGCGGCGGCGTGCCCGCGCCGCTGCACGCGTTCGCGCCGCTCGCGGCGCCGGTCGGCGGGGCGGCGCTGATGGGCGGCAGCGCGGTCGCGTGGGGGGCCGGGGCGGACCGTGCGCTGGCCGTGCTGCGCTTGGCAGCGCCGTACGGCGAGCAGGCGGCCCAGGTGCGGCTGGAGGCGGGCGCGGGGGGCCTGGGTGGGGGCGGCGGCGCGGCGCCGCTGGTGGGCGCAGCCATCCTGCCGCTGAGCCGCCTGCTGCTGGTCGGCACCGCGGACGGCTTCCTCCGCATCTGCTGCTGAGCCAGGGCAGATCTCCCTTAGGTCAGAATACCCTGAGCCATGCGCGCCTGGAGCACATGCAGGTAGCACAACTTGACAGGGTCCCCTGCTGGGGGCACGCGCGGGGGTTATGCGAGTGTGTCGCCGCGCACCTGCCGCGCCGTCGGCTGGAGCGGCCACGATGCGGCTGGCCGCCCGGCTGCCAGCCAGCGCCGCCGGCGAGGTCCTGTGCATCTGTTTCCGGACGTTGTGTGAATCGAGCACACATGCGTGCTGCTTGCTCTGCGGCAGGCATCATGGCTGCCGATGGGTGATCGCTGAGTGGTAATGACTGGATACCTGTTTTGCGTCATCACTCAAACTTGACCGGAGGCCTGCCCTCATCCGTCTGTCTGTTAAGGCTAACTTACGACTCGTGAGTGAGCGTGTTGCGTTTGCAGGCGCACTGTGCCATAGCATATCAGGGCAGAATGCAGAGTGCATGTGCCACATGTCCGCTAGAACACCAATCCAAGGTCTTTTGGTTCCCCTTTGTCTGTGCCAGAGGTTGTGCACGAGGAAGCGGCCCATGGGACCATGCATCTTGTTCTGTTCATCACCTGCAAGTAACCTTGTTCAGGCGCGCACAGGATGACCAACCTGATGGGCCAACTTAAGCAAGGGGTCACTTTACCTATGCATATGGGGTGCACATGCTGTTGTGCGCAAGAAAAGGAGACAAGCACACACCAAGTAACCCACCGGGCAAGTATTCTTGTGCTGCCTGCTTGGCACACTCTACAAAAGACACGCTGTTAGTCTACTTAACGCTGCATGCAAGTCAAAGCAGGATCCTGGTGGTAAGATCACAGTGTGGCACAGGGCAACATAACACGGAAATGTGCGCCCTGCTTAGCAAGGTCAGAGAAAATTGCAAAGTGTTGCTGCCATGCGCAGCTGGGATTCTCCAATGACAGACACCCTTGGAAAGCACTGGGCTCTCATGCAGAAGCTGCATGCGTCCTGGCCAGTGCAGTGCATGTGTCGACATGCTATGCCACACCAGTACCACATCACGTCAAGGTATCCCATGCACAGGTCACCTGACAGGACGCGCCCCATAAGTTCTTGACCTGTGCTTTTCCTGTGGCAGGAGCAACGTGACATGCATCCTGCCCAACAGGAGCAGCACACCCATCATGTGTGCAAACTACTAGTACCATGGTGAAAATGATTCACTGTTCATGTTCACGCTGCACTGTTCGCGCCCTCTGAACTCTGAGTTTGGAGTGCAGTTCAAGCTTATGCAGTGGCTGTGCGCCCGATCACAAAGCGTGCCCGGTCACAGCAACTGCAAGGCCCCGTAAACAATGCGCAGTGATATCATCACTGACTGGAAAACCGCTCCCGCGCCGCAGCAGCTGCCACCCACTGCGCTGCCACGTGCCGCAGCAAGTGCGCGCCGTCGCAACACAAGGCAACCAGCGCGCTGTGAAACATAAAACGATGGCAATGCTGCGGTGTTTAATATCCCTGTGGCAAAGTGCCAAAAGTTTGCTGATCCCTGGCAGCTGTGTACTGCCCATGGCCTCCAAACTGGCGACAAACTTGCAATGTCATGGAATGTGGCACAACAAGATGAAACCACAGTGTCTGTCACCCAAACACAACCATGCAGGGCTTCCGTCCACCCCTGCTCATACCCTAGAGCATTGCATCACGTGTTGGTGCACCTGTTCTTGCAAGCGTACGTGCGATATCTTTCATACCCCAGCAAATCAGCGAGGGGCTGGGCCTGCCTTGCATCGCCTCATGGAGGTGCCGATACATTGCCGGGTTGTGCAGATCAGGATGCGCACTTTGACGTAGGTGCCCGCCTGCTTGTTGGGTGGAAGCAGCCTGCCGTCAGTCGGGGCTGGATGAGCGCGTGGGACGTGAGCAGTCCTGCCGCGCACCAGAGACACGAACCTCAGGACTTCAATGGAAGCGCAGTGATTGAGGCGTTGTGCATGCCAGCCCAACAATTGACGAACAGCAGGCACGTTGCTAGATGTCGTGCATTGTCACGCATCCATGGTTGCCCTGTGTATGGCACAGGAGCAACGTCTGCGCAAGAGTCGGGTGAACGCACTGTCAGGAACGGGTGGCCGCCTTGCACCCAGGGTGCCGCACAGCTGCTCGGGCCCCATCCTGCGCACGCGCGCTCTTAAACCTGCAGCTGCACACACATGCACTGCTACTAGTGATTGAGCGCCGAGTTCAGACACAAGCACTTCACAGATGGTTTGGTAGGACAATCTGCCGCACATGCACCTGCGGAACACATCCATGCACGCGGATGTAACGGTGCTAGAGGGGCCTATTACACCCATATGCCCTGCATGGCTTAAATGTGTCGGTAAAGCATAGCGCACTTGCCCCATAAATGGTGCAGCTTGCATACCGCAATCCTAACCATCACATGCTGGAAAAAGGGAAGTCAGGGCGCACCAGGCATGGCCGCAAACTGCGCAGGGCCGTATGCCTCGCCCTGCGGGGCACCGGCCGGGTGCATGTGGCCTTGCCCGCCGGGGCAGGTGCGCGCGACATCGTGCTGCCCGGCCCCTTCAGGCACATGCCAGGCCTGCCCTGGGTCAGGGGCGAGGGTCATTTGCTGCAGTGGCATGCCGCGGTTGCCGCGAGCGGCGTCCCCAGCGCCCTTTGTCTGCACAGGGTTGAAGCCCGGCGCGGGCCCAGCACTGGCGCGGCCCTTCTTGAGCGGCGCTGCATACGGCGTAGCGCTGAAGGGCGTTAGGTCGGAGTAGGGCGCCTGCGGCTCCGCCTGCTGCGCAGCTGGCGTGGCCGGCGAGTTGCCCGGCGCCGCATAGCGGGCCGTCCCTGGGCTGCCGGGGTCGTTCATGGTCGCGGCAGCCCCCGCACCAGGATTGACTCCGCCGTACACGCCGGCTGGGAAGCAGATGTCCGGGTGCAGGTAGCCGGCGGGGCTGGCGGGCGGCTTTGGGCTTGGCGCGGCCGTGCGGCAGGCTGATGCTGGGCGCGCGCGGCCGGGAAGACCCAGAGCAGATCCAGCACTGATTGGCGGACCCTGGCGCGGAGCGGCCCAAGCAGCTGCGGCGGCAGCGGCAGCGGCATTGTGATTGGCCCAGGCGGGCGCGGGCGCGTGCGTCAGCTGCTGCATCTGGTGTGCGGCCAGCGCCTGCGGTACGGCAGCGCCGCCCGGTGCTATGTGCAGCTGCTGCGCGCACACATAACATGCATGTTTTGCACCGGCACGCATACCTGGAGCGCAGGAAAAGTACTTGCTGAGTGTGATTGGGCAACAAGGTTTGGCGTGACAGTGCAGCAGCAGGCTAAAGATGCAAAAGGCCTCCGTGGCACGGTTTGGTGATTATGCTATGCATCCAGAACATGGTGAGGATGCCTGTGAGCAGCGCCGCATCACGATTTGTGAAAAGCACTGCAGGGCGCACATGCAGCGCGTCCAGCGGCACCAGCACTCCGGGCGGGACCAGCGCGAAGCCGGGAGGGATGCCGTGCGTCGGCACTGGGCCGGCGTAGCTCGCGAACGCGCTCGGCAGCTGCCAGTTGGCGCCCTGCCAGTCGGCCCAGCCAGCTGGCGCCGATGCGCTGCCCGGGCGCTGCTCGGTGGGCGCCTTGCCTGACGCGCTGGCCTGCCGCAGCACGCAGGAAGGGTCCGTAGGATCAGCTGGCTTGTGTAGTGCTTGACATATGAGGTCTCAGTGTCTGTGCAGCAAAAGCTGGGCTGGCCCGTTGACTCACAGGCATTGCAACAATAACAGGCACCTCATGACCCACGATGATTCACAGCTAGATCGGCACAATGGTGTATCCAGCAGGGTGTGCAATCTTGCAGAGGGCACAGGGTGTACAGATCTTCAATGGTGAGCCCATGTCCAAAAGGTGCCCAACAATCACAGTGGGTCGCACCTGGCGCGGCGCTGCTGCATGGCCATCAGGTGCGTCCGCATCGGCGGGCCAGGGCCCTCCAGCAGCGCTTGCATGCGGATGCCTTCCATCCCTGCTGCCTCCCGCGTCGCAGTCTTTGCCAGGATTCTCATTGCTGGGCACACTGCGGTGGCGGCTGTGCTTGGGGTAGCCCGCGCACTGCTCAGAGCGGTCGCCTGTGCGACCGCCCTCGGCGCGCTCCGCAGTGAGGCAGCTCTTTATGTCGGCCAGGATCTTGGCTGCAAAGGCGTTGGTGACGGGGCTGGCCAGCGGCGGCGCACGCATGCGGTTGCCGCTGCCGGCGTTGGGCGAGCGCACGCTGCGCAAGTGCAAGCCATCACAAGCGTGCAATAAAGCGGGCTTGAGACTGATCATACCTGCCAAGTCAAGCACAGCACAGCAGTGTAGCAAAGCGGGCTGCACCGTGTGCTCTGGCCCTTGAGCGCAGCAGCGTATGGGACAATGTTGCGCGGCGGCGGCTGGTAGCTGAAGGCAATCCCGCGAACAATCTGCATGCGCGCCACATACTGCCCTGCGGAGTACGCTTAGTTGTGTTGCCACTGCACCTGGGCATGCCTACTGTCATGAGCTGGCATGGCACGCTTACAAAGACCGTCAGAGGCACAACAGCGCACGTACTGATCAAAATCTTTAAACAATCAGATATTGCAAGGGCAATAAGACGCTACGTGTTGCCAAAACTGCAACAACAAGGAACAACAGCTGTTAAGATACCCACACAATGCCACCAACATGCTGGAGTACAGCCGCACCGCAAAATGCGCCTTCGCACAGCTCCTTGTAGCGGTCGATGGCTTCGCAGATGATGCTCACTGCCAGCACCACAGCGCGGTGCTTGCCCTGCCGGAAAGCCCAGGCATGCTCACATGAGCATGTAGAGACTTGCAGGTCTGCAGTCATGACCGCTCTGCATATCAAGGCACCACATCATACACACAACAAATTGAAAATATCTTTCTGCTTCTACATGGCAGCAAGTGTTCTCAACAAGCTGGCATGCCAATAAGTGCGGCAGCCCACCTCGATCACAAAGGTGCGCGTGGGCCGCGGTGTGCGCGTAGCCTCGTCCCTGGTCTGGTCGGTCCAGCTCTTGATGTCGGCGCCTGTGTGGCGGCACACCTCGCGCACAGATGCGCCGTTGGGGCCTGCGAGCACTCACTGTTACGCAGAACCCCATCACGGAGCTTCCACTTTCCATGACATACACTTGGACAGAACTTGCACAATTGCCAATGCGGTAAGAAGCGCACATGCATAAGCACTATGCATGCACGCACCGATGATGAAGCCTGAGGCGAGCAGGGTGATGCACATCATGATGCCGCTGCGCGCCATGCACAGAATGCTCAGCATATCGATGAGTATGCAATGCATGATGTGCAGCAGAGCTGCATGACAACCTATATGCTGCATCATACACATGTGCATGTGCTGGTAACAACTTGGCGGCTTGCACGTCAAACACCCTGCTGTCTCACATGGGACGGCATCCTGTAATCGTACCCTGATGTCATTTGCTCAGCACTGACGATGCCTTGCTCTTCATCCTCAGTTCCCTCGCCAGGGCGCCGGGGCCCTGCGGAAAAACTGTCATAAACATACGACAGAAGCTTGCTAGGATGACAATTAGGCTTTCGTATGCCAGCACGGCGCAGCAGGTGGGCCGCACCACTGGGCTGAATCCACTTGATGCGGCCGCTGCTCTCTCCGACAAGGCAGACTGCATCAGAGGCGGGCTGCGGCATGCTGCGGCGCGGGCGCACACGGGTGACCTTGTGGCTGTTGATCCAGGCCAATAGCTCTGGCACGCTGGCCTGAGTGCTGCTGCCAGCCCCGGCACTGCCTGCCGAGCTGCTGCTGCCGCCGCTGTGCCTGCACAGGCAAGGGACTGTCACATGCATCCGTGCATGCCTCCTGCATGACTTGCTACGTCTCGAAGCATTGCCTGTGTTGCACTTTTGCAACAGAGCGTGCATGCAGGCATGCATGCATGTAGAGGCGTCATCTCTGCAGGGTGTTATTGTCAACACAGGTCAGCAAGAGAGCGAGCTTCATAGGAGGGGCTGTTGTAACAATAGCAACAGCCTTGCTGGTCCAGACAACTACAGTTATTACACGCCACGACAAGGCTGACATGCGTTTCCGCTGGCGTACTCTGGAGGGTTGTGCTGGAAGGGCGATGCGCTGCGTGCCAAGTGTTGCGCAGCCGAAGGGATGGCCATGGCCACGAGGCGCTCCGGTGGGCTGTGATCTGAGCCGTCGCTCTCTTGTTCGCCCTGCCCGGACGCGTCCACACTCCAACAAGGAGTTCAACAAGAACTCTGTGCTTGCAGGCTGCAGGCTGATGGGGCAACACTCCAAGCCGAGGCTCAGCAAGGCAACAGCGTGGGCCGTGCCTCGTCAAAGCTGTCACAGTAGTCGAGCTCACGGTGCAGGTCCTTGCTAAAGCTGTAGGCCATCGTGCTGATGCCTGAAGGCTGGGACGGCGTCTCGTCACACCTGCCGTCCCACACCCGCCACAGCTTGCTCCACACTTGCAGAGACGGCTGGGTGTCTGCTGAGGCGCCTGGGCTCGGCCGGCCTTGCTTCACAAGCCACCAGCGAGAAAGCCGCCAGAAGACACAGCCGAGCCGACGCAGGTATCCTGCTCGTCGCCTACCCACCTCTGGCTGCAAGTGCACACCACAAAGCATATACCTCTCGTTGAGCTGCTAGCAAGCCCGGGACAGTGGAGAGAAGCGTCCTTGCTGTTTGAAGCGAGGGTTGTGCAGACAGGCAAGCAGCACCTGCTCCTGCTGCAGGAGTATCTTCAGGGGCCTCAGCCGACGCGGTATGCTTCACCTGCGTCCTGTAGTCGCGGTGTGCACAGGCCAGCGCAGGGCAGCCTGCAACGTCAGCGTGTGCCTGCTCTCCGCGCAGGCACCGGAAGCTGTACAGGTCAGGGGGCCCCTAGGCCAACTGCACTAGCAGCACAAGCTCACAGCAGTCACAGTTTCTGAGCTTAAGGCAAAGCATGCTGCTGAGCAGCTCAAATTCCCTAGGGCAGGGCTGTGGCCCAGCCAAGGAAATGTTTCTTTTATGCTGGGTTTATGGTGCTGGGTGCCGCTGACGCTTGCTAGCAAGGCTATGTCATGCATGCCAGACTTGCGCCTTAAGCAGTACACGTTGCATGCAGGCAGCGCGCCTTCACCCTGGAGCAGAGCAATGCAGTGTGAGAGTATCTGGCATTTATGAGCATCAGGCATGCATGCGCATGCACATGCAAGAGGCACAGCTACAGAGATGGTGTTGTCTGTGAGGTTTTCTTGTCCGCAGCCCGCGCTGCATGCGCAAGCACTTGCTGACTGCAGCCAGCAGCGCACAGCAGACCGCGTGCGCTTGTTTTGCATTCATGCCTGCATGCATATAACGAGCGGCTGGTGACTCTGATACCTGGAGCTGCAAAAGTGGATAATTGCCAGATGCATTCTAGGCTTCACGTTCTGGTGCTACTAGGCCGTGCTGGTAGCTACAGCCTTGTCTGCAGCCTGAGCATACGTTGGGCATGCGGACGGCGGATGCGCATGCGGCCCATGCATGCGCATGCGTCACACGCAGATTATGCGCAGCTTCAACGCGGTCCAGCGCACACACAGACGTGCCTCTGAGCTTTACCATGAGTGTTGTCATGGCTCTGTGCTTGCTCAGGCAGTGCGAGCTGGGAGGCAGGAGCTACGTGCTAGACTTGCAATGAATGAGGGCAAGGCAACTTACTCCTGCAAAGTTGAACTGAAGCTGAGTGTCCACACTGTCAATCACAAGCGGTCCCGACAAAATGGCGGTCTGTTTGGATGCTGCAAGCACTTTCAGCAGAAAGTGCAGAAAGAGATGGGCAAAAAAAATGCGCATCCGGAGAGTCGAACTCCGCTCTTTTGCTATCTCTTCGGGTGAAGTGGAAGGCAAATATCCTGCCGCTGGACTAGATGCGCGACAAAAGTGTCCAATTGGCTTATCTTGCGGCATATATGATACCACTTCAAATACAATCTGCTGTCTGGAGCCAGTCTATTGTTGCACAGCACTATTCACCTTTGGGCATGAAGGCATGCTGGTAGGGCGCATACATATGTACACAGTGTCGGGGACTCTCAGAGATGACATCATCTCTTCAACATTATGACACCCTTGCGTCGAGCACCGTGTCAAGGCCAGTGCTGAAGCAAGGTCGATAGCACAATGCAGCTCGTTACGGCCTCCACCTACAAGCAGCCTAAACAGCTGTGGTGTTTGCACGCTCTCCTGATCAGAAGAGCCCACATACCAGTGTCATGCTCCAGGCAATACAGCCGCCCCGCTAGTCCTGCAGGTCCGCGCGCAGCCGCGCGAGCGCGGCGCGGCACGCCGCCGGCAGCGCGGCCGCCACCTCCGCCGCCGCGTGCGGCACAGCCCACAGCCCGCGCCCCGCCGCTGCAGGCTCGCCGGCGGGCTGCGCGCCCAGACCCGGATCGCCGGTCAGCCCCGCGGTGGGCTGCCGGGCGGGCGCGGCGTTGGCGGCGGCCGCGTGCGCGGCCAGGTAGCGCTCCAGCAGCGCGAGGCCGCCGTCGTAGCAGGCGAGCGCGGGGTGCAGGCGCATGTGCGCAACCGCCAGCGCGCCCGCGCGCCCGTACTGCCCGTCCGCGGCCAGCGCGGCCGCCGCCGCGGGCACCAGCGTGCCGCGCGCCCCGCCCGGGCTGAGGCCGGGGTCCTCGGCGCCATCCGCGGGCCCCGGCGGCGGCGCCAGGACGGCCGGGCCGGCCAGCAGCGCGGCCGCGAGCGCGCCGTACGCGGGCGCGTCCGCGACGCGCCTAAACAGGCGCCGCGCGAGCAGCGCCGCAAGCAGCGCGTCGTCCGGGGCGAGGCCGGCAGGCGGGGGGCTGGCCGTAAGGGCGGCCGCCGCGGCCTCCGCGAGGCCCGCGCAGGGCAGCAGCAGGCCCAGCGTCGCGGCGAGCGCAGGGTCGCCTGCACGGGGCGCCACCGCTCAGGCACGCACTGATGAAGCAAGCTCGCAGGCGATGCGCGAGCCCGAGGGCGCCCGGCAGCAGCGCAGCTGGTGGCATGCGCATTGCGCCCAAGTTGAGACCCGCTTTGCAGACAGCCAGAGCATGGGAGCCCGCTGCCAGCGAACAGAAGAGGGGGCCGGCCCCCTTGGGACTGCCGCGTGACACGCCTCGCAACACGTGCCCCGAGGCCAGCGCTGCGCGCACGCAGTATGGCAAGCACACCCACACCATGGGCGCACCATGGGTCTGCGCTGCGGCCACGAGGCCGCGTGCCTCCGCGGCCGTGACGAGCGGCCGCCCCGTCGCGCGCGCGGCGTCTGCCTCGCGCAGCGCCGCGGCCGGCCCGCACGTGTCCCTGCCGCCTGGCCGCGCGCCAGCGGGCCCCGCGCCCGCCTGCAGCATCGCCCGCAGCAGCGCCGCCCAGCACGCGTGCAGAGGCACGGCGACCGC
>JAABUY010004463.1_pt1 | contig 14644 bp, 26 predicted proteins | sample 5560271 | NCBI WGS metagenome assembly JAABUY01 (sample SAMN10711886, study PRJNA513374) | rock metagenome | isolation source: Antarctica rocks | place: Antarctica: Victoria Land, University Valley
CCTGGCTCCTTGTCAGCGCTGGCCAGGAGTGGAGTATGCGGCGCACTGTATGCCTGTCCAAAGGTGTTGGAGCTGGGGGCGCTGCAGTGGGAAGAGCATATCACAGAAGTTGTTCTGGCAGGCGAGGCTACAGGCAACTAAGGCCGAGGAGGAGGCAGGAGGCGGGCAGTGTTGCGCTGCCTGCTTGTGCAGGCCGCTTGGCCCGCGACACCCCTCAGCCACTGCGCGGGCTGGGGGGGGGGGGAGTTGTCCTCAGCGTGCGAACAGCGAGACTGCATCTCTCAGCCTGTAGACTGATCGCTCCATGCCACCCACGTCTGGTGAGCAGGCATTCTGTGTCCTCCCAAATGTTGCTATAACATTTGTTCCTTAACTCGTTGTGTGGGGGCCGCTGGGCTCCGCAAGTTGTAAGCAATGACATGAGTGCGGCAATGTGCCAAGCACAAGCAACACCTGTTGGCTCTGAACACCCGTGTGCTGTGAACAGGTCCTGGGCCACCAGCAGAGCGCTTGGGTGGCAGTGCAATTCCTGCGCCGCCGCCAGATGCACGGGCCCCATGCGCGGCGCTGGACCAGCTCAGCCGGAGGCACTCCCCGGGCAACGCGCTGCATGAGTTTGCGCGCGGGGGGGTCTTGGCCAACCTGCCGGCGATGATCTCCGAGGCAGGCGAGGGCGTGGAGGGCCCGAGTAGCAACGGGCGGCCTGCGAATGGCGCGGGCGACGGGCCAATTGGGAGCGGGCGTGAGGTCTTGCTGCAGGTGGGGGTCCCAGTCTGGCGCCTCGAGCAGTGGCAGGAGCTCCTCATTGCGCTACTGCACTCAATGCTGCACTCGTTCAACTTGGTAACTCTGCACTGCCGCTGCTGTGCAGAGGTGCCGGCGCACTGCCCTGGCTTTTCAGTAGAGCTCATGGGTGCAAGCCCGCTGCTGTTGGTAGCGAGACAGTACAAAAGATTCATTGCAGTGCTCCAGCCTTGCTGTGCCTGTGGACAGAGACCAGCACGCCAGAGCACCCCTTGCCTCCCCCTTTTGTTGGGATGCACACAGCCTTGTACTGAGACACCTTCCGGCGACAGCGCGTTCTGTGTGTGTATGCGGCAAGTGAAAGCGTGTGGCGCTGAGTGTATGTACTTTTAAGTAAGGCTCAACTCATTTCCTCTCAAAGGAGACACTCTGTCAGTGTCACAGACTCCTTGAGACACTTTGTTGTGTTCATCGTCTTTGTGTTGTAGTTTCCTGACTGCAACCCGCGTGAGTGTGGCTGCGTAACCAACACATTACGGCTGGGGGCGCAGGGCTTCAACTGGGAGTGCGCGCAGCGGCCGCTGCCGCCCTGGTACGCTGTCCTGGCAGGACGAGCGGCTGAGATTGCAGCCGCAGGGATCACTGCCGTGTGGCTGCCGCCCCCCAGCGCTTCTGTCACTGCAGAGGTCCGCCGCCTTGCCACACTGGCCTGCACATAATTGTGCTGAGAGGATACATGTGACCATATGACCAAGACTTGCCACCAAAAGAGCAGTCATCAGCTGTACAGCATTGCAAGCCAAGCACATTGCTGCAAGAAGCATGAGGCACTCTGTACCAAGCGCTGTGTTTGGCAGGGCTACCTGCCGCGCGACTACGAAGTGCTTACCTCGGCGTATGGCAGCGAGGCGGAGCTGCGCGCGTGCATCGCCGCGCTGCACCAGCACGGCGTCATGGCGGTCGCGGATGTTGTGCTGAACCACCGCTGTGCGGGAAGGCAGGCGCGCGGGCGCAAGGCTCTCATCCTTAGTCCAACGTGTATTAGCATCACCTGTGTGTGCGACCTCACTGGACATTGATGCCAGGATGTGCAGAGAGCTCGAGAGTGCTTGCGTCTTACAAACAGCTACCTCAAGGAAACTGGCATGCTTGCGATGGTACATTTTCCACACTGGCAAGGTCTGTGGAATCCCACATGTGCTGACTGACCACTCTGACCCTGTCTTGCGGTGTTTTACTGCACCTCGTGTCAGAGACTGGTGCACGTGAGAACGCCTGATGACTGCACCCCAAGACCATGCGCTTGGAAAGCGGCGCCGAGCGCGCCTCCCATGTGCAGTCGCAGAGCATGTGGTCGGCCACATCGCCGTCCTGCCCCGCGCGCAGGACAGCTCCGGGAAGTGGAACCAGTTCAGCGGGAGGTACGCGTGGGACCAGACGTGCATCTGCAGCGGCAACCCTGCTTTCGGCGGCCAGGGCGCCGGCAAGCAGGGCGCCAGCTTTGACGCCGCGCCCAACGTGGACCACACCTCTGCGCGCGTGCGGCAGGCGCGCCAGGCTCGTTGTGCTGCGCAAGGTTCTAGCCAGTGAAGCTCGTCATGCAAATTGCGCTGACTGGCTGGCCGCCTCGATGAGACGCAGCAGCGACCTGGGACCGCCGATGTGGTCTCAGATGTAGGGAGCTGCTGAAGCGCGCCTCATGCGGGTGTGCAGGACCTGAAGGAGTGGCTGACTTGGCTGCGGCGCGACGTGGGCTTTGACGGCTGGCGCTTTGACTTTGTCAAGGGCTACCGCGGCGAGCGCGTGCACGAGTACGTGGAGGCGACGCAGCCGGCCGTGGCGTTCGGCGAGTTCTGGGACGCCTGCGCGTACGAGGGCAAGCACGGCGATCAGCTGTGCGCCAACCAGGTGCGTGGAATTGAGGCGTATGTTGGCCTGCTGAGCCTTGGGTGAAGGACATTTGCACACACACAGCTTCCATGCTGAGCAGCACTACAAAGTGCTCTCACTATGATCTCACAACAAATCGGGAGGTTAGCTTCGTGCTAGTGGTCGACATGCAGTGCATGCATCCATGCTGACTAGGCCATGTCCAGCTCGTATGCGTGTTCTTTTTGCGCTTCCTTGAGACGAGCAAGCCGCTCAGAGCCAGTAGACACAGGGCGGTGCCTGCAGGACGCGCACCGGCAGCGGACGATTGACTGGATCGACGCAACCGACGGACGCGCGGCGGCCATAGACTTTACAACAAAGGCGTGCCGCCTGCCATCCTTGCACCAGCTCTGTCAGCTCTGTGCCTCTCCGTACCAGCTTCACCGCTTATGCCTGCAGTATTGGCTGCGGCGCACACAGTCAGGTCAGCGGCGCTGACCTCAAGAGGCACCCCTGCAGGGCATCCTGCAGGAGGCCGTCGCGCACAATCACTACTGGCGCCTGCGCGACGCTGCCGGCAAGCCGCCCGGCGTCATCGGCTGGTGGCCGTCGCATGCGGTCACCTTTGTGGAGGTGCAAGCACGGGCTGACATGGTTTGATAAGAGGGCTGCGAGTCTGCCACGAGCATGCCAGGTTTGATTGTGCATAGCGCGAGAGACAGCCGTAACTGAACTCAGGCTGCGCTCGTGCGCTCAGGCTCGTCCTGACTGCATGCAGGACACACGCACGTGTTGCAGCAGCCTGCAGATTAAGGATGTTGATGCCTGTCAGCCTGCGTGACATCTGGCTTATGTGGTGCATGCGGCGAGCAGAATCATGATACTGGGTCGACGCAGAACCACTGGCCCTTCCCGTCGCAGTACTTGCACCAGGTGCTCACCCTTCCACCTGCACAAGGTGCACAAGCTCAGCCTCACGAGTCTGATTGTAGTGTGGTTGGTGATACCCAGCCTGCCGTGTTTCTCTGGAAGCATTGTCCGATGGGCCACAGGGCGATTGTGCTCTGACTGGCGTCACGTGCGGCTGGCGCAGGGTTACTGCTATATTCTGACGCACCCTGGCACACCCTGCCTTTTCTACGACCACCTGTGGACCGACGGCATCCTGCGGCCCAGCCTGTGGCGGCGCCTGCGCTCGTTGCTCACGGTAGCAGCCCTGCGCCTGCCACTTCGCTATGCGCCTCGCGTGATGCCTGAGCAGCACAGTGCAGAGTTGTGTGCATGCACTGGCCTGGACTTAACGCCAGTGTGCCGCCTTTTGCCAAGACTTGTTGCACCACACAGGGAAGCAGCGTAAGTTTTAAATCAAAATGGAACTGCACAGTGACGGCATGCCACGCAGTGGTGTCTGCAGCCACTGCATGTTGTCATCCAAGCCGATCCACATGCGACGCTGTACGGGCTGCACACTTGGCTTCTACATCAGTTTCCCATGGTAGTTTGTAACCCTGTTGTCCACAAAGATTGTGGTAAATCACATAATGTGTTGTGCCCTGGCTGCAAAGGTGCGCCAGCGCGAGAGCGGCCATGGCGCGGGCTCAGTGTCAACCTTGCGGCCGCTACGCGCTGCCATCTTGGAACTGCTCCAGCTCCGCCGCCGGGCCGGCCTGCATGCGCTGTCGCAGGTGCCCACACCTGCTCCCTCTCTGTAGCCTGAAGCCATAACACTAGTCCTGGGTTCACACTCCAAGATTATCCATGGCTGTCGCACTTAGCATGGGTCTCATCTGATTTTTCTTTAAGGTCACTGTCAAGAATCGCAGCAGGTAAAGCACAGAGTGGAGGATGCCTGTGGTCATTTCAAGCCGGCATGCTGCCTCATCTTGCTCTATTTCCCACACGTGTATTCAAATGTAGGTCAAGATTTTGGAGGCCAGCGAGAAGCTGTACGCGGCCACCATTGACGGCAAGGTGGCCATGAAGATTGGGCCGGCCGCATGGGACCCCACGCGAGGGCGCGTGGATGTCGGCCAGAAGGCCTGGCTGCTTGCGGTGGCGGGCTATGGCTTCTCCGTGTGGGAGGCAATGTTTTGAGGCTGCGGTGTGTGTATTCCGGTTAGATGTGGACACCCATTCTTTGCGTCAGCTCAGGCTGCTTCGCTGCTTTAGTCATCGAGCGGGACGCATGCGCGAGCCCTTCTGGCCTGTGTCCGCCAGTCCACGGTCTGTTGCTGGCGGGAGTGATTTCTGCCGCGCGCCCTATTGCATGTATAAAAGCGTCTGCGTGGGCAGGAGCGGTGTATCGATAGTGTGGCGCAAATGCAGCGCGCGCAAAGTTTGCATGGCTGTCGAGGTACAACATCACGTGAGAGGCAGCGCTTTCACATAGGGTGCGTGGAAATTTGCTATCAGCACGGCATCCACGCCGCAGGCATAACAACACCGTTTCCGTACTTTGTCAAACAGTATGCACATGATGGAGGTGCTGCCTTCACATCCTTGCTGTAAAATACATCCCTGCTGTGAGCACCCTGGAGCTTGGAGGCTTACTGGAGGCAGACATTAATGTCATTTCCACACAAGACTCGGTCGCGGATTTAACACGCTGCTTCTGTACACTGGCTTAACGGTTGTTGCCTTGGTGCCATGTTGAAGCGTGCCTCAAACATGTGTAGACAGTATTTTACTGTGTAAGCCAAAGGCTCACATGAACACGCAAAAGCGTATGATCAAGGTTGAATACTGTGAGGCACCCTATAGGGTGCTAGCTAGCAGGCTGGCAGCGAGAAAGCGGTCTGGGTAACCTCGGATCCCCCGAGCGGGGGGGCCCCGCAGTCCGAGGCTTGCAGACCTGCCAAAGCCGCCACACAAAGCCTGCTGTCACAGGAAACCAAGTTGCCGCAATGAGCCCATGAAGCGAGCGAAGGCGATGGCGTCCATGATAGCTCAGTTCCTTGCTCCCCGCGCTGCGGCGCCAGCCTCCCGCTTGACGCGTCACGCGCCAGCGGCTTGCCATGCAGCATGCCACGCCGGGCAGGCTGCACTGCCCCGCGCGCCCGTGTCTGCCAGCAGGCTGGGTTGCAGGCACGCGGCCTGCAGCCGCTCGCTGGTGAGTATGAGCGCGGCCAACACAAGCGAGGCCGCCACCGCGGAGGCTGACGTGCCTGGCGTGCCTGGCGCGGCGCTCGAGGCGGACCCGTCGGAGGACATTGCAGCTGTGGCAGACTCCGCGCTGCCGCATGACGAGGAGGATGACGACGACAGCGGCGCGCATGACACGAGCGGCCAGCCGTCCAGCCGCGACCCCGAGTTTGAGGAGACGTGGGCCACGTATGTAAAGGTTTGCTGCCCATACTTCTGTGCGCCATGCATCCAGCGCTGAGCGGGCCTGGTTGTTCAGCATGCCCACCTCCCAGGCATCCTGACCTTGTCTATGCTGACCGTCTCTCACAGCAGCTTGGGTGTGGTGACCCAAGGTGTCTGCAACTGCAGGGAGACCAGTGTTGTTTACCCTTGTTGCACTGCCTGCGCTCATGCCTGTCTTGCTGTGCCTTATCCGGCCCGCTCCTGCATATCACACTCCTTCAGTCGTCCCCGCCCCATGAGTTGCCATGGGCGCCCGACGTGTGCGTGGGCTGCAAACCTGTGGCCGAGCACTTTGTGAGCCTCACCTGGTAGACGCCTTTGCTTGGTTTGTGCAAAGTGTGCAACCTGTTCATGCATTCTGCAGGAGCTGGAGCAGCGCGGCTTCTTCTCCGACGAGGGCGACGACGCGACGCCGGTGCCGATGGCGGACAAGACGGAGCTGGGCGCGCTGAAGCGCGCGCAGCTGCGCATGGCGCGCTCGCGCCCCGACCTCGTCTACGGCCTGCCGGAGGCGCAGGTGGCGGCGCTCGCGAGCGCCACGCTGCCCTACCCCGAGCGCAAGGCGCGCCTCTGCTCCTCCTTGCACATGCCCGGCTTTCCATGTCTGCCTGCACGCACGCTCCCGGTGCGGAGGGCCTCCCTGCACTCGCCTTGCTTTGACGTCTGCCTGCACGCTCGCTCCCTGTGTGGAGGGCCGGCTGAGAGAAGCGGGGGACGGGCTGCCTCAGCTCGCGCTTGCCACACACAGTTGCAAGCTGCATTGTGTCGAGTGGGGTGGCTCTGAGGAACGACAAGGTTGACACCTCTCATTCGCACAAGCGCGTACAAACATCTACTGCTGAACGCTTGTCAGTGTCGGGTCGGCAGGCAGGAACATACATCCCTAAAGCTCGTAGTGTCATTGTGTGGATGCAACCATGCCCGTCACGTCCCTGTCGGACCCAGTGTAGTGCTTGGAAACTGAGGGCGCTTGCGGCTGGCGGCAGACGTCAAACTCCCTGCGGCGCCTCAAGGGCACCTTCGTGGACAAGGTGGACGCTGACAACGGCGTGGGCGGCGCCGCCAACTCGACAGACTTGGTGTGCACGTGCACGCCGACCCTGCATTTGCCAAGGACGAGGTGTTGCAGCTTGATGCACTTGGCTAGGCATGTGCTCAGCCACAGTATTGGGCAGGTAGCTGCTCTCTGAGTCTGCTGGGTGATCAGCTGCCACTTCTTCAGCTGAGCCGCCGTGAAGCACCGCCAAGTGGCTCGCAAGTGATGAGCGAACGGCGAGGCTGCGAGCCGCTCTGCACAGTCCCGGCCGCGCGGGCAGCCTGTCGGGGAGCGCGCGTCAGCGCCGCGCAACTGCGGCAGCGCATGGTCTGCGGCGCTGCCTGTGCGGCATTGCCGGGGGCGGTGCGCAGCGCAACATGGCCGCCGACGCTGGCAGGTGGCCAGACTGTATGTGGTTCTTTAGATTAGGATACCCTACCCTAACCATACCCTATCCGGGGGCCAGGTGCGCATCATTGCGGCCGCGCGCATCAGCACCTGGCAGGACGCCAAGCACGAGGCGGACCTGTATGGCGAGGAGGCCGGCCCCGGGGCGCCCTCTGAGGGCCCCGCGCGGAAAGGCGCGCCGCCGCCCACCTAACCTTAACCCTATCATCGGACCAAGGACTGGCTGTCCAGCCGTGCTGCCGGCTTGGCGCAGCCGCGTTAGACCGTGAGGACGCAAAGCTTTTCATACATGTTGGAGGCAGTGGCATGCCGTTTGGGCCTCAAGACTTTATGAGCCAGCAGGTTGAGCAGAAGATCCTAGAGGTGATGGAGTGCTCAAGTGCAGGATGATCGCAGCGCAGTGCTCAGCCTTGCGGGGGCGCGGGTTGACACGTAGGCAAGCAAGAGCTGTTGCCTCTGCGCAGGCCATCAGCACTGTCATAGCGCTGGTCAATACTGACCAAAGGGCAGCCACACAGTTGGCAGCCTGGTTCATGAGTGATTGCATGCGCCTGCAGAGTTTGTGGATGCGGTGACGGCGGTCATCCCGGCCGTGCTGGAGCTGCTGCAGCAGGACCCGGACCCCGCCGCAGCTGAGCGCGCAGGCACGCTCACGCAGCGATGCGAGTTAAGCGCAACCGCGAAGGGCTTTCGAGTGGTGCTGGTTGTGCGGCCGCGTGCGCAGCTCGGCGCATCGCTGCAGGCGGGTGTGCTGGGGACAGCTGTGTTGCATGACAGAGAGGTGTGCGGGGCCAGCGCTTTTATGAGCCCGTAAGTGCTAGGCTGCCGCATCAAGGCAAGCAGGGATGATCCATGGCCAGCGCCGAACAGGCAGGGCTCGCTGACCTGTTGGTTGTGCGCCCGCGCAGCCAATGCTCAGGAGCGCCGCGACGCTGAGGGCCTTGGGCAGCCGAGGGACGAGCGCGTCGCGCACAATGACTGGCGCGAGAGCGGCGTCGGCGCGCGCCCCAACAGTGCGCGCGACTTTGGCGAGCGCGGCGGGCGCGACTTCGGCGACCGCGGCGCGTCGCGGGGACGCGCGCCGCGCGGCGACAGGGATGCGCGCGGCGCGGACAGTGTGAAGCCGGGTGCGTCGGGTGGCTGGCTGACTAATGTCTTAGGCCTTGCTGCGCATGCTCTGCGGGTGCACGGCCATACAAACGATTAGCATGAAGGGGCGGCTGCATCGCTGGTATAAAGCAGTCGCATGGCGTGTTGCTTGGCCTTGCTAAGGCTTGCTTGCGGCTACCATTGCGATACCCGCCAGTATGTACAAGCGTGGTGGGTGCACGTGTCTGAGCAGCGCCGGCTGGAGTAGTGGACTTATCTGTTTGCGCTGTTTCAGCCCGGTGCTCTGGCGCGTTATGATCGGAGCGTGAGACCTTGCATAGCCTGATTCTCTCGCGCTTTCTGACGGTGCGATGGAGCTCACAGCGCGTGTGACGATGCAGGCGACTGGACGTGCCCAGACTGCACCTCCAACAACTTTGCGCGGCGGCAGGAGTGCTTCCGCTGCGGCGCACCCAGGCGCGCGCTGCCGCAGTTGTACCCTGCCACTTGGTGTGGCCTTCATGTGGCCTGGTGTGATCATGCTTCACATGCTGCTCTATGTCTATTGGATGTCGCATGTCAGCACAACACGGCGCATGTCGTTTACGTGGAAAGCCAGGCACATGAGAGAGAGTGGCAGTGCCATGTTGTACTAGGGTGCAGACGCCATGCGGCGGTCCCGCAGCTCATATTTGCATGAAATGCGTGCACTGGGGTGCATGCCGCATGTGTGTCGCTGTGGACATAGCATGAAGGGGCTGGCAGCCAGTCGCATTGCACATGTGGCAGCTGTGCACGCGGTGATGTCGATCCGCGGGCTGCATCGGAGTGCTGAGAACCGAGGAATGTGTGCACCAGGCCGGAGAGCCTGGGCGGCGGTCAGGGCGCCCGCGAGACGCGGTCGTATGAGGCGCGCGAGGGTGAGCGGCCCGCCGCCGTGCCTGAAGCAGCCGTGACAGCCAGTGTGTTCTGCAGCGCGCGCTGCATGCGTGCGATCGGCGTGGGGTGTGCCTGACCATGGCCTGGCACCCCACAAGTGTGTGAGGCACGAGGATAAGGCCGACACTGAGCTTACATATGGAGAGAGCCGCTTGTGAACTGCGGCTGCTAATGGTTGACCCAACCATGCTCCGCGTGCGCGCAGGCGACTGGATGTGCGGCTGCGGCGCCAACAATTTCTCGTTCCGGACAGAGTGCTTCCGCTGTGACGCCCCCAGGTTGCCCGGCATCTCCACGCGCTCATGACCGCACGCTCGCGCGTCTGCAAGCTCCTGCAATGCGTCTGCGCTGCACTGCGCGCATTGCGCGCACAACATACATGATGCACCCAGGCATAAGGGCTGTTTGCCCATGCAGTGGCACTGCGCATGCGTGTTGCATCACATCACGCTCAGGAGGTCCTCGGGTGCCTGCTGTGTGAAGCTCGTGAGCGTGTGTGCAGGCCAGCGAGCGCGGGCCCGGTGCCGCAGTCGCGCGGCAGCAGCTCGCGGCCGCCCCGCGCCGCGCAGCGCCAGCAGCCAGGTGCGCGGCCAGCGCTTTTCTGACCGGCACTAATATCTGTGCAATGTGGGCGAGCACCAACACTACAATGCCGCTGTCTGGGCGTGGGCCGCTGCGCACAGCGGCAGCCCAGGTTCGGATGTATGGGCATCGCGTCTGGTTGGTCGATGCGTGTCTAGAAGCAGGGCTGGTTGCCTGAAAGGAGCGCGCGCGCTGTGCAGGCGACTGGCTGTGCGGGTCATGCGGCCAGCACAACTTCCGCTCCCGCTACGAGTGCTACAAATGCGCCGCCCCCAAGTGCGTGCTGCGCACATGCAATGAGACACCCAATGTGGCAGCTGGCCTGCATGCGTGACAACCAATGGCTCTGTTTCCTAGTAACAAACACCTGGATTATATATTTAGCTGCCAAACCATGTCAATCATGTCAAACATGTCAAATCTTGGCAGAGATACGGCGCACTACACAGGCGTTAATCAGCTTTTCGTGCGTCCCACAGGTCTGAAGGCACTGTCATCGGCGACGAGGCCGGCGGCGGCAACGAGCAGTGGTACGGCAACGGCGGCGGAGGGCGCGGCGGCGGCGGCGGCGGCCGCGGCGGTGACTATGGCGGCGGCGGCGGCGGCCGCGGCAGTGACTATGGCGGCGGCGGCGGCGGCGGCGGCGGGGACCTGAACTGGTGAGGCAGTGGCGTCGCATTGCCTGGCTGGAGTGACGCTTGGGGCAGCAGCGCGGAGTCCCAAGCTGTCAGGCGCCTGCGGTGTGCGTGAAGGAGGCTGGTGCAGCGCACCAGGAGATGAGTCCTGAGCGGGACAAGCTCCAAGAGCACAGGCAGCGAGGGGACCTGAGGCAAAGGGCTGCGCCTCCGCTAAGCAGGCCGAGAGCTGTGCATTGAAGTCTGGCGAGAATGCAGAATCCAAGCTTGTCATGCAACAGATGGGGCCTGCCTGGGATGTGTGCAGAGGGAGGCTGGCCAGGCGCTCTCTACCAGCACATGCACCGATGCCATGTGGCATAACAGGCAGAGTAGCAGTGCTCTTGATCTGCCTCAGCAGGAGCGCAGAGTGGCAGTGCCACGGGTGGCTGACGAAGGGATTCTGTGTACTTGGCTGCGCTGACGAGAGACTGCAGCCTGCTTCAGATGCGCGGCCGCTGCATTCAGAGTCTGCATGCTGGCAGGCGATGCGGCAGCTTGGATGCATGTCCTCTGGCCTACTCTGTCAGGCTGGGATGCACACATCACAGCTGGCTGCAGCTGAAGCATTGCGCTGCATGCCAAAACGACTCTAAACAAGCATTGCTCTTGGAAGGCAGCCTAGCGGCACGTAACGTTAAGCTGTCACTGCAACTTCGGGTGTGCAAGGTTGGATGTGCAGGCCTTGGCCAAACATGCATTTCTGCCTGCTCTTTGTGCTCAGCCGCGGAGGCTTGCACCGACGTATGCACTATGTCTGTTGTCCTTGCGCGGCACTTCCTAGACGCATCTGTCTGTTGAACAGAGCCATTGGCCATGCTGCTTGCCTTGGAGACCGCATCAGCCTCACTGTGTGGGCTCATCAAGCAAAGCTATTGCAAGCTAGCAGGCATTCTGTGTGAAGCGGGTGTTGACACGCACAGTAAAGTACATTGCGACTATACCGCCATGCGGGAACTGCTCGGCAAGTGCTTGCGTACTTTGCATTCTAACCTCGACTGCGGCATGCGGCATGCACAGGAAACAAACAGGGTTAGGTCGTGACATGCCACCAGTAAAAGAGAGGCAGGCCGCCGCGCCCAGTCCGATTGTGCCATTGAACACTGCCTTGCGCTGTGTCATTTCGTAATGGAAGGCAGCCTGCAAAGCTTGCGCACGCCGGTCGCACTGCTGTACACTCTGCAGACGTAGAGCCTGTTCCAACTGCTGTTTGAGAGTGCCGTACACCAGCTCGGCTGGTTGACATACCAGGGAGCTGAGCTACATCTTTATCGTACTGTCAAGGGCCAGGTTACTTTGAGTGGTCCACGCTGCTGCTAGCGACACCCCGCCGGCCGGAAGCAGAGCAGAGGATGTAGGTCGGCAGCGTCCCTCCTGCGCCGCCAGGCAGCCTTGAGCAGGAGCGCTGTAGCAGGCCCGCGTGCGCCTTTTTCTGCGCGTGTGCGCGAGGGCCGCTGCCAGCATGGGCGCCGCGTTCGTCTTTGAGCGCCGCGGGAGGCGACACTACTGGGATGACCCGGAGGTGAGGGGCATCATCTCTGGGCAATGCCTTTCCCTCTGGTTCCAAGAGGGCTGGCCGCTGCCAGCCTCCGCACGAGCACATGTGGAACGGCCACTACTACTGGTGGTGCTAGCTGAAGCGGCGGGCTAGCTCCCACAGTAGAGCCTGCTACACGCTGCGGTGCTCGTGCGGCGCTGAGCACCGCAATAGCTTTGTCTGACAGACAACAGGGCTCATGCCAGGACAGGCAGGCCAGAAGACCATGCACGTCACCAGCGAACGTGCCCTGTGTCTGGACCGGGAATGTGCTGCTAGGCGAGGCTGTATGCGCGCGGCCTGGTGCAGGGCGGTGCTGTGGCGGACCCATACGCGGCCTGCTGGTAGCCGAGGGCGGTGTACGGGCACGGGGCAGGGAGTCAGCGTGGTGGCAGGCACCTGCCGGGGCCAAACAGCGGGCGACAGCGCTGTGTGTGGCGCAACAAAGGTGGCCAGCGGGGTGGCGGGCGGCGGGCGGGGCTGAGCACAGCGGCTGACGTGTGTTGCGCCAGGCAGGTGGTGAGGCGTGGCGGCGAACAGGCACACAGAGGAAGCAGCCAGAAATTAGTGACACGGTGCCCCAGAAAGCGTGGCATGGTGCAGGTGGTCAGCGCGGTCGCGGGCACGCTCGCGAATTTCAATCAGTAGCCCAAGACAAGGACCCAAGATGGAGACTTGGAGCCCCCAAGGGCCCCCTGGCGTGGTGCGGGTGGTGAGCGTGGCGGCGGGCGGGCTGGCGGGTCCCACCAGTAGCCAGAAATTATGGCCAAAGATAGAGATGCGGTGCACCCAGAGCTCTCTGCATGGCGCAGGTGGTGAGCGTGCTGGCAGGCGGGCTGGCGGGCGCGCTGACGGCCACCTTTGTGTGCCCGCTGGACGTGCTGAAGACGCGCATGCAGGTGCAGCGCCGCGTGCCGGGCGTCAAGTACGCCGGCATTGGCGGTGCGCGCGCGGCGCCCGCCCGCCGCAACCCCCTCCGCGGCGCCCGGCAGCGCTGGCAGCTGGCCTGACGGGCCTGCGCGGCGCGCCGGGCCCCGGCGGCCGCTGCGCAAGGCGCGCGGGGTGCCGGGCAGTGCGCTGGCGGGTGGAGGGCGTCCCGCCGCCGCTGTGCCGGGCGCTGGCCGCCGCCATGTCGCACAGCTTCTCTGGAGGGGCATGCACTGGCATGCACTGGCCCATAAGATGTACCTGGACTGCTTAGCGAGGTATGCTGCTGTATGTCTCACCAGGGGCCTGTGGGTGCAGGCAGCCTGGGGAAAATCTTTGCGGAGGAGGGCATGAAGGGCCTGTACCGGGGCCTGACGCCCACGCTCTTCGCGCTGCTGCCCAACTGGGCCGTCTACTTCACCGTGTACGAGGGCCTGAAGACCAAGATCGCGGCCAAAGCCCAGGGCGCGCGCGCCACCTGTTGGCGGTGACCGGTGATTGCGTGTCGGGGTCGCGATGCGCAATGAGTGCGCTATCGCTGTGCGACGAGCAGGCAAATGCTTTGATCAGGTGTACAATCAAGTCGACAGAACATGGATAACATGTATCAGGCCAGGCTCTGTGCTAATATTGGTTACGTACAAATCGTCCGCTCAACAGGCAAGTCGTCCGCTTGGTAAGGCTACCTGTGCTTTCCAAGCGTAGGGCACTCGTCATAAAGATGCCCATGGTGCATGTCGCGGCGGCGACGGGCGCTTGCTGAGGCCGCCAGTGGCTCCCGAGCGCAGGGCACGCGTGGGTCAAGATGCCCATGGTGCACGTCGCGGCGGCGACCGGCGCGGGCGTGGCAACCATGCTGGTGACTAACCCGCTGTGGGTGGTCAAGACGCGCCTGCAGACGCAGCACATGGGCCTGCGCATGGGCCGCGCGGTCGGCGGCGCGGCGCCGCTGTACACCGGCACGTTCGACGCGCTGCGCCGCATCGCGCGCGAGGAGGGCCTGGCCGGCATGTACAGGCGCGGCCCTGGGGTTGTGGTAGAGTCAGAGTAGGGCTCGCGCCCTCCTCAACCTAACCCCTGGGGGCCGACCCTGCTGTGACGGCTGCACGCATGGTGAGACACGTGCAAGCAAACGATGGCGCCTGCGCATGGCGCACAGGCGCCTATGAGACCGCATTGATAGCGCACGCCACAGAGGCTGAGAAGACATCCTTTGCCTGCATGTTTGGTGGCATCATGCGGACTGCGCCGGCAGCGCCCGCCGACCCATGTGCCACCGCGCGCGAGGCCTGCGGGGTGCGCGCGGGCGCGTCTGAGGCCGTGCGCGCGGCCGCGCAGCGGGCTGCTGCCGTCGCTGATCGGCGTCTGCCACGTGGCGATCCAGTTCCCGCTGTACGAGTACGCCAAGGAGCAGCTGGCGCAGCGCAGCGGCTGCTCGCCCGACGAGCTGCCGCCCGGGCAGCTCGTGCG
>JAABUY010004468.1_pt1 | contig 14636 bp, 17 predicted proteins | sample 5560271 | NCBI WGS metagenome assembly JAABUY01 (sample SAMN10711886, study PRJNA513374) | rock metagenome | isolation source: Antarctica rocks | place: Antarctica: Victoria Land, University Valley
GAGTGGGCATGGTGCCTGTGCCCATTCACTCTGACAGAGATGTTGTGTAAGTCCCTCCTTGTCCAGCTTCTCCAGCGCATACCGCTTGCTTGGCACCGGCTCCTCTGTGGGCACAGCGATCTGAATTGCTGTTAAGTACATTAATGAGTCTGCAGCATCAATTGTTTTCATTTATTTTATTCATTTCACTTTACTTTTCATGTCTTTTACAGTTCTCTTCTTTGTTCATTCTTTAATTCTTTTCTTTAGCTGCTTTTCTAATTTTAAAGAAATTGTCAAAAGGTGGCACCACACTTTTAGCCACAGCTATCATGGGTTATATATCTAACACTCCCCCTAACCCGCGATCGGCCGGCACGCTCATACGTCGCTTACCCAGCTTCTCACGGGCGGAAATAATGCGCGCGCAACATGGTTCGAACTTATAACCTTGGGCTTATGCGGGTAAGGCAGCCAACGCATGTTCAATACCATTACGCCAACCCGGGCTCATAACCTGTCAAAAGGTGGCACCACACTTTTAGCCACAGCTATCATGGGTTATATATCTAACAGAAATATTCAAATCTCTTTAATCTTAAATCTCTGTCTTTCTTATTTACTTCATGTTATACAGCTGATTCTGCAGCTATTTATATGCATTCTTTAACAACATTAAGTATTTTAAAATCTGTCTTTTAAATCATTTTATATATTAATATAAAAGCTTTATTAATTCTGTATCATCACTGCTGACAGAGCTGCTTTTCTTTTTATGAAAAAGAAATTAATGTGAAGATGACTGTTATAAGAACTGTGAAGCAAACTTTAAAGAAGATGAAGAAGATAGCTGAGATGAGAGTGAATAAGATGAATGTATTGAATAATGTATTTAATATTGCAGAGAAGATGAAGAAGATAAAGAAGATGAAGAAGACAGAATAATATAAGAATGTTGATAAGAATGCTGATATGATGATGAAGATAGATAAGATGAAAAAGAAAACATATATAATAATAAGTATTGTTACAGACTCTGCATAAGCATTGATGACATTGAGAACATTGATGAGATCTGTTTTATATAAATATGAATAGATGTGAAGACTGAGAATGATATAAAGAATAAAAAAGATTATAAAGAAAACTGTAGAACAAACTGTGAAGTCTTTTTTAAAGAAGATGAAGAAAATTGATTAAGTATGTGAAGAACTCAAAGAGAAAAGCTTAAAATGATGACATCTTTATTGCTGATGATTTTATTTTAAACAATAAAATAATTAAAATTCAGAATAGAATGCTTCTCTTTTAACATTAAGCACTTTTTCTTCTTATTCTTGCACTTCACATTGTCACAGTGTCATCAACAAATCAGATATCTTACATAATTATTTAATTTCAATTTCAACTTCTCTTACTTCTTTATAACTGTTCAGTTCTTCTCTGTAGCTGTTTGCTATATTAATTAATATAGACACTCTACAGAAAGCAATTAACTTACTTTTTTCTTTTATGAAAAGACTATCTCTTCTTTTAAGAATTTCAAATCATTACTGTCTATAAAGTTATCTTAAACAGATCTTAAGACTGTCTTCTATACAAACTTAATGTTAATAGTTATCTAAATGTTCTTCTTCTTGCTCTTATGTCAGATCAGAAGAATAATTTTTAAATTGATTTATCTTTCTTTATTAATATTCTTTAAATTTAAGATTAAAGTGTTCTGTTTTTTAATCTCATTAATTGACAGCTGTATCTTAATCTGCTGTCATTGCACTCAATAATTCTTAAATTGAGTCTTTTTTTTCAATTTGATCTGCTCATTTATCAGAAATGCTGAGTAATTGAAATTGATGAGATTTATCATCTTGTTCTTGTCAGAGAGACTTTTCTTGTCAAGAAAGACAGTTTAATGAATTAAAAATATGAACAGAGTTCTAGTTAAAGTCTTTTTTCTTGTTAAATTGACATTGTCAATGTCTTCAAATTCATTGACATTGATGTTCTTGACATTCTGAGATAAAAAGAGTGTGAAAGAATGTTTAAGACCTTTTAGATGCAGTTTTGATGAAGATTTTGTCTTAATATTTTTTCTTTTACTCTTTGACATTGAGACTGTCATTATAGGGCTTTGGGGATGTCAATTGGCCTTGTGGGTGCGTGGTTTTGTGGGTGAATACAGGGGTGGCAGGTTTTACTAGAAAAATAGGTGTGTTTTTTGCTTACGGTGTGGATGGCCCAGAATTTCCACCGGCACTGTAAGGCACTAACGTTAGTTTCCGCTTATTCAATCTCGTTGCTTGAATCGAACTTCCTGCACTGGAGACTGATGTTAGGGCTGGCAAGGCTGGCATGTTGAGCAATTCCATGACAATGTCAGATCTTGAGCCCTGTGAAGGCGTGTTGCGTCCCGCTGCTTATCGACAGTAACACACCTTATCGGCATTGCCTGGCATCATGGCAACCCCTATCCCGCCGGATTCTGGTCCTCCATTCGATATCGGTCTCAATGTAGATCCTCTGAATGTGAAGACTTGTTACTACTTTGCCGCTGCAATGGCAGGGCTAGTGGTCCTTTTCACGGTGGGACACTGGTCGAGTTACTTGTTCGGTGGATATGGCTCGAAGTCCCAATCCACGGCTGCAAGAGTACCTGTTGCTGGTTTGAGGTAGATGTGGGAGTCCTCGTATATAGAAGGCTTGCTGATGCCCCAGTCAGACTCATCCAGCGCTTTACAGTCCAAAAGATCCCCGGATTTCCCTCTGCAGGCCACGGCACAATTGTAGTGGTATATGTTGCCGTCAACATCATACTCTTGTTCACAAACCTGAGCTGGGACTTGCTCAGCAACTTTGGGAGGCGCCTGGGATGGTAAGTGCTTGTCCTCTGTCTTTTAATCTGTCCAACTGCTGACATATATCTACGGTAATACAGGTTGGCTACATTGAACATTGCCCTGCTCTTCACCCTGGCGCTGAAAAACACTCCTTTGGGACAACTTACCGGATACAGCTTCGAGCGCCTCAACTTTCTCCACCAGATTGCTGGCTACACCACCGTATTTGAGTCTTTCCTCCATACCATGTACGGATGTCTCTGCTCCTCTTAACGCTTGAACCCCCTGACATAAGTGTGTAGTATTTTCATAATCGCCAGAGCAAACCAGAATGAGCTCTTCAACCTCTACGATCCCCTCCAGATAGCCGGTATCTGGGCCCTGTTTGCAACGCTAATCATACTCTGGACATCTCTGTCCCTTCGCAAACGCCGGTATGAGGCGTTCTACATCATCCACGTCGTCATGGCGCTGGTCGTCCTCGTCGGAATGGGCAAACATCGGCCGGATTTTTCGACTCGCACTCTCATTATCATACTCCTCTCTGCCGCTTTGTGGGTTCCCGACAAAATAATCAGAGCTGCCAGAATGGCCCTCTCCAGTCGTGGGAACTACGCCACTCTGACGGCGTTGCCGGACGGGGGTGTCCGTGTTGTGCTGGCTCGCCCCCTGACCAGAGGACAGCCAGGTGCCTATGCACGCCTCTGGGTTCCCCAGATTAGCCATCTCCAGACCCATCCGTTCACCATCGTCTTTGCGGATCCGCTCGAGTTCGTCGTCGCAGCTCGGGACGGTTTCACGAGAGATCTACGTGCCTATGCCGTCGAGGAACCTGGGGCTAGATTAAAGGCAGGCGTCGATGGCCCCTACGGGACTGTACCAGACTTTAGCAGATGCGAGAAGCTAGTCGTCATCGCAGGCGGCAGCGGTGCAACCTATACTTTTGCCGTAGCGATGGATCTGCTAAAGAGGCTCACTGCCAACTCGCGGAAAACGATCGAGTTCGTCTGGGTCGTTAGAGAGCAGTGTAAGTCTTTCACCCCCCTAGTTGACAACCCACGGACTGACATGATGCAACAGCACAGCTATCTTGGTTCCCAAAGCAACTTGACACCCTCCAGTCCTCAACCCTCGTTAACCTGGTCCTTCACACCACCCGATCCATTGGCGAGCCAAAATACCCGCGACCGGTTCTCTTTGGTTCTAACAACATACCACTAACCTTACTCTCTCCTACTACCCACGACGCCGCAGACGGAAAGCTGTACCCTACCACGGTAGTACCTTCAGCCCGTCCACTCGACATCCAATTCGGTCGTCCAAACATCGCAGGCATAGTCAAAGAGGCTACACAAGGTGTGGGCCAGCATGACAGGGTCTGTGTCGTCGCTTGTGGCCCGAGTTCCTTGATGCATGATGCCCGACAGGCGGCGGCGGCGTGTATCAGCTCGTCGGGACCGAGCATCGACTTGCATACCGAGCAATTTGGTTGGTGAGCGGATCTCACAGATCTAGGTGTGCGCTTTCGGGCAACGTTGGCAAGGTGAGTTTCTGTTCAAATTGGAAGGATAGATTTTTGGTTTCAGGCAAATCTTGTAAGAATATAAGGACCTCATCTCGGATCTCCAGGATATTTACCGGATCTGTTGTGGCGCCACAGCGGTGGCTTTTGTGCGCTTTGCGCTCGTTGGAGGTCAAGAGGGGCTCTCGACGCAGTGTCGGATTGTATAGAGTGTAGATAGAGGGTTGTCATTATATATAAATACCATGTTCTTACTCAAGTACTTCCACCGCGCCTGCCTTGTATCGCAGCAGTGATCGCAGCAACAGCAAGCGTTGCGCCACGAGTCCCTTCGGTCGATCCTCGGTCCAGGGAGAGCTTATCTCGTATCGTACCCGACAGATAGCGAGGTCCATATCATGAACGCCAAGAGGTGGTACGAGTCTGTTTACCTTACGGCACAAGCTGTAAGATCTACCCTGGGTCGAGAATGATATAGAGGCGCAGTGTAGTAGGGTGCATGCTTACGGTCCTCTACTCTACTTGTTAAGGTAGGGAGGCCAAGGTGCTGGACGGAGTCACGTAGCTTAGAGGTAGCATGACCTGCAACATTCAATTACGAGGTCGTTTGGATTTTCATATCCTGCTATTTTCATCACCTATGTACGGTTTCCCGCCCCGCTTCATCGAGGGTATGTATCTCAGCTCAAAGTCGGACGCCTGAAGAGCGCGCATGACCGGCAGGCCGTATGTCCTTGCCCCTGACTGCTCGAGAAAGCGCCGCAAGGGTTTTTGCGTGCTGGAAACGTTGTCGCCGTCGCCCATGTGTATCTGAGGCGCTTGGAGCATCTCCCGAGCCAGCGCAACGCTATAGCGCGTGTCAAAGCCTGCCTCGCTATGTTTCCCACACGCCGAAAACGCCATGCTGAGTTCCGATATCGTCGCACGTCCATATCCATGCTCTTAAGATCATCCATCATCTAGCCAAGCCCACCACGCCCTGACCAGAGTTGCCGCGTACGCCTGCATTGAAAACCTCCTCCTTCAGGACCAATTCTTTTTACCTGCCCATTCGTGCATGCCCTGTGCGACTGCCTCAACCCGCCTTCAACACCATCTCCTCCCCGACATGCAGCATCCTCACCTCGGTCTTAACATTCGTATTGACCTTCTCCACCATCGACCGCACCTCGTCAACACTATACTTCCTCGTCTTAGCACTACTAACCCCGATCCCAGAATTCTCCTTCTCTTCGTCGTGCGCGCTGATCCAAGCTCGGGCCAGAAGGTTCTGCGCGATGCGGAGCCCGCCAGGAAAGCCGGCGCTGATGTTGCCGCCGAGCCACCAGGGATTCTGCACGCGGTCGAAGGAGTGTAGGAGGGCGGTCAGCGGCAGCGCCGCTTCGCGGACGAGGTGGGAGATGGCGTAGGGCTTGATGTGGGCGTAGGTGACGCCGTGGGGCGAGTAGATGATGCTCAGCGGCCGTGGTCGGTCGAGGATCGGGAGTGGGAGTTTGGAGGTCGATGGGCTGGAGGAGTGGGATGAGTCCGGTGGGGTGGGTGGGAGGTTGGCTGTTGAGGGGAAGGCGGGAGACGGGGGTCGGCGGGGCGGGCGGTATGTGATGCCGATGGCGTTGTGTAAGCCGGTCACGTCGCGCTTCGCGGGGATGTATGCGACTGTGATTTCGCCGGGGTTTCCGGTGGAAACAGAGGCGGGAATGGCGAAGCGGGTGATGGTGTCAGGAGCTGAGTCGGAGAAGGTGGTCAAGGCGAGTACCCGATCTGGGTCGAAGTATTTCCATCCTCGGATCTTCTTGGCAGCTGCCGGTTCGGCGAGGATGATGGTATTTGCAAGACCAGGTGGTAGCTGGCGCAGGGTGGCTTCATGGCAATGGTCCGGTTTGTCTTGGCTGATCAGGATGATATCCGGTTTTAGTTCGGACAGGTGCTGAACCAAGGATTGGGTGGTACGATGCGTGAGTGAGAATTTCGAATGCCAGATCTGACAGGGTCCAGTGAGCCAAGGATCGGTGAGGATGGAGAAGCTGGCGGATGACGACGTCAAGCCTGGCGACGAGGCAGCTGTATTGGAAGGGGCAAAGGTGAGTAAGAAAGTACTATCGCCATTGATTTGCTTCACCGTCACGGACATTGTGAGGAGGGTGTACTGTAGCAAGTCGGGGATTAGTGGCGCATAACTCCGTCAACGCATTGCTTTTGTGCTGAGGCTGCTTGGTGACCGGATCTGATTCCGTCGCATTGTTGCAACAGTAAATAGGTATGTGATTGTGAAGTTCGCCCTGAGGAGCTCTAAGGTATGTTCTTCAAGGCATGTTGCGTCTGATCGTGGTTTGACTTAGGAAGGTCCTGCCGCAGTGAATCAAAAGCACTGGACTTTTGGTCAACGTCAAGTTGCCTTAGATGACAAATACCTGCATATATATTGAAGTTCATTTGAGCTACAATTTTGATTATTTTACGGGATCTGAGATTCCTTTGAGCTCACAGGCTTCTAACATATCACCCTGGGCCCTTCAGGTACTGTACGAAGTAACTTGTGAATGATGATGATCTCGACCTCTGAGATTGGCTTTGGAGCTTGCTTGGAAGTAGAAGTCGAAGCTCTTACATCCCTGCCCTGCAACCCCTCCCTTCTCTCCCCCACCAAAGGAACCACAAGAGCAGTTAATAACTCTCATCCATTTGTTTGCATTCGACACACGATCTCAATCGGAGCTCGAGCATGAGGAATTGTACATATCCTGCATTGATCCTTTTCATTCCCATTGCCTCCCTTTGTCGTCTGTCCCACATCCTGCCCGTCTTCCCGAACGTCATATGCGGCAGGCCATGCCACCTCGCTCTTCGCTCACAAGCTCCTTCTCGGCCTCTACCGATGCCAACAACGAGGTTGTCTGTCCGCTTAGCAACGCTGATGGATCGCATTGTCGCAAGCGCTGTCTCGGCGTGAGTGCTTCTCACTCTCGCTCCCGCTCTCGCTCCTGTCCTGCAATGCAATGCTGTCCTGCGCTGTGCTGTGCTGTGCTGTGCTGTGCTGTCCTGTCTTGTTGGAATGCAAGCTTCACGCGAAAGAACTCGGAGGTAACAAGGAACTTCACCGAACGGAGAAGCGTTATCGGTCGATGCAAGAACATATACGAAGAGCGCATCCCCAGCATTACATCCCTAAGCTCCCAGCTACCGAGGAAAGCTTCCAGTCGATGATCAATACCCCTCCATCCGAGCGACCTCAAGCCCCACCACCGCAAAGCTTGGGACCTTCTTGTGTGTCAACTATCTTGAATCCAAGTCGTCAACTCACACTGACGATTGTCAGTATATGGCCACGATAGAAACGCATACTATGCTGCCGATGCCAGTTCACCCGCAACACCTCGAACATTGGAGGAGATGCACCCTGCTGCCAGCGCGGCGGCAGCTTTAGCACAGTTACATAGTCATATGCGAGACTCCGACTGGGAGTCTGAAGCAGTCAGTACTCTCCCCAACCATTCTCATCATTCAGTGCCATTGATAAACTTTGCTAACGAGATGCCTCTCAAGGATTTGTTCTCGGATCGAGAAATCAAGAACGAGCGGATGCGGTCTTCCATTGAGCTCCCTTCAATACGCACGCATCTCAGCCAAGACGTCTTACCTCCACTTCATGCATCGAGAGCTCGAGAACTACTCCCTTCGATCATGGCGCGATCACCTCCCGAGCGATCGTCCACGTTACCACCCATCCAACGAAGGGACAAACCGGCACGACCAAGGAAGTCCTCAATCACACAAAACGCCCGAAAGCCCAAGCATGAGAGAACCAAGTCGAGAGAACAAGCCAGAAGGATGAGCATTGAGGGCAGGAAAGCCTTCTCGGCCGAACCGCAGAGCGCGGCATTCGCTCTCGGGAAGCGGTGGGAGGACCTCATTGAAGCAGCAACATCGGCAACCGAGGCGGACGATGACCGAGACCTCACCCCTGTACGCCTTATCCTGCACCGGATTTGCATACTCGAACGTTACTGATGCACCACAGATGCCACAATCCCCACCGTCCATCAAACACGCCTCCCTGCCACCATTCCCCACAGCGGCATCATCCCACTTCCACTCCTTCGCCGCCTCCCCCCTGCAAAGGGCCCTGACCCCACCTCCACCCGACACCGGCCTGGAACCTTTCCCTTCCGTCGAATCCTCCATCGAGTCCACCCACTCCGGCCGCAACTTCCACATGCCCTCCTCCGCCCTGACCAACAACTCCGACTCCAGCCCCGTCGGCTCCGCGGTGCGCATCGTGCAGATCTACTGCGCCGCCTGTGGCGCTGTCGCCGCGCTGAAAGAGAGCTATGCCTGCACGGAATGTATCTGTGGGATCTGCTTCAACTGTGTGGATGTTCTGACGGCCGAGCGGCAGAGGGGACGAAGCGGCTGTCCGAGGTGTGGCGTTTTTGGCGGGAGATTCAAGCCATTCCAGTTGGATTTGCGATGATGACGATGACGATCATGGTGCCCGTATGTGGCGTGTGGAGTTTTGTTACAAGGGTTAAAGCTGCATGGTGGTGGCGTCGGTCGGTATGTTCTATTCTGTTTTGTACCCGTTTTGAGACGAGTCGAGATGAGACGAACGAGATGCAACGGACATGACGAAAAGGTCGGACGGGCAAGAAAAGATGGTTATCACCAGTTTCATTCCTATCATCATATCATAGACCATGCATTGCATATGGGTATTGGGCGTTCTCGTCTAGTTCAGGGTTTATCGTTAAGCCCTAGCGCTATCGGACGAGAATGAGAGGAGGAGCGCTATGAGCACATTTGGACATAGATATCTAGATACATCCAGATACATCAAAATTGGCGGAGGATCTCCGACCCAACCCTATTCGGAGTCAACTCTCGCTCACATCTGGACCTTCTGGTGAACATAGACGCGCCTTTGCTTGTACAAGACGCCCAGGTACCATTCCCCTATATGTTAACAAAATCATCACATGAAATGCCCCTCCACTTCACCACCCCGCCCAGCCTCCATCCTCCTTCTCTCCCACCACCACCAAAGCAGTGGCAAAAAACCGAAGATAAAGACGCCCAGCGACAGCCCTTCTCCCCTCTACTCCCCCACCCCATAACTTCTAACTCGACTCCAAAAGAACGCCCGATCGTTCTTCAGCGCAAACGGCGCCCAATCGTCCGTAAGCTTGTTATAGCTCCAAAACCCGCGCCACGTCAACTTGTTATTCTTGGCGCCCCGCCCGGCACTCCGAAGCGTCAGCTGCAACTTGTACATGTACTTGGCATCGACGCCCTCGGTCTCAACGTGCAGGTCGCCTTCGGCCTCAGCCTCGGAATCAACATCGGCGCCGACGTTCTCGCCGGTACCAGCCCCGGGCCCAGAAAGACGCCACCTCCCCCTAAGGGCGGAATTCATAACGGCGACGGCAGGAAAGGCGGCGGTGTGACGGGAATGCGCATTCTCCCTGGTGAGGTGGTGGACGACGTCGGCGGGCTCGGCGGTGGTGAGGAGGCTAAGGGCGGAGCCGTCGCGGAAGAAGCGCAGGTAGCGGTAGTAGGTGACGATGTGGACGGGGGTGTTCCACGAGATCTGGGTGGGCGACGAGGCGCCGGGGCGGACGTAGTTGACGGTGCTGATGTAGCAGCCGTTGAAGCGGATGCGCGGGCGGGTGCGGAACATGCGGAGCCAGGAGGAGGCGTAGGTTTTGTGGAGGATGGTGAGGGTTGTTGGGTCGGTGGGTGGTGCGGGTGAGGGTGGAGGTGGAGTGGGTGTTGTGCGGGTGGTTGGGGAGGGGGGTGCGGCGAGGGTGTGGTTGTCTGGGTTATCGTCGGGGTTGGAGTGCAGGGCGGCGCCGTGGATGTCGCATCGCCAGTCGTAGTGCATGGCGCCGAAGCCGACTTCGTTGCCGCAGCAGACACGCTTCCAGATGCGGTCTTCGGTCGCGACGAGGTAGGCGAGGCGCTTGCAGACTTGCGCGAGGCGGACGAAGGACGCGACGTCAGCGATGGCGGCGTATTCGAGGATCTCGACGAGGACTTCGGAGGGGAGGGTGGCGATAGGACATGGAGGGGGCGGTGATTTGTCGGTAGGGGCAGGCTCTGCGGGGATGGAGAGGTCGGAGAAAGTTGCGATCAAGTCCGATAATGAAGTCAAGCTACCTTGCAGGGAGTGATGTGCAGGATTGGGCACTGTGACCGCGGCGTTGGAGGGGTTCGGGTTAGCGGGCTTCGAGGCGAATGATGATGGCGGAAAGTGTTTGTTTTTGTATGTTTGATCGACGCGTGAGTCGAGCTGGACAAATGTTTAGATACAATTCGACTCAGAGGTGCAGTCGTGAACACATACTCGATATGCTTTGCGGTAGAGACTTAGACTGTCCCCTAAGCTGCCCTGAGACTCTTTCTCGACCGCCTTCTCGTAGTGCTCCAGGGCGGAGATTGGGGTCGTGTTGGCGTCAACGCTGGAAGACGGATACTGATTACTATCAAGCCTTCTCCGGTTGTCGGTGTCTTCGAGGTCGTGGTATGTCTTCGGATCAAGCCCGTCTACGTCGTCCTCGTTGTGGGCAGCTGATGTATTCGCCGCCGAGGGCGGTGGTATTGGATCTTTTGCATTCTTGAATGAAGCCCTCGTTGGCACAGAGGGACGTGACTGTTTCTTTTCACTCTCTTTGGCCGTTCCTTTGGTGCGAGCAGAAACCTCCTTCCGCCACTGATTGCGGAAGTTCTCAAGTTCGGGGTTTGGGTCCTCCATCAATTGCGACGCAACTCAACTCGTCCCAAACACCCAATTGTAATATAAAGAAATTTATACCTCCAACGATACGGGAGTGCTCCGTTGTGTTGGCTGAATTGTAATTATTTCACCTATCCCACAGGAGAAATATCAATGCCTTTGTCTGTCATAGATGTCATATTGAAGGATCTCTGATGAGGTCGTTCATCTAATCTAATCAATAAGCTAAGCTAAGCTAACCTAGTTCAACTTAACTTTTTTGATTGACGTCGGTGCCGCAATCCATAAACCCTGTCAAAATTTCGGTAATCTATCCGATCTTCCCTCGTTCGACAGTCATGACTCCATACATCATCTTTTCCAATCCAGTCCCACACTCTATGTAGACGGCGATTTCTGCCAGAATCCCACACTCGCCTTCTCGGAATCGGAAACATCCCTCATCTTTGAATGTCCGAAAGTTCGTCCCAGCCAATACAATCGGAAGTGGAGGGGCTTCCCACAGACCGGAGCGGAGATACACGACTTCCCGGTGGACAAAGACATGACAGAATACTGGGCAACGACGGGGCCATCATGGCGATGAAGACAATACCTGCGAACGCCGGCGAAGTCGACGTCGAAATCTCTACCGGCCAGAAAATGCTCTCTGCCGTCTCAGGGAGTCTCCTCACCTCTCTCCTAGGTACAAACTCTACCCATATCTCCGAAGCTCATCGGAAGCGGGAGCTTGTGCTCACTGCGTGCAAACAGTCACTCCCCTCGATGTTGTACGAGTACGCCTGCAATCACAACCAACACCTTCATCCCTCTCCGCCATACGCTCTATCGCCGCCTCCTCCGCACCGACTTCGTTCAGCAACCTCCCACCGAACCTTGGCGTGACTGCTTGTTGTCGTGAAGTTTTCTGGGTCAATAACAATGCCCAGTTCTGCATGATGAGCCCGACAGGGACCAGTATCGAGGCGGCTTCTGCTGCCACTGCCGCATCAGAGTGTGCGGTCGAGGAGACGCAGCGCAAAACATTCAACTCCACTCTCGACGGATTGCGCAAGATTGCCAGAAACGAAGGCGTCAGTTCGCTATGGCGGGGCCTCAGTCCGACGTTACTCATGTCAGTTCCTGCGAACGTCATCTACTTCACGGGCTACGATTGGCTACGGGCAAGCAAACGGAGCCCGATCAACAGATACGTCAGCGACGCCTACGCACCGCTCATGGCGGGATCGCTGGCGAGAGTGGCTGCCGCATCGGTCATCAGCCCTGTAGAAATGTTTCGAACAAGACTACAGGCGACGTCAGGCAGCGGCACGGGTCTCTTCAGGACGACGCTCAAAGGATTGAACGACATGGTCCACGCCCAGGGCTACAGCTCGTTATGGCGAGGTCTGACGCTCACAATGTGGCGAGACGTCCCGTTCTCGGGCTTCTACTGGTGGGGCTATGAAGCGGTGCGCAACTCCCTGACCGACGCTCGGGATCGATCCCGAGGGAGGACCTTGGATCCCGCTCGGTCGCGGACCCGTCTCCGCAGTCGGTCACAGAGTCGAGAGAACCATACCTCGACGTTCGTCGACAGCTTCGTCGCCGGCGCCGTCTCCGGTGCTGCGGCCGCGTTCGTCACGACGCCGTTTGACGTCGGCAAGACGCGGCAGCAGGTCCTTCAGCATTCGGACGAGGTCCCCGCAGCACGAATGCAGGGTGCCGGGAAGGTGTTGAGGCCAGAGGAAAGGTCGATGCCGAGGTTTCTGTACCATATTTTCAAAGAAGAAGGGGCTCCGGGGCTGTTCAAGGGTTGGGCGGCGCGGTGTCTGAAGGTGGCACCGGCGTGCGCGATCATGATTAGCAGCTATGAGATTGGGAAGAAGATGGCGAGGAACATGAATCGGAAAAAAGCGGATATCAGCAACGTGTAGTGTCTTGGGTGTACAGCATCTGAACTCTTCTGCGATCTCTTCTTCTCATCATACCTGCACGGCGTGGCGCACAGGGTGAGTTTGGTTGCGAGCCATCATTCTTGGCGTTACAGCGTCTGTTCTTTGACGGCATAAGCCACCTATTCTCGTGTCACTTACCGGTTTCTCCTGCCGAATTGTACCTAATGACCACTTGGACACGTTCTATCATCCATGAGCAAAGCGCTTCCCTTGCTATAATGTGTTAGGGTCAGTTGAAGAACGCAGAGTGGACCGAATCTAACGTTTGAGGTTCTGCGGCTCCGATATCTTCCCACTTCGAACACGTTCGAGACGCTTGTAGCCCGGTCGAAATAGGAATAGGTAACGGCACAGAAGTGTAATGGAGCGAGTCGCTATCTTCCCAAACAAGAGACGCCGAGGCATTTCGCTCCGCGACTTTTAAAGACGGCCGTCATAACGCCGGTCAAGCAACAAGGCTCACATACGTAAGTATCTCCGCCCATCCAGCCGCCTTCACCCCGCCGCGCTCCGAACTCGCAATCAATATACTCGCCATGCCCTGGACGTGCTCCTTGCTCGCCTGTACGTTTCCGACGTTGATCAACGTAGCACTGCGTCTCAGCGCCCGCAGCCCGATGCCCCTACTTTCGAGTCCCGTACCACGATCGGGCCACGAGACGACTCAACCACCGACGCGAGCAGCTCTCTTCGTGCCGCAAACGCCACAGACGCCGCAGTCGACGGCGTTCAGGTAGAGACTGCCGTGGCAGGCCGGACTGCTGCAGCGCCAGGGGTTCGGGATGCGAGAAGGGTCAAGGACGTGGGCGCAGGCGGCGCAGGTCGGGGATGCGGGGGCGTTGGTCAGGGAACAGATGGGGCACGTGGTGTGGTGGAGTTGTGAGTCTGTTGGCGGAGGGCGCTGGGTGTTTTGCTTGGTTGTTAGGGCTTTGGACGCTGCTGATGGGGACGGAGTGGCTCGGTTGCCGCGCTTGGGCGAGTGGTGTGTTGACGTTGAGAGCTTTTCGACGTTACATGTCGTGTCGTTGTCGTTCTCGAACTCAGACTCGCTTGCTGTAGACTCCTCTTCTTGTTTGATGGGAGGCGGTTCAGTGGGTCGGGACTGATTGAGTTCTTGCAGCTCCTGCATCTCCCGCTGTACCTCGACGCTGCCCTTATCCTCATCCTCGCAGACCTTGACCAACGCCCGTCCCTTCCCGTCAAGCATCTTACTGCCGTCGACGTCCACCGCCTCTTCCTCCTCCTTCACCACCACCTCGTAGTCGCTCTCATCAGTCTCGCTACCACTGCCCTGCTCCTCTTCCCTTTTCACATCCTCTTCCTCCTGCTGCCCAAACCGCGCCAGTGCCGCCGCAGCCCTAAGCTCCCTCCCCCTCGCGCTACCAGCCACTCGCGGCTTACCCTTCGGCCTCCTCCCCTCCTCCAGCCTAGCCCTCGCCTCCTCATCATCCCCCAGCGCAACCCCATTCACCCCAAACCTCCTCGCAATCCGCCTCTCCCGCCTCTCCGCATACGTCAGCGCCTCCCCCGTCCCCTCCCGCTTCCGCCTCCTCCTCTTCCCCCTCCCACTCCTAAACGTCCCCCCACACAGACTCCTCGCCATCCCATCCTCCCCCCAAATCCCCACCCCT
>JAABUY010004469.1_pt1 | contig 14629 bp, 15 predicted proteins | sample 5560271 | NCBI WGS metagenome assembly JAABUY01 (sample SAMN10711886, study PRJNA513374) | rock metagenome | isolation source: Antarctica rocks | place: Antarctica: Victoria Land, University Valley
TGGTTTACCCGAGGCCTCCGCACAGCTGTCAGACTTATGCTCCGAGCCCTGCCGTTGCCAAAGCTCTGGGAGTGCCTGCTAAACTGATAGATGGTGAGGTCTCAAACTGGACGCGCTTTAACAGCCCTACGCATCACATTCCGATCCAAACGCGCCTCCGCCGCCTATCCTGCCATGGTGGACACGACCGAAACCCGCACGAGCTGCGCTGCCAGTGCCCGCATCAGGCTTGTCTGGTCCACCAGCTTCCGGCTGCAGACCTTGCTCAGGCCCGGCCTCAAGTGTCAGGTTCTATCCACTAGCGGCCGAGATGATCGAACCGCGCTAACGCTGGTGTGTTTTCTCGTCCGAGATCGTATGGGAGTGTGTACAGATGAAGCGGTCCGTTGTGGTTAGAGTCTATCTTGCGCTCGGCATCGGCTTGGCGGGTCCGGCGCTGGCGGAAGACCAGGCTTTGCGAGCTACACAGTACCGGGGCGCCGCGGCCAACGCCGGCGAGCACTTCGGGCGCGTCCAGAAGGGGCGGGCTTCCTATTACGGGCGCGAGTTCAACGGCCGGCGGATGGCCAACGGCCGCCCCTTCCAGCCGAACTCGCAAACGGCAGCGAGCAAGACCCTACCTCTTGGCACCACAGCACGCGTCACCAACCTGCAGAACGGCCGCTCGACGACGGTGCGTGTCGAGGATCGAGGGCCGACGGTACGTGACCGGGTGCTAGATGTGAGCCCCCAAGCCGCCCAGCAACTCGGCATACAGCGCGAGGGTGTTGCGCCTGTCGCCGTCGCCCCGATCGAAGTCCCGCAGCCCGATGGGTCGATAAAGCCCGGGGCTGGCGCGGGCGAGGCAGGCAACTCACAAGCCACGCGGCGTTGAACCTCACGCCGCAGCGACCGCCAGACTAGAGCGCATTCTTCGGCTCAGGATACCGGCTGTCATGCCACCCACGGCGCCGGTTGTCACGTGTTGCATGGCGCCCATATCAAGCTGGTAACCGCTCTCCTGAGAGAGCGGCCATACGCAAGACTCTGCGCGCCAATGATCATGGACCCAGGCGCTTTGCCGAAAAACCGCTTCGGGCCGGTACTGCAGGGTGCCATTCGGGCCAAACCACTCCCGCCGTGGCTTGATGGCAGACGCCGGAAACGAGACCGAGCGCCCGAGGCGCCCAATCCTGACCAGCGCCTCGATGGCGTCAGGCCTTCTTAGCGGCGTCGCGTACCGCGTCCTTCGCCCCGCCGACCGCACTCTCGACTTTGCCCTTGGCCTTGTCCACCATGCCCTCGCCTTTCATCTTCTCATCGCCGGTAAGATTGCCAGCACCTTCCTTGACGGCGCCCTTGGCCTTGTCCACTCCACCCTCAACCCGGTTCTTGTCGGCCATGCCAGCCTCCCAACGATAACTAACCGTCTAAACGGGCGTCCCAGGGTGTGGTTCCCAGTTCCCCGGGGCAGAGCCCTGCGCCGCAGGATCGCTTCGGGCCGAAAAGGCACGCGACGGAGACTGCTACCACCGGGCAGGCTGCATGGGTATTAGGGCGCGATCCAGGGGCTACGCATGAGAAGCTCTAAGTTGAACCAAGCCGCATGACATTAACCGGAAAGCAACCATTTACGCTCCGTTCGTGGACGTTTTCTCAACTAGGATAAACTCGCCAGATCAAGCTGAGCTACCTGGGCGATCTCATGCGTGAGCCCTGGGGCGCGATCGCGGTCGGTGGGCAACACCTCGGCCAGGCGCACCAGGGCCTGATACTCGTAATCGTTGCGCCGATCCTTCAGCGTGGCCGGGTCTCGACTGTCAGCCACACCAGCGGCGTCGCCCATCCGTGGCGTCGAAGCTGGTCCAGTCCATCGCCACTGTCCGATTAACTCCGCGAACGTTGTAGGGCATGGTGCCCGATAATGCAAAATAACTACAATCGGACGTAGATTATGTTGGTTCAGGCCAGCGTGCGAGTGTCCTGCAAGGGCAAGCCGAACCGGAACCGGCACTGACAGTAAGTTAGATTCTGATCTTCTCGACCTCGTCGAGCGAGATCTCATCCGACCTGCGATCATAAAGCTTCGTGGTGCGCGGCGACGAGTGGTTGGCGATGGTCTGCGCGTGTTCGAGCGTGCCGCCGTTTTTGAGATAGGCCGTGATGCCGGTGGCGCGGAAGGTGTGGTTGCCGATCTTGGTCGCGATGCCGGCCGCCGCGGCGCGGCGCTGGACCATCCGGTACGCGTCCTGCTGCCAGAGGGCTTCGGCGCGGCCGGTCTTGCGACCGGCGGAGCGGAAGAGGGGGCCATCCGCGTCGCCGGCGACGCCGGCGGCGGCGATGTACTCGTCCAGAAATCGCTCCAGCGTATGGTGGCAAGGCACCTCGTGCTCCTTGCCGCCCTTCTCGTGCAGCCGTACCCAGCCTCGCCGGCCCTGGATGAAGTAGTCCTTCACCCTCATCGCCAGCACCGCGTTCACGCGGGCGAAGGTGTAGACCATGGTGCCGATCAGCGCCCGGTCCCGTAAGCCGATGAGCGGGCCGGTGTCGATCGCGGCGAGCAGCGCGCGCGCCTCGTCCGCCTGGAGCACCGGCGTCTTGCCCTTCTTCACCACGTACTTCGGGCCGCGCACGGCGTGGGCGGGGTTCACGGCGATGACGTGGCCGGTCACCAGCCAGTCGAACAGCATGCGGAGCGCCGCCAAGTGCTGCTTCACCGTCGGAGGGGTGAACTGGCCTTGCAGGTGCTTGACGAAGGCGGCGACGTGGAACGCTTGCACCTGGTCGAGCTGGAGGAGGCCGTGGGCGGCGCACCAGTCGGCGAAGCGGCGGGCCGCGTTGAGGTAGGCTTTGCGCGTGTGGTCGTTGTTGATCTGCGCCGTGAAGAACTCCAGCACGCGCTGCGCCGCCTTCGGCGTTGGCGCGTAGAGCGCGGCAGGAATTAGCGAAGGGGCAGGAGAGAGGATCAGCTCGCTGGTCATGCGGTCGCCTTTCGCTTCCGCTCGTCCCAGGTTTCGATGAAAAATCCGACAAGGGTATGCGAGGCGTGGATCGCGAGGCGGGCGTGCCGGGCCTGAAGGCGGTAGGGCCGCCTGCCACGGCCATGAGCCGAACCGGTATGCGTGCGCAGTGAGCCAATACCGTCCACCACGGAATTCAGGCCCGACAGAGTCTTTCTCACGTCCTCGTCTTCGACTGAGGCAGGGTCGAGGCCAAGGTGCTTGCTTGCAGCTTTCCACAAAGGTTTCAGGCTTTGATCGGGTGGCACGTCAATGCCATTCGTGTCCTCGATGTAGACCTTGAACAGCGACTCCAGGATGGAGCACGCGGCAGTAATCGCCGCTGGCGGGTCGCTCTCGACATTTGCCAAGGCCCGCTCGAACTCCTTATCGACCGCGGCCAGGTCACGGTCCTTCAGAACCTCGGTCAGCGATTTGGTGGGGAGCGCGGCAGCCGCGCCGAGAATGAGACCGCCGCGATGGTAGGAGAGGCCGAAACGCGCGAGCGCGTCGGTGATCCTTTTCCGCCCTGCTTCCTGCCGGCCGTCATACGAGCGATCCACCTCCATGAATTCTTCGAGCACCTTGCCGAGCACAGCGGCTGGATCGGCAATGTCGGCGTGCATGCGCTTCAGCCAATTCTGGCACTTCGTGACGCAATTGCCTTCTGGCACCTCGCCCACCGCGCCGGCTTCATAGAACAGCGTCTCCAGGGTCCTATGATGGTAGATCAGCGTGCCGAGCACATCGCCGATGATGCTGCACACGGGAACAGGGAGCGGTTTGGCTGGGGAGGTCACGGTGCTCGTCACGGTCTGCCGAAATGAGTGTTATAAAGGACGTTATCACACTCTGAATGCCCACACCCAAGTGACCGTCCGATGGATGTAAAGGAGGTATGGGCAGCCGCGGACGATCCTGGCTCGCCATGGCTACACCTCCCTTGGTGTCGGACCCAGCACGGCTTGCAGCAGCGCCGACGTGACAGCTCCGACAGCAGGCACCGCGTCCCGGCGAACGAACAATCCGTACTGCACCGTCACGGAATCAGGCAGCGCAGGATGTGCAAGCAAACGCATGGATGGCATCCTGATGCACTCGGGCGCCAGCAAGGCAATGCCCAATCCGTTTTCGACGCCAGCCTGGACAGCCGCCACGCTCGGGCTGGTGAAAGCAATCCGCCACCCCAGTCCGGACGCCTGAACAGCATCGAGCATTCGGCCGCGCCATGTGCAAGGTTCAGCGAAGGCTACCAGATCGACTGGTGACGGGGGATCATGCTTGTAGCTGGTGCTGCAAGTCCAAAGCAGGCCGACGCTCCAAGTTGCGGCGGGCTCGTCCGGCACGGCCGAGACCGCGCCGACCAGCACGTCGAGTGCGCCCTCGCGCCATGACGGCACCAGCGCCGCCGTGGTCTCGACCTGCACGTCAAGGCGCACCCGGGGATGCACCCGGCAGAACCGGCCGAGTGCGGACGGCAATGCCGCAAGCGCCACCTCCTCCGGCATCCCGATCCGCACGACGCCGTCCAGGTCCGGGCCGTGCAGCCGGGCATGGGCCTCCTCGCCAAGAGCCAGAATGCGCACGGCGTAACCGAGGAACAACTCGCCTTCCGGCGTGGGCGTGACACCACATCCGGTGCGGCGCAACAGCGTCCGACCGACGAGGTGCTCAAGCCGTCGCAGTTGCATGCTGAGCGCGGATTGCGTGCGGCCGAGCGTGCTGGCAGCCCGGCTCACGCTGCCCAAGCGGCAAGCGGTGGCAAACCCTCGTAAAAGGTCGAGATCAAGCGCCGCAGGTATCATAATCGATGATATCTGATCGCAACGCTATCTGGCTAGAACACGGTCGCAGTGCCTGCCACACCTTGCTGGCCACAATCAGGGTTTTGCGGTGTCCGTCCGATCCAGGTCCCTCCAGATCACCTGTGCAGCTTTGGCAGCCGTCGCGCTCTGGGGCGCGTCGTCCGTCGCCACGAAGTTCGCGATTACCGGGTTGCCGCCTCTTGCTGTCGCGATGCTGCGGACGGTTTTGGCCGGCGCGGTGGCGCTGCCGCTTGCCATCGCACTTCGCCTACCACCACCCCGCAGAACAACGGATCGCTGGAGCATCGCCTTGCTTGCCGTTGCGGGCTTCCTCGCTTTCCCGGTCCTGTTCTCCCTCGGACTGAACCTCACTTCGGCCGTCCATGGGGCGATGATCCTGGCCATGCTGCCAGTTGCCACGGGAGCGTTCGCCTTGATGTGGGACCGACGCCGGCCGTCGCGCGCCTGGTTGTCCGGATGCGCGATTGCGGTTGTGGGTGAGGCCGTGCTGGTCCTCGGCCGGGAAAGGGCCGGCGGCGCCACGGCCGGCGTAGCCGGTGATGCGCTCGTGCTGCTGTCCATCTTGTTTGGGGCGTTGGGAAACGTGACCGGGGGGCGGCTGCAGCAGGCGGGCTACCCAGCAAGGGCAGCAACCCTTTGGGCGGCAGTTCTCGCGACAGCCCTCCTGTGCCCGATCCTGCCCTGGATCGCGCCCGAGGTGGCGTGGCACTTGGCCATGCCGGCTGCCTGGGCGGGCGTCGCTTACCTGGCATTCGGGGTCACAATCCTGGGCTATGCACTGTGGTATTGGGCTCTTGGGCAGGGTGGGATTGCCCGTGTTGGCCTGTTGCAGTTCCTGCAACCCGTCTCCGGTGTGCTCCTGGCCTGGGCACTGCTCGGCGAAAGGCTCACCGGCACGTTGTTGCTGGCAATGGCACTTGTCCTGCTCGGGGTGGGAGTTGCAAATAATGTTGGCTCGCGACGGCCACACGCCTCTTGATGCCGGACCCAGCACGGCTTGCAGCACCGATATCACGCAGACGCCCTGAATCGGTCGCGGTAAACGCCAGGGCTGACACCCAGGATTGTGCGGAAATGGTGTCGCATGGTCGCAGCCGTACCGAAGCCGCACACGGTCGCCACGTCCTCAATCGACATTGCCGCATCCTCAAGCAGCTCGCGCGCTCGTGCCAAGCGTTCACGGAGCAGCCAGGCACCCGGACTGGTGCCGCTGACTTGCTGAAAACGTCGGTGCAACGCGCGCGGGCTGACGGCGGCCTCGGCCGCAAGGCGCTTCACGGGCCAGTCCTGATCCAGCGCCGAGCGCACCTGGTCCAACAGGCCGGCCAGCCGCGAACCTGCGGCCCGTTCGCGTGGCACAGGACTCTCCACGTATTGGGCTTGCCCGCCGTCGCGATGCGGGGGCACAACGAGGCGGCGGGCGACCTGATTAGCCACGCGCGGTCCCCAATCGCGGCGGATCAGGTGCAAGCACAAATCCAGGCCCGCCGCGCTTCCGGCCGCGGTCAGCACGCTGCCCTCGTCCACATAGAGCACGTCAGGCACCAGCGTCAGGCCAGGGTGGCAAGCGGCGAGCGCATCGAAGTAGCGCCAGTGCGTGGTGGCGCGCTTGCCATCCAGTAACCCGGCTGCTGCGAGTACGAATGCGCCGGAGCATAAGGAGAGCACCCGCGCTCCGGCCGCATGTGCCGCACGCAGGGCAGTGCAAAGCTCGGCCGGCACCGGCGCGCCCACCCCGCGCCAACCTGGCACGATGATGGTCCCGGCCCCGGCAAGCAGGTCCAGCCCGCCATCCACGCCCACGGTGATGCCACCCGCTGCCCGCAACAACCCCGGCTCCGCCGCGGCCACGGCGAAGCGGTACCAGCCCGGCCCCATCTCTGGCCGCGGCAAGGCGAATACCTCAACGGCGCAGCCGAACTCAAAGGTGCATAGCCCGTCATAGGCGACCGCGACGACGAGCGGGTTCGGGGGCGGGGGCCGGCTGCGGGCAAGGTTTGGCATGATCTTGACGCTAAGCGGCATCCGTGCCCCTGACCAGTGTTCGAGCAGATCGCGCAAGGTGGGTATGGACCAGAACAGAGAGGTTGCCATGCTCCCGAGCCTTGTCGCGCAAACACCCGCCACCCCGTCGGCCGATGCGTTTGCCCATTTCGCCCGCCGCTTGTCGCTGGAAACGGACTGCGCGGACGTGCATGAGGCCATGACGCACGCGGGCGGTCCGCCGCCCGACTTTGTGCTGCTGGACGTGCGCGGACCGGCTGCTTACGCCCGTGCCCATGTGCCCGGGGCGCTGAACCTGCCGCACCGGGCGATGACGGCCGAGCGGATGGCGGACTGGCCAGAGGGTATGCTGTTCGTGGTGTATTGCGCCGGACCGCATTGCAACGGCGCCGACCGTGCCGCGCTGCGCCTGGCCGGGCTGGGCCGGCCGGTGAAGCTGATGCTTGGCGGCATGACGGGCTGGGCTGACGAGGGCTTCGCGTTCGCATCGGGGGCGGCGCCCGGGTCGGTGATGGATGCTGGCATACCCGTTACTCAAGCGGTGTGACTTGGGCAAGGTAGACAGGTCAGGGGTCGGACCTGAACGCGCCGCACTCCGTCACAAGCGCCGCAACGAAGTCCATCACGGCCCTGATGGCGGGGGCACGCCGGAGGTCGGCGTGAACGACGAGCCATAGCTCGCGGACAGGTGCGGGCGTTTCTGCGGCAAGCCGGACCAGCCCCGTGTCGTGCGCGGCCAGGAAGCGCGGGAGTGCGGCCACGCCGACGCCGCTCCGCACGGCCGCGTGCTGGCTGGCGAGGTCACTCGCCTCGAACACAACCGGGCGCTCGCCGGCCATCTTCCGCAGCCATTGCTGTTGCGGCAGGTGGTCGAGCGCGGGGCCGTAGGCAATGAACTCCCACTCTTCAGGCTCGTCCAACGCTCGGTAGTGCTGCGCCGCATAGAGGTCAAAGCGCATCGCGCCCAGGCGGCGCACGACGCTGCTGCGCTCCTGTGGACGGCTCAGGCGTATGGCAAGGTCAGCCTCTTGGCGGCTGAGCGACACGGACGACGCTTCGCCGGACAGCACCAGGCGCAGCAGCGGGTGCTGTTGGCGCAACGGTGCGAGCCGGGCCGCCAGGAAATGGCTTGCAAAGATGGGTGGCGCGCTGAGCGTAACCCGTCCGGCGATGGCGGGCGCTTGGAACCCACGCGCGGCGCGCTCGATGGCGTGGGTTTGCTCGCTGATCTCGCCGGCAAGGGCCGCGATCCGCTGGCCCACTTCGGTCAGCACGCAGCGGCGCGGAAGGCGGTCGATGAGCCGGATGCCGAGCGCGTCTTCCAGGGACGCGACCCGCCGGCCCACGGTCGCGTGGTCCACCCGCAGCCGCCGGGCCGCGCCCGACAGGGTGCCGGCTTCTGCCAGGGCGACGAAGTGGCGCAGGTCTTCCCAGTCGAACATCGGTGCATTTTCTCACAAACAGTGTGTGACAATCCCGCATTCACGCGCAAGCCGTCCAGGTGTCTTCTGTCCGGGTGAAACGGAGCGGAGACGGCGCATGGTGATTGAAGTTCGGCTTGAAGCTCCCGGAAGCGCCGAGGAGCTGCGCGCCGTGGCGTGCGACGTGGCCCGGCCTGGTCCGGGCGAGCTGCTGGTCCGGCAAGCAGCGGTGGGGGTCAACTTCATCGACATTTACCAGCGCAGCGGCCTCTACCCGCTCCCGCGCTGGCCAGCCGTCCTCGGCATTGAGGGGGCAGGCGTGGTCGAGGCGGTCGGCGACGGGGTGAACGGCTTCTGCCCCGGCGACCGGATCGCCTACGCCGGGCTGCCGGTCGGCGGCTACGCCTCCGAGCGCCTGCTGCCTGCGGGCAGGGCTATCCTATTGCCGGACGACGTTCTGGACCGGGTCGCAGCGGCGTCCATGCTGCGTGGCCTGACCGCGCATATGCTGCTCCGGCGCATCTATCCCGTGCGGGCGGGCGACGTCCTGCTCGTGCAAGCCGCGGCGGGCGGGCTTGGGCAAATCGTGACACGCTGGGCCAAGCAACTCGGCGCCAGTGTGATCGCGACCGTCGGCTCCGAGGCAAAGGTCACGGTCGCGCAGGAGGCCGGCGCAGATCATGTGCTGCTGCACCGAGAGGCCGATCTGGTCGAACAAGTGCGGGCGCTGACTGGAGGGCGGGGCGTCCACTTTGCCTACGACGGGATTGGCGGCGGGATGCTGCAACGCACGCTTGCCTGTGTCCGGCCGTTCGGCACGGCGGCAAGCCTCGGACAGGCAGGTGGCCCGATCCCGCCGCTTGACGTAGCCGAACTCGGCCCGCTTCGCCCCATCGCGCTCAGCCGTCCCAGCGTCGTCGCCTACGCAAACGAGGCGGAAACCTACCGGGCCGCCGCGGCGGAGCTGTTCACCGCGCTGGCGACCTGGCTGCACATCCCGGGCGGCGCCGAGTACCCGTTGGCTGAAGCGGCAAAGGCCCACGCCGACCTGGAGGCTGGGCGCACCACGGGCAGTGTCCTGCTCGTTCCGTGAAGCTTCGGCCAACGGGCTGCTTGACACTGCCCACCGTCCGACAGGGGCAAGGCCTATTCGGACAAGGCATCGCACGCCGTTGGCATGTCCCCCGCTTAGGACAGAGACCGGATCAGCGCGTTCATCTCCTTCACAGCCCGCCGCGCCTCACCGCGCAGCCGTGAGGCCGCCCGAACCTCTAGGCTACGCTGGCCATGCTTGAGCCGCGCCAAGCGGGACCGCTCCAGGCCGGCGGGCGTCCGCGGCCCCGTGGACTTGCCGCCATGAAATCTGCATCGGCCGTTTCTCATCGCCGGGCCAGCGCATGGGCAGCCACGGCGATTACGTGCGCCGCACCGTGGCGCAGCTCGGGCAGCCGCGAGGCCGGGAGCATAGTTTGTCATGTGTGTTTGTCCTTCTTTCGGCGGCGCGGCTTGACCTGGAGGGAACCATTCACGACGGCTTGCGCGCCCGACTGCACATCGACCCGCTGTTCAACGATAATCGTCTGGACCGAGCCGCGCTTCAGCCGGTCGAGCACCAGCGCCAGCCGTCCCGTCGATTCCATCATTCGGGCGGATGCAGTTGCGAGGCGCGCGGCCTCGATCGTCGCCACTTGTTCGCGCTTGGCGTCCGCATCGCCACCCAGCGCCGGGTAGCTCAGAAAACGCTTGGCCAAGAACGTCTCCGATCGCGCCGCCAGCTTCATCGCCAAGGCGTGCGACGTCGCCAGCTCGTGCGTCAACATCTGCTCTGTTGGCGTTGTCGCGCCGGATTGCTCGGCCGCATCCACAGCAAGGGCCAGCGAGCCCGCATCCCGCGCCAAGGTCAAACGCTCCCGGCTGGCCTCCGCATTCAGCAGCGCCGGCGTGTCATGGGTCGCCTTGGCAACCTCTTGCTCACGCCAGGGCACGTCAATCGGCAGCCGGTGCACCACCTCCCCGCCGTTACCGCGCGTCAGCACGTCGGCGGTCTTGGTCGCTTGAGCCGCGATGTTCTCCAGCGCGATGGCTCGGGCCAGGGTTTCGGCCCGCCACAATGGCTGACCACCACTCGCAGCCGTCGCCCGGAATACCGCCGCCTGCGCCCGTAAGGCTTCCGCATCTTCGGCTGTCAAAACAAACCCGTCCACGCCCAATTCGCACACGGGCACATGGAGTTCGTTGCTCATTTCGGGCTGCTCCCCTGGCTCGTCGGTGTCGTCCATCTATGCCTCCACGCCGTCTACATTGGGATCATCACAAGCCGTCAGCCATGGATTGATCATAGCGGCCTAGGTCCCGAGCCCATCGAGACGCCTACACCCCCAAAAGGCACCACCACTGCTCCTCGCATGATCTGCGGTACCGGCCCGGCGTCGACCAGCAGGTAACCCTTGCCGCCGGGTTCAGCGCAGTGCGCCAAGCGGTGCCCAAATCCCTGATGACGATGCTGTTGGCCACAGAACGGGCAGGACGGCAGCACAATCCCACCATCCGCCCCCAGGTACGCAGGCACTTCTGGGTGTAACCAAGGCGCGTCATAAACCATGACGGGCTTGATTGCGGGTGGCTTGAGCGGTGCAAATGGGGGTTCTGGCACTGGTGTAAGCGGATCAGGGCCGGAAGGCACAAGCACCGGATCGCTGTCCAGGGCGCCGAGCAAGGCTTCGAGCGCAATACGTGGGTTAGGATGTCGGTTGGTGTCGATCAGAGCGCGGCTGGCGGAGCCTCGCTGCCCGTTGAGGCGATACGAATAAGTACCCCCCTTCTTCAAATAAGATACTATTTGGGAAAGGGGGGTACTTAATTCGCTAGGCTGCAAAGCCTTCTCAGCAGCCTTCGGGCTGACAAACAGGACCCGATCAACGGTGTGCAGGTCACGTGCGCCAAGAGGCAGCAGGCCAAGTGCGGCAAACACGCGCTCCACCCGGCTGCCGCCAGCGACCAACTCCTTGTGCGTGACGATGCGGTCATATGTGAGATCAAGGACGAGGGAGTTGGCAAACACTAGCGTTCGGCGATTGAAGATCGGACGCACCCGGTCGCCAGCCTGCAACACCTCAGCCTCGCGAACCTGCTCCAGCACTTCTTGCACGCGGGGGTCTGGATGAACCTCGACTTCAATAGCCTGCACCGTGCCATCGCGCATTCTGCGCCCGCGTGAGGCTTTGAACGGCCATGTCTTGTATGCCCACTCGTCATCGATCGGGCCGGACGAGGATACGAACGGCACCGGGTCATTGACCATGAACGGCCGAGCCAGCGTTTCGATGGCTTCGACAGAGACGCTTTCCGCCCCAAGGCAAAACACACTCTCGCAGTCCTCCCACTGGTTGCGGCCTCGCACCTTTCCAAAATGCGCGATAATGTCGTCTGGTGCGACGTCGTCTGCCCGCAGTTTGTCTGCGGCTTTGCGTGATGCGATAACAAGAGCGTTGCCGGGCAGGCGGTCGGCAATCTGCTTGACCTCTTGGCGCAGTCGCAAGGCCGCCTCAACCTTGTTGGGTATCGGTGCGCCGTTGCGATCTTCTCCCGTGCAGCTCTGCCGGCTATAATTGCGCCCACAGGTGCCGGTCACATGGGCGTCGCGCTCGATGCTGATACGATGGTGGACAAGATCAGGAAGCAGTGCCCGGTTGAGTCGCTCGCTTCCCGTTCCGTCGAGGAGAAGGACAGTCGTGTCCTTCGTGATGCCATGCAGCTGCCGGAGGCGGTGGATGCGCAGGCGCGGTTGGCGCTCTTCCCGGCCATCGACCATAACCCGCGCATCAGGAACGTACTCAACCCCGTTGAACACGTCGCGCGGCTGGTCCATCTCGTGCAGCACAGCGTTTAGGATCACAAGCGCGGCTCCAGCGAGGTTGGCTTGCTGGTTATCGAGCACGGCGTGGATTTCGGCGTCGGACATGCTGCCGTCGATTGCGGCGGCTTGGCGCGCGTTGATCTCGCGCTCCAGCATGTCCTTGGCGAACAGCATCTCGTCTCGCGTCGGTCCATCGGCGCGCAGCTTGGCGAGCGGCTTGGGGCCAACAAGCACGTCGGCGAGACGGCTTGTGGTTTGGTTCGCGGCCATGACGTTCGCAAGGTTGCTGCCCTCGAACGGAACAGGACTGCTCAGGATGCTTGGCGCTTCCGACAAGACATCATTTATCGCTTCAAGAGTAATGCTCTCATCGGCGATAAGAATGTCGGCAGTTGGCGCGGGGCACGGCAGAAAGTTGTAGGCCCGCGCCGCAATGAACACACCGCGGCCACCCATCGCCGTGATCTGTGCTTCTTGGCGCATGTAACCGCAACTCGAATTGAAGGGGCATGAAACACAGATTGCCTTGCGGACGTGGACACCCTTCTTGGAAGCGCGAGTTGCGACATCATGGCGCAGGCACATCCGCTCGCCATCGACCGACGTAGGATCGAATGAGCCACGCCCCCGAATGAGCATTGCTGGCAGGCTGTCCGCCGTCGCGAGCGCTTCGTAGTCGGCCAGAACTTCTTCAGCTTTTTCGTGTGACGGCTGGGTAATCCGCACCACTAGGGTAGCCGAAAGGCAAGCCACGGTGTCGAGCGAGGTGTGCGTCTTGCCCGAACCCTGCGAACCGGTAATGAGGATGCAGATGGACTTCGGCAGGCGCGCAAGGCCGTGCTCGGCAAGGACCGCCCGCGTGATCCGGCGTGTCACCGCTGCTTTCTCGCCTGGAGGGCGCTGGTCAAAGTCAAGATCGGCCGCAACGGCTTTCTCGCGAAGTCGGGCAATCTTGTGCCGCACTGCACCGCTCACGGCCCCTGTCGTGATGGTGTCCTTGATCAACGCACGTTGACGCGCAAGCGCCGCGTCGCGCGGCTCGGTTGGCGCATCGTAGTATGGCCGAAGGCGCGGCACCCGCAGGGCTGCGGCAATCCTATCGCGCACCGCCTCGACGCCGCGCGATAGGATCAGGTCGGCCATATCGCTCGCGTCGTGGCGCGGGACTTCCCAGGGCGTCACGACCACCAAATCAACGCCGGCCTTACGCCATTCAGTGACGGCTTTGCCCAGTGACCTGGCGGCACCACCCCGCTTGGCGTCATGCGCAGGAGGATTATCATCGCTGACCACCACGATCCTGCGACCCAACGGTAGTTCGGTGCCGCCAACGCCACCGAGGGCGACCCAGGTTTCGAACCCGGTGCTGGAGCAGCACGCGAGGGCTATTTCTGGGCCTTCGACCAGCAGCAGCGGCCCAGCCGGATCGCCCGGTAGGCGGACCACGGCGCCGTCTTTCGGTCCATTCGTGATTTTGGCATTCGGCAGCCCGCGCTGCTTGACTTCATCGTCGGTAAGCTTTTCGCCCGACGCGTTCAGGAAGATGCGCTGGATGCGCTGCACCGTCCCGTCTGCCCGAGTGGCGACAAGGACAAGAGCGTGATACCCCTGATGCCACCGCACGGCGTCGGACCAGCCGGCGACCGGGCGCGGGACGCCGCGACATTGCCGCAGATACCAATCCCCAAGGCCGCCAGCCACCGCGGGGATAGTCTCTTTGACGATCCGCTGCACCCACGTGATATCGGACCGCCGCTCGGCCTCGGCTTCCGCCGCATCTCGCGCTTCTTTTTCAGCCTGCCTCGCGCGCCGGTCGGCTTTCTGCTGCGCCCGGTGCTGCTTCGCTTGGGCACTATCCTCGCTATCCAGTATGTTGATCTGGACGCCAGTTCTGTCCGATGCCCAACGCAGGGCATCGTTCTCGTCGCATCCTTTGACATACCGGATCAGCCCAAGGAGGTCGCCACCACGCCCTTCCTCGTGTGAATACCAGACACCCTTTTTCGTGCCAGTAATCGAGAGCGACAGGCTGCCTTTCTTGCCCCATCGCAGCGACTTTTTCGTGCCCAGTCGCTTGTTCGGTGGCCCAAGCAGCGCCACACCAACCGCCGCGGCATCCGCCTTAAGCCTACGGGCGTCACACATCTACGGAATGAAGTGCCATGTCCCAGCCTTTGAGGAAGGTGTCGAGACGGCTGAGACCCCGGGCGATGGTTTTCGGGCCGGCTGGCTTGTAGCCGTGTGACGTGTAGCCGGACCAGCCGCCCAGGCGGCCCACGATCCAGGCAAACCAGGCCAAGCTCGCCTGCGGATGCGGGTTCTTCAGCGTCTCCGTTCGTCCCTCAAGCCGGCTGTTGAGCGCCGTCAGTGCAGGCTCGTGCGCCGGGTCGATCGCGTCCGCCATGCTCTGCCCGGTCTGTCCGTTCCGCCCTATGACGATCTGCATGATCCGCACCGCAGCGATCAGTCCGACGATGGCCAGCTTCACGAACCGCCGCGCCTGCGTGACCTGCGACTGGTCCACCTGCACGCCGGCCGACTTCA
>JAABUY010004470.1_pt1 | contig 14629 bp, 16 predicted proteins | sample 5560271 | NCBI WGS metagenome assembly JAABUY01 (sample SAMN10711886, study PRJNA513374) | rock metagenome | isolation source: Antarctica rocks | place: Antarctica: Victoria Land, University Valley
GATGTCAGTAACCAAGATCCAAGCAGTCAAAGCAACCCTCATGTCATCCTCATGAGCCTTACCACTTTCCCAATCGTCGACTAGCCTGGAATTTGGCGCTTCAAGACCAATCAATCAATCAATCAATCAACCAGGAATCAATCAATCTACATTTCCTGTCGTTAGGACTCATCAGGGGAGTCAACAGACAACAGTTGGGAGTTCAACATACACTCAGCACTAACTGTTCAAGGCGTTCGACAATAGAGCACTAAAGAAACTGCTGTAGTGATGCTGTGATGAATCAATGCTCTATCTAGCATCTATTCACCTGGCGCAATGGTGCGTGATGTGGACAGCAGTTGCCTTGACCCTTCTGAGGACGCAGGAATGTCAGGGTGGTTCAAGGAAACACCCACATCTCAGTGGCAAGCCAAAGTCAGGAATGCTTGGGAAGCAGTGCAGAGGTCAACTGTCAACCGTGAAGACATCTGGAAGTGTTGTGCATAGAAAAGAAAAGAAAAGATTACGCCTTTCGGCGTCAATTTAATGAGAAGCCCAGTATAATACCGGGCTGCCCAGGTGTGTTGTGCATACCCGCTTTTCGGTCTTGTTGAGAGCGCGCAGCTACATCTCAACATTGTGTCCGCTACTGTGGTACATCCCATCATTGACACGAGCTAATCGCTAGATGAGCATGAAACCTAGGCTTCTATTGTCACTTTTTGCACCCTTGCATGATGTGCAAAGACAGCTAGCTAGGGCGTCAAACTGTCTGCCACACAGAGCAACAGGCGCAAGCTCATGACTGCACTCAACAACAGTGCCAAAGAGTGCTGCAGCCAGGCCTGCTGGACATTGTAATATAACACAATGTGCATGTGCTGTCACACACTGCAAATAATCTTAACCTCAATTTAGTGTGTCCGTATTTAGCAATCGCTGCACACAGGTACTGAGCAAGCCTATGCCATCAGCTGTATTGTCCACATCAGATGCTGACAAGGACTCACCCATTGTTGGTGATGCCAGAGGTGACCTCAGACACGCCATAAAAGGTGCCAAAGACGAAACCCCCGCTTTGGTGGGTTGGCGCCACAGCCAGCAGAACAATGACGATAACTAAGGTTCCCACCATGTGCCAGACTGAGGAGAAGCCGTTCAAGAGGGCGGCAAGCTTTGTGCCAATGGTGTTTAGAAGCCCATGACAGACCAAAATGCCTGCAAGCAGCAAGTCAGCACAGCGTGGGCACCAGAGTTCAAAACAACAGGCAGAGCGCATGCCATATGGACCAAGCATGTTGTGCCACACCTTCATGCATGTGGTGGGCTTTGCACACACATACATTGATTGGGAGTTTCATGGAGCAGTTCCCTGGAACCGGCCATGGAACGCAGTGTTTCATACCATTCAGCGTACACAACTTTACAGGATGATGGCTTCCTTATGTCCATGTTTAAAGCTAAACCCTAGACCCTATATGTGTGTTTTGTGCACAGTCTGCACAGTATTCTGCAGCTGCTGGTCAAAGCAGTACAGGTCTCAGACTTGCATGCAGGTGACAGACACATGCATGATCAGACACATGACTAGTGCGGTGCCACCCTCCCCGTGATATCTCACCAGCATAGATCCCCAGCAGCTGTCCCTGGGTGATGATTTTGCCCCCAGTGCCAGCTCCACCAGTCCCAAGCACAATCATGGCTGACAAATGGTTGGCCAATGTGTACTCAATAGCTGCTGTCACAGCTACCTGCCCCAGAAGGTTGAACCAGCCTGAACGAATAATACACCCATTCTTTGTCACAGGTTTTCTGGTAGGTATGCAAAACATTTCCAGCATGTTAGATTGGTACACCCCTTGGTCTGTACAATGTTACAAGATAGAAAACACATCATCTTTGAGCATTGGTTGAAACAAAAGCCCGAGGGTGAGGTTATTGGGCTTCCCTGTGGGATTGTTCAGGGTTCACCAACAATGACTGGGCTATATAAAATGTGCTCAAGCTGCATCGATCCAACCTAATTGATCATGTAGTTGCAGCTAGCCAAGGGTGGTATGATTTCTCAGTACTAGTATCATGCAGACATGGGGTCCCTGGGGATCTGCTGGGGACCAAATCGGTTCTGACCAGCAGTTCATTACATACGCATGCCAGAATGGCATACATTACTGCAAAAGGAGAGCTATTCAATCTTGAAAAAGCACCCATGGTAGTTCATCTTTTCAATGGGTTGTGGTACCAGTGACTCAATCAATCTGTCCACTTGCCCCCGGGGCCATACTTGAACCCCAGCATAATTTGCCAGGAACACAGCATAGCCAGAGCACAAGAACATGCTGTCTTGACCAGGTCATATGATGTGAAAGTCTTCTAGAAAATTGACACAGTGTTTCAGGTCTTACCAGTGACCCATGCAGCCAATGGGCCCCATTTGTCACCCCCCAACACAGAAGCCCAGAAGTAGGATCCCCCAGAGGAAGGCAGGGCAGACACAATCTCCGCCATTGCTAATCCTACAAAGGATGTCATGCCGGCTACCAGCACCCAGCCCCACACAGCAGACACGGGACCCCCATTGCCAAATGCGATACCATATGAACCTGCATTGCAATCGATGTCACTCAATACGGCAGGGAAGGCGTGGCAATAAGTTCAGGCATGCGGCAGGCCCGCTCAGCGCTGTGCTAGCAGTAACAGCCGAGCGCATAACAAACTCTGGAATAGCTGCCGGCAGGCATACATTTGAAAATGATTACCTGTGATTCCAGTTAATATAGAGATGATGGAGAAAGAGACAGCAAAATTGGTGAAGGTACTGAATCCTCTGTTCAGCTCTTGAGTGTATCCCAATGCTGCAAGCTTGCGCTCTCCGCTGTCCTGTGTTGAATATGAAGAACCACTTGCTACACTAGGGTTCTCATCTGATAGCTTGTACTGGTTGTTCAGCAGATCGTGACTCTTGGCTGATTCCAAAGACGCCATGGTTAGCCGTTTGGTTTCCGATTACACCTGCAGTGTCAAGCATGACTCGAATACAATATTTGGGCCTTGAATTTAACAGTGTCATGTTGCTCACTTTGTGTTGCAAAAGCCACAGCTTATGCTGTGCCTGCCACACCTGCTCAGACGTGACATGTATGCGACTGCTGTTGAAGACGTCCAGGAGCAAACTTCACAAGTGCAAGTGTGTGGGTGTTGTGAACGGTGTCAATTCTGTGACACTGTAGGTCGTGCTTAGTTCTGTGTAGTACTATCTATATATAGTCAGTTCTTTGCTGCTGAAGTGCACCGTTCGCCGACGCAGTCGGGTTAAAGTGCCTATGCTTTGGTCCCTTCGGAGCGGGCAGGGTGATGCGAACTTGCAATGTACGCGATGCGTCATTATGCAGCTCGCGACATCACAGCAGCTTGCGAGTGTGACTTCAGATATATGTTGATCCACGACGCTCGAGTTCCTACTTTCGAAGGTCGTAACGAGTTGAGATGCTGCCGCGACCAGATAATCGCTCTCAGGATTTGAATTTAACTTGAGAGCAACAGAAAACTGCACGCCGCTTCAATTGCTTTGCGACAGGCCAAAGCACCCACGGAGGCACTTATGTCTTGAACAGCTGCAATTCTCCGGAAGATGTCGCAAGACAGGAGGCTTCGCGTCGTCTGAAACAGCCCCTTCGAATGGTCGTCACAAGACAGCTGCAAGAAGGCACACCGGCTACTGACCGAGATCTGCAGAGGGGTCAAACAGAGGAACAGAGCCTTTTGCTAATTTCGTCAGACAGGCCTAAATCCGATGATTTCCTGCGCTTCTGCATTTGTAGTCACGCAATGTAGTCATTCGATGATGTCACATGATGAGGGCGTTTCGAATCAGGCATCTGCTGAGACCATTAGTCACTCTGACTTCCTGAGGGGCCGAGGGCCGAGGGCGCTTCAGCGAATGAAAGACACCACACACAGCAGTCGGTCCTGCTTCAAGAACTGACAGTCAAACGTTTAAGATACCGCCAGTAGACCAACAAAACAAGGCACGGGCTACGCTTCGTTGTTCTTGTTTGTGAGATTAAATAGCAGTAACAGCAGACATTGCTGTGGACCCGGTGAAAGCGGTGAAGCTGCTGGGAAGGCGTACGTGCTAAGAGGCGTTCAAGATGGCTGTGTCAGACGGTCTCCAGCCGGGAGCCAAGCCATCAGGGAACAGCACAGACGTTCCAAAGCCTGTACAGATGGAGCAGATGTCTTACGCGGAGCAGTACGACTACCTTGTCGCACAGCCGAAAGGGTCAGTCAACTTTAAAAAGCCTTGCAAGAAGCCGTCTTTGAACGCCCAGGTACGCATGCTCAGAAGCTGTCAGCTTGTGTGGATTTTGTACGTGAGTCGCTTCGACTTCTATGTTGTGCAAGCGGGTCTTGATCGTCAGGACAGCCTTGATGCAGCTTCTGTTTGATCTGTAGCCACCAGCTATGTTTTGCTCCCGAGCCCAGCTGTTCAGCTGTTGCTGCAGCATAAAGTGAAGCCACATACAACACAGTAATGCAATATGTATCGCACATCACCCTCAATTTTGAACCTGCCCTTTCAGGCTGCTGACAAAAAGTCGTGGAGGATCCCTTTCAGCAACGTGTACATGCAGACCAAGCACTCCATGAAGTACTATCACCACTGGGGCACAACACTCTTCATGATCTGGATTCATGGTATGTGCCTTCTGGGGCCTGCCACATACAGCCCTGTGCTGGCGATGGTCACAGTGCCAATAATTATCTTGTTTGGACTGGGCATTGAGATGGTCTTCCACCGCATGCTCTGCCACAAGGCTTTCAGCTCCCCTAAATGGTGGGAGTACACCATGGCCTACTTTGGCATTCTCAACATCCAGGTGCGCTGTTTGCTGAGGAGCTTGGAAGGACATGAGTCCTGCTGTCTTCACAATTGCACAATGAAGACCCTTACCATGCTTTCCAGTCCAACATACCTTTGTATCCCGCTTTTTAACACTGCACCACTTGCTGCTGGTGCGCCTTCATCATATTTTGCTGCTTCTTACTCGACGATATTGCTTTCAGGGCGACCCTATCGAGTGGGTCTCTGATCACAGGTATCACCACCAGCACACAGATACTCCCTTGGACCCCCACTCTCCCTATGATGGGTACTTCTGGGCTCACATTGGCTGGTTGTGGGACAATGAGGCATGCACATTCCCCCTTACGTCATCATCACATATATACCTTCTACTGTGTTCTGTCCACAGCTCAGCCACCTGCATTGCTTTCAGAGTTGTTTTCTAGTCCTCCGTTACTGAATCTATACAGTAATCAGAGACATGCTTTCATAGCTTGTCCAAGTGCTTTGGTAGTTGACAGCTGAAAGCTGCTTGTGCCACATGGTTGCTGGTGTCATAACATGCTTTCAAAGTGTGAGCTACCTCAGGGCAGTGAACGGCATCAAATCACCAGATCCTGTTGATTTTCTTCGTAGATGCAAACAGCCTTCTGGCCTGCGCAAGAGCTCATGCTGCTGAACACACTGCAGCTGCTGAACACCATGCTGCTGCTGAACACAATGATTTTCTGGCCTGTGTAGGTGTTATGGCCAAAAAAGGGAGCTTTTGATAACGTGAACGACCTGAAGGAGCAGGCCTTCTACCGGTTCATCGCCAAGACCTACTGGGGCCACATTGCCCTGCAGTTTGCCTTGCTGTATGCGATTGGAGGCTGGCCCTGGTTTGTGTGGCTGGGCTGCATCAGGGTATGTCACCACCAGCAGACCATGTTTTCAGCGGAAACATGTTTGCTTGTATTGTCTGAGACAACTGGTTTCATGGACTTGTTGATGTGCAAGGCTGGGCCACATACCAAGCTGCTTGTGTCGTCCATGCGTGTCAACTGGCAGTCGCTGCATGACAAGTCGCAAATATTCCCTCCATTATGTCAGCTTGATGCTAGCTTGGTGTGCCTCATGTTTAGCTTACTGCCTGAGTTTAGGCTGTAGACTTATACTCTCACTGCTTGAATTTAGGCTTTAGACTTATACCCTCACTGGTGTTCACTTGCTTGTTTAACTCTTGAGTGGGCATGCCTTGTCAGCGTGCCACCAAGTCTCATGCCTCAGGATGCTGCAGCATGACAGCATCAAGCAAGGGTGTTGAAAGCAGACCCTGCTACAGGGTGATGTATCGTGCTTTTTCACGCCGTTAAATTCCATGTCACCTGCCCATATTCCCTATTGTGGTGCACTTGCAGATTGTCAGGCCATGTGCATAACTTTTTGTACTACATGCTTGCATGTACTAGACGCCTGTATGTGTGATACTGATAAGATTTTGTGCTTGTGCAGATTGTGGCAATCTTCCACATTACGTTCACAGTCAACTCTGGGTCCCATGTGTGGGGGAATCAGCCATATGAAACCAACGACCTGTCCAAGAACAGCTGGTGGATTGCAATCATCTCCATGGGTGAATGGCACAACAACCATCATGCATTTGAGGGGTCAGCCAACACTGGCTTGGAGTGGTGGCAGTTTGATGCCACCTACACGATCATCAAGTGTATGGCTATGATGGGGCTGGTGTACAACATCAGGCTTCCAAGTGAGGAGAAGAAAGCAAATGCACCCAGGAAAATCAAGGTTGCTCAAGAGTGATGCAATTAGACTGGTGACGGGAGCCTCTACTCAGACAGCATCAGCCGGCAAGGCTGTTTAGCGTTTGTTGAGAGTGAGAAAGAAAACAGGGTTCTGCATTTATCTCAGAATATCTCAGACCACTTTCTGTACATGGGCAGACTTAGACCTGGTTACATAGTTCATTTCATAGACTTCTCCTGTACGCGACTCATCTGTATTGTGTCGCTTTCATGATAGAATTGCAGATTTAGTGTTCTGCCTTTTTGTTCTGATTTGCTGACAATATCTTTATCTGGCAGACTCAGCTCTTTAGGGTTTTGTTTACCTTCATGCAATATATAGTATAGCTACTCCAATGGGCACTGTACTGCTGTAACTTGCTGTGAGTCTCACTCAAGCATGGGTTCAGCCAAAGTTACTCACCTAAGAATCTCTCGCTAGATCTAAAACCTGACTACGATGTCATTCCTGTTCTGATCCAATTGGACTGCTGGTCAAATTATGAACTATCTGGGTTGTGTGCACGTCGGCATTTAATGATTCAGGCTGCACGTTCTGAACCTTGAGAACAATGATATGCGCACAGATATGGCTAAAATGTTCACATCAGGTAAATGGCTTAAAACTTCAAATGAAATCACAGAACAATATGCGTTCTCGTGTGATACCCTCAAGTGTCAGTCTGCGAGTGAGTGTAGCAGTGACAGGCCCAGGCAGGCCTGATATCAACACAGCACAATCCCTGGGATCGCCTCCAAGAGACCCCATTAACCCTTGTTCGTTACCAAAAACGGCATGCTCCAGCTCATCCTGCAATGCGCCATCCTCTGTCTGTTTTTGACAGAAGTTGAACGTCCCAGGAACTGACAAGTTGCTCAGCGTTGGTTGCTCACTTAAGTAATGCACGATAAGGCAAAGCGCTAGATACACTATCAAGCACATGTAGCACAAATGCAGACACACAAATGCAATCCATAAGAGACAGTAACGTTCAAATTTGCATATCGTTGCACCAAGGCAGTGTGCCTGCATGCCTGTGCCTGCCTGCATGCATGCATTACGATACAGGCCAAGACAATCATGTCCACACACTGCAACTATGTCCTACCTGGATCATGGTGTTGTTGGCTGTGGCATCCCCATTGCCAGAGGCAGTTGCTTCACCCTGTAGCTCTGGGATGTAGACAGGTTGCACTATAACCTGTGCATGGAATGATGAAAACATTGATAAAGACTACAACGCAGGCTTGACCAGCCGGCATCAGGAGCGGAACATGCCACATCAACTTAAAGAATGCTAGCCCCCAAGGAAGTATGGTGCCTCGGTGCGTCACATACTTCGTTGTCCGAGACCACAAACAAAAACCTGGCACAAAGCATGAAGAGCAGACTCGTCCATGAGGAGAATTAGACACTCAACTCAACACGCTGAAGAGCACAGTTCGAAAGTGTAAAGAAGGAGTGCAGGCACCAGCCAAAAGACAAGAAGAGGGATTCAATAGCACAACCCACCCCAGCTTCTCGCCACTGATCCCAGTCTGCCAGATATGCTGCACTCTGCTGCCCTTGCGCAACATAGAACAGAGTGACTGGATTGGCTGTGGCATGTGCTTGGACAGGTGTCCACTCAAGGGCTGCACGCAGCGGCCCCATGCCCCTCGCCCCCATGCCTATCAGTAGGAGAGGTCTGCTGTCTTCTGCTGCGCTCAGCAGCCCCACGTATGAATTGAACAAAGAGGCATACCTGAGATACATAGGCTCAGACTCAATGTCATAGTCAGAGTCTGGATGCTGATCGCATGATGCACACCTTGTGGCAGCATGCAGCAAGAGCACTGCCAGCTGCTGTGAAACGGCTGACGCGTATAGCAACAAGGCATGCTCACTGGTGAGATGCACTAAGCAGTGGACACTGAGGACTCCAGGTACGGCCAGGCAGCAAGGATGTGTTCAACTCTGGCCTCATTCAACCGATAGGTGTCACAGGCAATGGTCATACATGGTTGCCAGCCCGAGCAGCAGAAATAGCAACAACAGCATTAGGGTGTGGATGGGAACGCCGTGGGGGTAGGGGGTGGGGTGCAAAGTGCAAGGTTCGGTGATGGAAGTCTTACCCTCGACCCACAACCTGACTGACTGCTAGCAGCCCTCCAGGGCCCAGATCTGCTAGGGCTGCTTCGTCTGCCCCTCCGTTTCTGTCCACGAGCACCTGGAGGATATGTCAACACAGGCATGGCTGTTTAGCTGGGCTTTCACGTTTGGAGATATATTTCAGGCTCAGGACAGGATAAAAAGCCTGCATGAGTGCATGCTGCTTATAACGTCACAAAACTTTGTCAACTGTCAACTGTTGTTCCTTTGAGTCAACATTGAGTTGTAGACAATACACAGCAGCTGCCTTCACCATGGAGGTCATAACTCGCATGCTTGTGAACAGCAAGTCCAGCATGTCGATGCCAATGAAGAGGCTTGATGCATGCCTCTATGAGAGAAGCATCCAGCATTGCGCTGTCGCGTCTGGACTCATACGGGCTGCTGGAAATGGCATACAGCCTTTTGGCAGTCTGAGTTGGCTCGCTCTGCCCTTCAGGACAGAACTTGATGCCTATCATCTGCCCTGGCAGCTGCAGAGAGACAGACAGACAGAATATTGGCAGCTTGGTCCTGCGCTAATGCCTTTCAGGAATCCCCAGCAGTGGCAAACAGCAGTTGGGGACGCTGTTACACCTTGGCATGGAGTAGTGCTACATACCCCAATGCATATCAACACTGTGTGTTATGTCAACCAGCACTGTGTATGATGTATGGGGTAACACCATGCATAAGCGTTGGTTTGCTGACAGACAAAGCGCGAGATCACACAGGAAGCAACTTAAGACGCCTTGTATTTAACCCTAGAAAAAGATGTGTGTTCAGCAAATGCATGAATAAATGTCTGGACAAACGAACTAGGTGCAGGTACCTTGTATGTGTCAATCCAGCGTTGACCGTCTTGACGGCGTGCCAATTTGCGCCCTTCTATGAAATGCGCCTGTGCTGCAGATGGTGTTGTCAGCAGCCCATGCATTAGCCGTGTCATGCCACAAGGCTAGCTGGTGTACGTGAGCATGGCATTTGCACTCAGAAGGTGCTCTGATCTGCAATGTCTCGCCGATGGAACCAACCTAGAACTGGTGTAGGCTAAATTTGATGATATAACTTTGGGGTGACAAGCTTGCAGAAGACAGGGATCACATTGTGGCTGTTCATGCTGTTCCTGAAAGCAGGTAGTCTGTCCCTCAAACCAGCAATGGGCATTGTGCATTAAGCTCAGGAGATGCAGCTAGTGGAAAGAAACTTACAGGGTCGTCTATAGAGATTGTCAAAGACCTCATGCAGCCATCGGCTGAGACATTCCTGGAAAGCTCAGCAGCTATGCTTAGACGCCACAACAGCTGTTGCAGGCAAACACATGCATGCGATTAAAATTTACCTGTTTTGTGTGACCGTGGCTATCTCGCCCATTTCGTCTGTTCTTGCTGTTCCTGCATGCCTTCTAGCAGTTCTGGGGACTGGGATAGGTCAGGACTACTGCCACTCATGGCATCACATCGAACACAAGGCACGTGTACGCTGTGCTGTGACGCATCGTGGCCCTGCCACAAAAGCCTGCTGGCAGCTCTTGGCGCTTTGCTACTACTGCAGGGTGTGATCACCGGTATGTGACCCCAGCCTCGTATACAGGGCGGCCAACTAGCCAAGCCTAAGGTCTGCATCGGTGCAACTCGGAGGCACGATGACGATAACGAGCGCAATTGCAAGCTTGCACACGCAGTGCTATTTGGCGTGAACTTTACAATCGCACGCTGACGGCAACGCTCGATATCGCAGACGATGCCAACTTCTAACGCAGAATGTGGCAAGTAGCAAGGCTATGCGTTCTTCGGCTGCCTGAGTTGTCTCAGGAGTTTGTGTTGTCCGCAAAGATGAAGACCAGAACGATGCAAAATGCAAAGCGAAATGCAAGGAAGCGTTGAAGAAGAGGACAAGTCAAGCTGTTAGCTCAATTTCCTCGTCATCAGCTCACAGTGTTCAACGTCAACGTCTAAGCTAATCTGCGCAGCAATGGCGGCATTTGGAACACAGTTTGCTCAAGTAGCTGCGGCACATCAGCACAGCGACAGGACCGCCAGACTGCCGACCCAGTTTGTGTCCTCAAGCTTTAGTCACAGTGCCTTTAGGGCACCTGCTTCTAGCTTGCCTCATCTCAAGCAGAGGGGTATGGTAGCTACCACAGCAGTAGCTGCGACAGAACGACCTACTGGAATGCAGCGACCTGATGCCTCAGGCAGATTCGGCAAATATGGTGGCAAGTATGTGCCCGAGACCCCCCCAGCGGAGCTTGAGGCAGCCTACGCCGAGACCAAAAATGATCCTGCCTTCAAGGTGTGCAGCTTACCGCAGCTGATTGCAACCTGCTGCTGCATCTTCTTGCGGATTGTCACTGACCCCAAGTACTATGATCTGCAGTCAGAGTTTGCTGCCATACTAAAGGACTATGTGGGCAGGGAATCACCTCTGTATCATGCCGATAGGCTCTCTGAACACTACAAGAAGTAAGTCCCATGTCACTGCAATGTTTCTGCTGAAGCATACAGAAGTCAACAACACACGGGGCAAAATTACAGTGTGACCAATGGTTTGTTGCCTTTCCTGCAGTAAGGATGGACGGCCTGAGATTTACCTGAAAAGAGAAGACCTCAATCACACAGGGGCACACAAGATCAACAACTCCCTAGGACAAGCTTTGCTCTGCAGACGCATGGGCAAGAAGAGAGTTATTGCCGAGACAGGCGCTGGCCAACATGGTGTTGCCACTGTAAGTCTAAAAGCTACCATTTCTTCATTCACTTATGCATTAATCACATGTCTGACTCTAAAAGTAGGTACGTATAGCCCTGGGCAGCTCTCTGTGTGAGAAGCTATTGTGGCTCCCAAACATGTCCTCTGGCAGCTTGCCTTGCTATGCACACAGTATAGTTCACACAGCACCCTCAACTTCTGAGATCCTCAACAGAATGCACATATGTATGCATGCTTGGTTTGTCATGAGGTTGCTGGCTTTTCCTGCACTGCAAGCGATGGGAAGGCAAGTTTTTTGCTGCAGGTGATGCAGGCTTGGACACAAGCCTGCTCAAACTCATCAGAGCAAAACCACGTCATCTCAAAGCAGCAGTCACATCTTCCTGTTGCACTTGATTGCACCTAGACCCCACTGTTGCTGTTGGCACCCATGCAAACAAGCCAAAATGTGAACAGACGCAGTTGCCTGCTCGCTTAGAGCAAGCTGTCAACTACTTACAAGTGACAACTGGTCTGTGCTTGCCTGGGTGTAAGTCCCACTGTTTGCTCTGCAGGCCACAGTGTGCGCCAAGTTTGGTCTGGAATGCATTGTATACATGGGAGCCAAGGACATGGAGAGACAGAAGCTGAATGTCTTCCGGATGCGGCTGCTGGGCGCTGAAGTCCGGCCAGTGCGCTCTGGCACGGCAACACTGAAGGACGCAACCTCAGAAGCTATCAGGGACTGGGTGACCAATGTAGAGACGACTCACTACATCCTAGGGTCTGCTGCTGGGCCACACCCATACCCCATGATGGTGAGTTTCTCATGTATCCCGACATCCCTTGTGAGCACAGGTTCTGTGGCAATTCTCATGTACTTCCAGTCGTGCCGTAGTGGCAGGTCCTGTGACAAATCTCATGCACCCTCAAACCTCATGTGGTGGCAGTTTCTCATCTACACCCATACTCTATGATTGCGAGTTTCTCTCATGCAGACACAAGGTAATCATCATCATCAGTTCTCTAGGTGGGCTGCAGGGTTTGCCTAGGTACGCACAGACAGGGTATAGTGTAAGTTACATCATGCAGTGGATCAAAGGCATATACATGGTGTAAACTGTTGACTTAGGGTACAGTAGTGCGCAGAGTTGACTGTGTTTCTGGGCGGGACGTGCCAGTGGCGGATTTCTGCTTCTACAGCTGACTGATATGCCATCTGCATGCATGTTGGAGTCTGTGATGTTTGCAATACATTCGGCTGGAACACCAACATGTGAGATTATATGGTGGCCTAAACACAATGGTCAGTTACATTCTACTATGTGCTTACTCTGTATGCGCCACACTTCCACCCTTTTGCTTTACACCGTACGTACAGTGTACAGCAATCGCTCAGCCTTCCTGCATGCATACCTTGCGTATGTTGAGAAGTGTGTCTGTCACGGTGCAGGTGCGTGACTTTCAAGCAGTGATTGGCAAGGAAGTGAGGCAGCAGTGTTTGGAGAAGATGGGCGGCAAGCCTGATATCCTGCTAGCATGTGTTGGTGGAGGATCAAATGCCATTGGTCTGTTCCATGAGTTTGTTGATGATGCTGATGTCAGACTCATAGGTAGGCCTCCCAGCTTTTCAAACTTCTGATTAGCACTGTTTTTGCGATCCCTACGTCAGATTTATGCAAATGCTGGCCAGTTGTACGGAAAAAGCACAGCCATGAGCAGATGCATGACAATGCAGAACTGGCCAGCACTTGCATAACTCTGACGTATGGATCACAAATGCGATGCTATTAAGAGGTATTCACAGCTGTGCGTTCCCTGTATGTTCACAAAGTTGATCCGGGAAGTTGTACAGGCATAAGCTGTCACTCTTTTCACCAAGACTGCTCAGCAAAGTCTTAGGTGGCTGATCCTAGGGGGTGAAACACTGTGCTTGGTGCTGCTAGTGCAAAGCATGGGGCCACAAAGAGTGACTGACACAGACTCTGCCCTTCTGTGGCACATTTCAATAGCATCCCCGGGCTCTGCCACTCATCCCTGGGCTCTGCCACTCACTTTTGTGTGCATGTGACACTGGCCAGAGTTCTTAAACCACATCCTGTGCCACTTTCTTCTGACTGAATCAGTTGTTTCACCTCACACGTCCAGACCAGAAGTGAAGCACCAGGCATGCGTTTTGAAATCCAGCAGTTCTGCAGCCATGTTCATCTCAGGACTGCTTTGTTTTGTGCGATAGTTTTCCAACTTGGCACTTGGGCATCAAGCATCTGAACATGGTGGCAGGCTTAGTATATACTGTTTGCTGCTCAGGTGTTGAGGCAGCAGGTATGGGTGTGGACACAGACAAGCACGCTGCCACCATCACCAAGGGCTCTCCAGGCGTCTTGCATGGCAGCTTCAGCCTGCTGTTGCAAGACGCCGAGGGACAGGTCATAGACCCTCACTCCATTAGCGCAGGGTGAGTGTGTCCACCTGTACCTTGACACATGTTTTCTTGCTGAGGCTGAAGCTTCGGGCTGCCGCCTCACAAGGCTCCTGTTCTGATCGTTGAGAGGAGTGGACTGTTCATTTCTTTCTTGCTTCCCTGCTGGGGTCCATGCCTATACATGCTTGATTAGATGGTTGCAAGGATTCTTGTTACAGATCCAGGTACTGTACATGGTGATGTATGGATGTGTGGACTGCCAGCCCTGTAGCAGTGTAGAGTACGCAATTGGGCTGATTCTTCTTCCACCTTGATGGTTACTGGTGTAGCAAACCTGCACACGGTCTTTCCCATTGGGCTGATATGTTCCATCTTGATGCTGTACTGATGCTGCAGAATTTTGCATTGTCTTTCTCATTCTGCCTGTTGTCACCATGCAGACCACATTGCATGCCCCTGTGAGCACGTCATGTGCATCCTATGGAACCAAACAGCTGTGGTGGTTGGCATGATGCACACGCAGTTCAGGGTGTTGCAAAGGTGTTGGTGACAATAGGCATATATGTCTGCCAGAGTGTCTCCATGCTTCTTGACAGCTGTCAGAGAGTTACACTGAAAAGCTTTCAGCTGTAAGGTGATCTCTGAATCAGGCAAGGGCTTGCCAATTTGTGAGTAGATTATGCCCATCATCACATCAAGGATGGGCATAATCTACTCACAAATTGGCAAGCCCTTGCCTGATTCAGAGATCACCTTACAGCTGAAAGCTT
>JAABUY010004471.1_pt1 | contig 14628 bp, 16 predicted proteins | sample 5560271 | NCBI WGS metagenome assembly JAABUY01 (sample SAMN10711886, study PRJNA513374) | rock metagenome | isolation source: Antarctica rocks | place: Antarctica: Victoria Land, University Valley
TGGGACGCAGATGACATTGGTCGATATCCTACAGAAGCGGAGAACCGGTGGGCATGCAGCAGGACGACCACTGACGGGTGCATCGCTATAATTTGGGCATAGCACCAAACTGTGGCGCGTCTCAGGGAATTCCAGCCTTCAATCCAGGTTAATCAGAAGCGACTTGAGGTATGCGCTCTCGGGCAGGCTGGGATGAACCGGGTGGTCGGGGCCGGCCCCGCCGGCGTGGACGATGCGCGCCTCGCGCTTTGCCCGCGAGAGCGCCGAGGTGACCTGGGCCGTGAACAGGTCGACCGGCGCATGGTGGCTGCACGACGCCACGAACAGGAAGCCGCCGGGCCGGACCAGGGGCGCGGCCAGCCGGGTCATGCGGTGGTAGGCGCGCAGCCCGGCGTCTTGATCTTTGCGCGACTTGGCGAACGCCGGCGGGTCGCAGACGACGATATCGAAGCGCTCGTTGGCGGCGACCAATGCCCCCATGGTGTCGAATGCGTCGCCGCGCCGGGCCGAGACGCGGCCGTGCAGGCCGTTCGCCATGGCCGCGCTGAGCGCATGGTCCAGGGCGGGCTGGCTGCTGTCCACCAGCATGACAGCTTCGGCGCCGGCGGCTGCGGCGCGCAGGCCAAAGGCGCCGGTGTGGCAGAACACGTCGAGCACGCGCGCCCCTCGGGCAAGGGCCGCAACCTGGTCCCGGTTCGGCCGCTGGTCGAAGAAGAAGCCGGTCTTCTGGCCCGATAATGGGTCCACAGGGAAGCGCACGCCGCCCTCCTCGGCCACCGCCCCGGCCTCCGTCCCGTGCAGCAGGGCCACCGTTTGCGGCAGCCCTTCCTGCAGGCGCGCGGCGCTGTCGTTGCGGGCCACGATGGCGCGGAGCGGCAGCAGTTCCAGCAGCGCCGCGGTGATCTCGGGCAGCAGGCGGTCCATGCCGGCGGTGTTGGCCTGCACCACTGCGACGTCGCCGAAGCGGTCGATGACCAAGCCGGGCAGGCGGTCGGCCTCGGCGTGGACCAGGCGGTGGTGCGCCCCAGGACTGACCTGAGCACGGAGCTGCGCCGCGCTCGCGATGCGCGCCCGGACCCAATGGGCGTCGATCTCGGCGTCCGGGTCGCGGTCGAGCAGCCGCGCGGCGATCAGGCTGTGCGGGTTGAACATGAACGCGCCGTAGCGCCAGCCGTCGTCGCCCTCGATCCGCACCGGTGCGCCGGCGGGCCAAGTCCGGTGCTCCGGCTTCATGGCGATCTCGTTGCTGAACGCCCAGGGGTGGCCGGATTTCAGCCGGCGGTCCTGCTTGGGCAGCAGGCGGAGCAGGGGATGCGTCATCGCACGTAAACGCGGACCTCCCGCCCGGCAAGCCCGGCCTCGGGCCGAGCGAACAGGTGAACGCGGCCGGGCGGCACGCCTTGGGCCGCGATGGCGCGGGCGACAGCGCCGGCGTCGGCGCTGGATGCAGCGGCCTGGCTGTCGGCCGGCACCATGGCCACCACGTCGAAGTTCACGTCCGCCTTCCTGCCGCGGGCGGCAGCGACGCCCCGGCGCACCGCTTCCTGCGCCGGCTGGCCCGGCTGCACCGTGAACAGCGGCGGCGGACCCGGCGGCGGCGCTGCCGCGGCGGCAGCGGCGGGCGCTGGCGGGATAACCGGCACGGCCCCGGCCGCCGGGTTGAACGTGTTCTGGTCAACCAGCGCGCACCCCGGCAGCGCCGCCAGCAACACCAGGCGGCGGATCAATGCCGGCAGGCTCAATGCCGGTAGTCCGGAGCTTCGCGGTCGAGCGTGCGCTTGATGCTTTCGAGATGGAGGCGTGCCGGCTCGTCCCCGGCCTCCCGCATCTGTTTTGCAGCGGCGGCGGCGACGGCGGCGGGCACCGGCTTCAACGGGCGGCCGGTCGATAGCGCCAGGCGCTGCGCCTCGCAGGCGCGCTCCAAATAATAAAGGTCATCCCAAGCCTCGGCGATGCTGTGCCCCAGCACCATGATCCCGTGGTTGCGCATGAACGCGATGTCGGCGCCGCCCATGCTGGCGGCGATGCGGTCGCCCTCGGCCTCGTCCAGCGCCAGGCCGTTGTAGTTGTCGTCGACCACGGTGCGGCCCAGGAACTTCAGCGCGGACTGCCCGGCGAAGTCCAGCGGCTCCCCCTCCAGCATCGCCAGCGCCGTCGCGTTCGGCATGTGGGTGTGGAACGCAGCCCTGGCGCGCGGCAGGCGCAGGTGGATGCGGGCGTGGATATAGAACGCCGTGGCCTCCGGCGTGCCGACGCCCTGCATGACGTTGCCGTTGAAGTCGCAGACCAGCAGGCGCGACGCCGTGACCTCGTTGAAGCCCCAGCCATAGGGGTTGACCAGGAACAGCTCGTCCGATCCAGGCACCATGGCGGACAGGTGGTTGCAGATGCCCTCGTGCAGGCCCAGGCGGCTGGCGGCGCGGAAGCAGGCGGCGAGGTCCACCCGCGCCTGCCACACGGCCTCGCGGTCGAGCGCCGTGTTGCGGAGGATGGCGGGGGCGGTTGGCAGGGCGTGCGCCATCGGTTCTCCAGGGCTTGCGGGCGGTCGGTTGGGGCGCATGATGATCCCTATAGATTACCACGACAATAATGGAAGGCAGGGCATGAGCGCCACGAACCAGCGGATCGACGGCAAGCGGCTGTGGGACAGCCTGATGGCGATGGCCGAGATCGGCGCCACCGCAAAGGGCGGCGTGCGTCGGCTGGCGCTGAGCGACGTGGACTGCGCCGGGCGCGACCGGTTCCGCGCGGAGTGCGAGCAGGCCGGGCTGGCGGTGCGGGTCGACGCGATGGGCAACATGTTCGCGCGCCGCGCCGGGCAGGACCCGGATCGCCTGCCGGTGCTGTTCGGCAGCCACCTGGACAGCCAGCCCTCCGGCGGCAAGTTCGACGGCGCGCTGGGCGTGCTGGCCGGGCTGGAGGTCATGCGCAGCCTGAACGACCTCGGCATCGCGACGGAGGCGCCGGTCGAGCTGGTGAACTGGACCGACGAGGAGGGCAGCCGCTTCGGCCACAGCCTGATGGGCTCCGGCGTCTGGGCCGGCGTTTACGACCAGGCGGCGATGGAGGCGTTGGCGGACAGCCAGGGCACGACGGTTGGCGCGGCGCTGGACGGCATCGGCTACCGCGGCCCCGAGCCGGCCCGCCCCTTCCCCGCCGACGCTTATTTCGAGCTGCACATCGAGCAAGGGCCGGTGCTGGAGCGCGAGGGCAAGCAGATCGGCATCGTGACGGGCGGGCAGGCGCAGGTTTGGTACGACGCGGTCGCCACCGGGCAGGACAGCCACGCCGGCACGACGCCGCCCAGCACGCGGCGGGACGCGCTGGTCTGTGCCGCCCGCATTATCGACTTGGTGGACCGCATGATGCGGGCGCGCGGCGAGGACGGGCGCGGCACGGTCGGGCAACTGCACGTCGTGCCGAACAGCCGCAACGTGGTGCCCGGCGAGGTCCGGTTCAGCGTCGAGTTCCGCCACCCCGACGGCGCCGAGGTCGACCGCCTGGCCGCGCAGTTCCCGCGCGAGGCCGGGTTCATCGCGCGCGACTGCCGCGTGGCGCTCGACCTGCGGGAGCTGTTCCGCATTCCTGCCCAGCCGTTCGACCCGGCCTGCGTCGACCTGGTGCGCCAGGCGGCGGCACGCCTGGGGTTCTCCGCCCGCGAGATCGTGTCCGGCGCCGGGCACGATGCGGTCTATGTGGCGCGGCACGTTCCGGCCGCGATGATCTTCACGCCCTGTAAAGACGGGCTGAGCCATAATGAGGCGGAGAGCATCGAGCACGGCGAGGCGGCGGCGGGATGCCAGGTGCTGTTCGACGCGGTGGTGGCGCGGGCGAATCGTTCTATAAAGTAGCTAGGCAACGACCTCGGATGTTTCACACCCATGTAAGGGGCACTTGACAGCGAGAGGAACTAATTCTCTGGATTTGCAGCAACGGGGGAGGCTGTTTCAAGCCTTCAGCAACTTAACAAGTGTTATAATCGAGAGGTAAGATCGATTGCTGCCCAGGTTACGGCGCGAAGGGCGCAAGCGCCCGGCAGGATGCAAAATAACTGGCGCTTGTTCATAGGCCAGAGCCGTGCAAGCCTGCCGCTCCGGCTTGGGTTGGCTGCGGCAGGTGGCCAACGAGAATATCAGGTCACTTTTCAACAATACTCATAGCCTCAAACGGCTACCCATGCCAGACTTTGGCCAGACAGGACCGGGTGGCTATAGCGATCTCTCGATGTTTCAGAGTTCAGATTGACAACAAAACTCAGATAACAAAGGTCAAATTTGTTGTAAGCCGCAGCAGTCTTTAAATAGTTTTAGTTAATTTGTTTAGTGAACAGTTAGAGTTATAATTTATGCTCTCTAATTTACTTGTATAATTTTCTATTCGAAAGTAAAATTTAGCTGAAATTTCTCAACCCAATATCGCTGGGCTTGCCCGCGCGCTGTCCTGCCCCTATAGCGGCGTGCCCCATGGCCTGCGGGCCGTGGCAGCGGAGGATCGATGGAAGGCACGCGCGCAGCAGAAACACTGGCATCGGACCCAACCGGCCAGGACACCCCGGCCCTTTGGGCGCAGGCTGCCATCCTCGCCCGGCCCGCCACGGTCGAGCGGCGGATGGCGGACGCGATCCGGGCGCTCGCGATCGATGCGGTCGAGGCGGCCGGGTCCGGCCATCCCGGCATGCCCATGGGCATGGCCGACGTCGCCACGGCGCTGTGGGGCCGCGCGCTGCGCTTCGACGCCGCCGACCCGCGCTGGCCGGACCGCGACCGCTTCGTGCTGTCCGCCGGGCACGGCTCCATGCTGCTCTATGCGCTGTTGCACCTCACCGGCCATGCCGGGATGCGGCTCGATGACCTCGCGCGCTTCCGGCAGTTGGACAGCCCGGCGACGGGCCATCCCGAACACGGCGAGCATCCGGGCATCGAGGCCACCACCGGCCCGCTCGGCCAGGGCTTCGCGACGGCGGTCGGCATGGCGCTCGCGGAACGCATGATGGCGGCGCGGTTCGGCAAGAGCCTGGTGGACCACCGCACCTGGGTCATCGCCTCCGATGGCGACCTGATGGAGGGCATCAGCCACGAGGCGGCGGGCCTGGCCGGGCACCTGCGGCTTGAGAAGCTCACAGTGCTGTGGGACGACAACAGCGTCTTGTTGGACGGGCCGGCGGCGCTGGCGTCGTCGGATGACCAGTTGAAGCGGTTCAACGCGCTCGGCTGGGCGACGAAGCGAGTGGACGGCCATGATCCCGCCCAGATCTTTGCGGCGCTGTCGCTGGCGTTGCGCTCGAAGAAGCCGACGCTGATCGCCTGCCGCACCATCATCGGCTTCGCCGCGCCGAACAAGGCGGGCACCGCCGCCAGCATCGGCAGCCCGCTGGGCCAATCGGAGTCGGAGGCGGCGAAGCAGGCGCTGGACTGGCAGCACCCGCCGTTCACCATCCCGCCGGACCTCGCCGAGCGCTGGGCGGCGGTGGGCTGCCGCGGGACGGCCGGACGCCGGGCCTGGCTGAAGCGGCTCGCCAAGCATCCGCTGCGCGCCGAGTTCGAGCGCGTGGTGGCGGGCCGCCTGCCAGAAGCGTGGCATGAGGCGATGGCCTCGTTGAAGGCCGAACTCGCCGACACCCGCCCGGCGCTCGCCACCCGGCAGGCCAGCCAACGGGTGCTCGCAGCGCTCGCGCCGGCCACGCCGGAGATGGTCGGCGGGTCGGCGGACCTCACGGACTCAAATCTCACCAAGGTGCGCAGCATGGCGTGCGTCGCGCCGGGCAGCTATGGCGGGCGCTACGTCCACTACGGCGTACGCGAGCACGGCATGGCCGCGTGCATGAACGGCCTCGCGCTGCACGGCGGGCTGCTGCCCTACGCCGGCACGTTCCTCGCCTTCAGCGACTACATGCGCCCGGCCATCCGCCTCGCCTCCCTCATGCGCCAGCGCGTCATCCACGTGCTGACCCATGACAGCATCGGCCTGGGCGAAGACGGGCCGACGCACCAGCCGGTCGAGCAGCTCGCCTCGCTGCGCGCCATGCCGGGCCTGCACGTGATGCGCCCGGCCGACGCGATGGAGACGGCCGAGTGCTGGGAGCTGGCGATCCGCCGGGCCGACGGGCCGAGCCTGCTGGTGCTGTCCCGCCAGGCCGTGCCGGCGCTGCGCACCCAAGCCACTGAGAATTGCAGCGCCCGCGGCGGCTACGTGCTGGCCGAGGCGGACGGCGCGCGGCAGGCGACGCTGGTCGCGACCGGGTCCGAGGTCGCCGTCGCGGTCGAGGCCCGGCGCATACTGGCCGAGGCCGGCATACCGGTGGCCGTCGTGTCGCTGCCGTGCTGGGAGCTGTTCGCGCAGCAGGACGAGGGCCACCGCGCCGCCGTGCTGGGCAGCGCGCCGCGGTTCGGCGTCGAGGCCGCCTGCGGCTTCGGCTGGGAGCGCTGGCTCGGCGCCGACGGGGTGTTCATCGGCATGACCGGGTTCGGCGCCAGCGCGCCGGCCGACACGCTGTTCCGCCACTTCGGCATCACGCCGGAGTGCGTCGCCACCGCCGTGAAAAAGCGCCTTAGTACAATATAAAGACAAAATAAAGACAAAGGGAGTTCCAGCTTATGGCCGTAAAGGTCGCCATCAACGGGTTCGGGCGCATCGGGCGCCTGGTGCTGCGCGCCATCGTGGAGAGCGGGCGGGACGAGATCGTGCCGGTCGCCATCAATGACCTGGGCAGCGTCGAGGCCAACGCGCACCTGTTCCGCTACGACAGCGTACACGGCCGCTTCCCCGGCGAGGTCGAGGTCGAGGGCGACGCCATCACCGTCCGCTATCACGGCCGCACGTTCGGCCCGATCAAGGTCTCGGCCGAGCGCGACCCGGCCAAGGTGCCGTACCAGGGCGTCGACGTGGCGCTGGAGTGCACCGGGCGGTTCACCAGCAAGGAGGCGGCGAGCGCATTGATCCACGGCGCCGGCGCCCGCAAGGTGCTGATCAGCGCCCCGGCCGACGGGGTGGACGCGACGGTGGTCTACGGCGTGAACCACGAGGTCATCACGCCGGAGATGACCGTCGTCAGCAACGCCTCCTGCACCACCAACTGCCTGGCGCCGATGGCGAAGGTGCTGCACGACAGCTTCGGCATCCTGCGCGGCTACATGGTGACCATCCACGCCTACACCGGCGACCAGAACACCGTGGACACCTTGCACAAGGACCTGCACCGCGCCCGCGCTGCCGCGGTCTCGACCATCCCGACCAGCACGGGCGCGGCGAAGGCCATGGGCCTCGTGATCCCAGAACTCGCGGGCAAGCTGGACGGTTCGTCCATCCGCGTGCCGACGCCGAACGTCTCGCTGGTCAGCCTCGACGTGAACCTGCGGGAACAGGCCACGGTGGCGCAGATCAACGAGGCGATGCAAGCGGCCTCAAAGGGGGCGCTGCGCGGCATCCTGGACTACAACACGGCGAAGCTCGTCAGCGTGGACTTCAACCACCAGGCGGCGTCCTGCACGTTCGACGCGACGCAGACCGCGGTCGTGGACAAGCAGCTCGCCCGCGTCATGGGCTGGTACGACAACGAGTGGGGCTTCAGCAACCGCATGGTCGACACCGCCATCCTGTTCGGAAGCATGTGAGCGTGGCCTTCCGTACGCTGGATGGGGTCCAGGTGGCCGGGAAGCGCGTGCTGCTGCGCGCCGACCTCAACGTGCCGGTCCGCGACGGGCGGATCAGCGACCTGACGCGGATCGAGCGGCTGTCGCCCACCATCCGCGAGCTGGCGGACGCCGGGGCGCGGGTGGTGGTGTGCAGCCATTTCGACCGGCCGAAGGGCAAGCGCGTGGATACGATGTCGCTGGCCCCCATGGCGCAGGCGCTCGGCGACGCGCTGGGCCGGCCGGTGGCGTTCGCGTCGGACTGCATAGGGCCCGAGGCGCAGGCCGCGGTCGCGGCGATGGCGGACGGCGGCGTGCTGGTGCTGGAGAACACCCGGTTCCACGCCGGCGAGGAGGCGAACGACCCCGCGTTCGCGCGCGGGCTCGCGGCGCTGGCCGACCTTTACGTCAATGACGCCTTTTCCACCGCGCACCGGGATCACGCCAGCACGGAGGGGGTCGCGCACCTGCTGCCGTCCTACGCCGGCCGGCTGATGCAGGCGGAGCTGGAGGCGCTGGAGGGGGCGCTGGGCAACCCGGCGCGGCCGGTGTGCGCAATCGTCGGCGGCTCGAAGGTGTCGACCAAGCTGGAGCTGCTGGGCAACCTGTCGCGCCGGGTGGACGTGCTGGTGATCGGCGGCGCGATGGCCAACACGTTCCTGGCGGCGCAGGGAGTCGACGTAGGCAAGAGCTTGCAAGAAGCGGACATGCACGCGACGGCGCGGGACATCATGGCGGAGGCGAACCGCGCCGGCTGCGAGATCGTGCTGCCGACCGACGCCGTCGTCGCCTGGGAGTTCCGCCCCAACCCGCCGACGGAGACGGTCTCGGTGCGGGCCATCCCGTCCGGCGCCATGATGCTCGACGTCGGCCCGTCCACGGTGCAGGCGCTGCGGGACCGGCTGCCGGACCTGCGCACGCTGGTGTGGAACGGCCCGCTCGGGGCGTTCGAGACGCCGCCGTTCGACACCGCGACGACCGCGCTGGCCCAGGCGGTGGCGGATGCGACGTCGCAGGGGGCGCTGCTCAGCGTGGCCGGCGGCGGCGACACCGTTTCTGCGTTGCGGCATGCGAACGTACTCGATAGGCTGAGCTATGTCAGCACAGCCGGCGGGGCGTTCCTGGAATGGCTGGAGGGCAAGACGCTGCCTGGCGTCGCGGCGCTGCAATCGCCTGGTCATTAACCGGTTCATCATCAATGCAACCTAAACTCCCTCCCATGCTCTCAACCAACTCGCTTTCGGCCTTCTCCAGTGCCGCGTCCACTGCCCCGGCGCACCAGCCGGGGCCGATCCGACAGGTGCGCGACCAACGGGACCTGTCCCCGCCGGCGCCCGCGTCGGCGCAGGGCAAGCAGGGCCTGCCCGGCGCTGCGCCGTCGGGACGCACGCCGCGGGGGTCCCTGCTCAACCTTTCGGTCTAGCCGTACAACTTACAGCGGAGGCCTTGATCCCAAGAGCGCCTGGCTACACCCTGGGGCCATGACGCACTTCACCAGGCGCACCCCCGATGGCGACACGCATGAGCGCGCCGTGTGCGACCAGTGTGGCTATGTCGCCTACGAAAATCCAAAAGTCGTCGTGGGGTCCGTCGTAGCGCACGAGGGCAAGGTCCTGCTGTGCCGGCGGGCCATCGAGCCGCGGCGCGGCTACTGGACCATTCCGGCCGGCTACCTTGAACTGCAAGAGACGGTTGAGGAAGGCGCCCAGCGCGAGGCGCTGGAGGAGAGCGGCGCCCGTCTCAAGCTCGACGGCATCCTCGCGGTTTTCAGCATCAGCCGCATTGGCCAGGTCCAGGTCATCTTCCGCGCGTGTTTCGATGGTGCGGCCGACTTCGCGCCAGGTGTCGAAAGCCTGGACGTGCGGCTGTTCGACTGGGCGGATATCCCATGGGACGAGCTGGCGTTCCCGTCGGTGCACTGGTCGTTGCGCGCCTGGCAGGCCGCTGGCGACGGGCCGCTCGGTGCGCCCGCCGGCAACCCGCCCACGGACCGGCGCGGCCTGTCGCCGGAGACGCCGGTCGAAGCGTCGACATGAGGCGCATCGTGGCCGCCTTGATGGTGGGTGCCCTGCTGTCGCCGCCGGGCTGGGCGCAGCGCCGCGGGCTGAACCTCCAGGCCACGCCCCAAGGCTCGGCCTTGCTGCCTGCGCCCCCTGCTCGGCCCCTTGGCACGCCGACGCGGCCAGGGGGGCAACCAGGGCCGAACTACGACGTGGCCCCTACGCCAAACCGGGACATCGACGGGCCGCAGGCGCCGCGCGCCAGCAACTCCCCCGAGCTTGCGCCGGGTCTCTTCACGCGCGGGCAGCAGTACCGCGGCGAGGGCTACTCGCCGGGCTCCTCGGCGCAGTCCGCGCAGGAGCGCCGCGCACAGCCCGGCGCCGGCTTCAAGCTGCGCCTCCCGTTCCAGCAAGAATGACCCCCTAACCGCGTGCTGCGCGCCCTCACCATCCTGGTGCTGTGCCAATTCGCCGGCGAGGTCGTTGCGCGCGTGACCGGGCTGTCGGTGCCTGGGCCTGTGCTGGGCCTGCTGCTGCTGCTCGGCGTCTTCGCGGCGCGCGGCGGCCCGGACGTGGATATGCGGTCCACCACGAACGGGTTGCTGCGGAACCTGTCGCTGTTGTTCGTGCCGGCTGGGGTCGGGATCATCACCCAACTCGACGTTTTGGGCCGGGATTGGTTGGCGATCGGCGTTGCGGTCGTGGTCTCCACGGCGCTTGGCCTGGGGGTGACGGCATTGGTGATGCAGCGCCTCGTCAAATGATGCAGTTCGGCACTATTTGGGTCTACCTGGCGTCCACGCCGCTGCTGGGCCTGACCATCACGCTGGTGGCGTGGCAGGTGGCGCTCGTGCTCAGCCGAGCGCTGGGGGATCGGCCGCTGACCAACCCGATGCTGATCGCGATCGTGTTGCTGTCGGCGATCTTGCTGATCACGCGCACGCCGTACTCCGCCTATTTCCAGGGCGCGCAGTATGTGCATTTCCTGTTGGGGCCGGCGACGGTCGCGCTCGCGGCGCCGATGTACGCCGCCTGGAGCCAAATCCGCCGCAGCGCGCCCGCGATCATTCCGGCCATCCTGGCGGGATCGATGACATCAGCGGTCAGCGCCATGCTGATCGCCCGCGCCTTGGGCGGGTCGCGCCAGGTCGTGCTGTCGCTGGCGCCGAAGTCGGTCACGACGCCGATCGCGATGGGCGTGGCCGAGCAGATCGGCGGCAACCCCTCGCTGGCGGCGATCTTCGTCCTGTTGACCGGGCTGACCAGCATTGTCGTCGGGCCGCCGCTGTGGCGGCTGCTGCGCATCACCGACTGGCGGGCCCGCGGGCTGGCGGCCGGCACCGCCGGGCACGGGATCGCGACGGCGCGCGTGCTGCTGCTGCACGAGACGGCCGGCGCATTCGGCGGGTTGGCAATTGGGTTGAACGGTGTCGTAACCGCCATTTTGTTGCCGCCGCTCGCACGGTGGCTGGCCGGCTGATTGCTGCGCCGCACAAATTCTCGTGCGGCCCGGAGCCGAACCGGGTCGCAGCCGTTTTCGGGGTCCAGAGCATTGGATGGAGCCGGACGTTGCCGCTGTTTCCCCGCGAGAAAGCCAAGTCGAAGCCGCTCGAGCAGGAAACGGAGCACAAGCCGCTCGACCCGGTTGCGCTATGCCTGGCCTTGTGGCTGGGAGCGATGGCGTGCGTGTTCGGCTTCGTGCGGCTCATGGATGACGCTGCGCAACGAACGGAAGCTGCGAGGCATTCGGCCATTGTCGCGCCGCCGTATCCGGCGGGGTTCGGGGGCTAGGAAGCCGGCGCTCCGAGCGACACGACGCTGACGCTGTTGTAGGGGCTGCCGCCGGTGCTCAGCGCCTGGGTCGACCACACGAGGTAGACCAACGTACGCTTCTGGTTGTCCCACATCCGGGTGACGCGGATCTCCTTGAACAGCCAGTTGGCGGAGGCGCCGAACACCACCTCGTTCTCCGGCAGCCGGTCGGGCAGGGTCACGGCGCCCGTGGCCCGGCAGGCGATGCTGAACCGGCTCGGGTCGGTCGCGAGGCCCACGCTCCCCTTGATCCCGCCGGTCTCTGCGCGGGACAGGTAGCAACTGACGCCGGCGACCTTCGGGTCGTCATAGCGGTCGACGACGATGCGGTCGTTGCGGCCGATGACCCGGAACGTGGTGCTGACGTCGCCGATGCGGGTCGGATCGTCGCTGGCGGCGAGCGCGCCGGACGCCGCCAGGACAGGCGCCGCGAGCAGGCCGGCGGCGAGGGCGAGGCGGATGGGTCGCATGGCGTAGGGTCTCCGTGAACGGCCGCCCACATATGCAGCCCGGCCCCGCGGCGCACAAGGCTGCGCCCCCCCAGGCTATGTCCCACGGCATCCTCCCCATCCGTCCGATGGTGCCATGGCCCGGGACCGCCGATGTTGAGGCCATAGGGAGGCGCTACGATGACCGATCCGTTGCTGACATTCTCCGATGCCCTGGTGGGCCGCGTGGCCGCCGCCCGCCCTTGGCTGGTGTCCATCCATCCCGGCTCCCGCGCCCAGCGCACCGCGACGCTCTGGCGATCCGGCGTGCTCGTGACCAGCGAGCAGGGGCTGCCGGCCGACCGCAACGTCCCCGTGACGATGCCTGACGGCTCCCACGGCCAGGCGGTCCTGGCTGGCCGCGACCCCGGCACCAACGTCGCGGCGCTCCGGCTGGAGCTCGATGGCCCGGCCCTGCCGCAGCCAGCCGAGCCGCAAGCCGGCGCGCTCGCGCTGCTGCTGGGCGCGGCGGCGGACGGTGGCCCGACGGCCCGGCTCGCCCTGGTACACCGCGTCGGCCCGGCGTGGGAGAGCATGGCCGGCGGGCGGATCGACCGGCTCATCAACCTCGACACCCGGCTGTCGGGCCAGGAGGAGGGCGGCCCGGTGCTGGACGCGGCGGGCGGGCTGCTGGGCATGTCGACCCTCGGGCCGCGCCGGCGGGTGCTGGTCATTCCGGCCGCGACGGTGGACCGGGTGCTGGCGCCGTTGCTGGCCGAGGGCCAGGTCGCCCGCGGCTGGCTGGGCCTGGGCCTGCAACCGGTCTCGATCCCGGCGGCGTGGCAGGCGTCGGCTGGAATGGAGAGCGGGCTCATGGTGGTCAGCCTGGTGGCGCAGGGGGCGGCGGAGCAGGCCGGCGTGCTGCCCGGCGACATCCTGCTGGCGGTGGACGGCGTGCCGACGCTCCACCCGCGCGCCGTCGCCAAGGCGCTGGGCGCCACTAGCGCCGGCAAGGCCGTGACGCTCCGCCTGTTGCGGGGCGGGACGCCGATGGACCTCGTTGCGACCGTCGCAGCAAGGCCCGCGGCGTGACCGGGCAGGCTACGCTGCGGATGCCGGTTGCGGCCCAGCTTGGCCTGCGGGTCGCGGTCGCCGCGAACGATCCGGTGCGGCGGGCGGACCTCGCCGCGCGCGTCGCCTTGGCCGGGCACACGCTGGCGCCGGCGCCGGGGGCGGACATCGTGCTGGCTGATGGTGGAGCGTCGGCCGGTTCAAGCCTGCCGGTGCTGCGCCTTGCGGCAGGCGAGGACGACGACGCGAGCGTGCTGCCGCCGGACCTGACCCCGGTTCAACTAGACGCGGCGCTGCGGGCCGTGGCCGCCGGGCTGCGCGTCAGCCTGCCGGGGTCGGCAGCGCCCGGCTTCGCGGAGGCCGAACCGCCGCGCCCGTTGCTGACGCCGCGGGAGTTGGAAATCCTCCGTGCGCTCGGCGAGGGCCTGAGCAACAAGGCAGTCGCCCGGCGGCTCGGCATCAGCGCACACACCGTGAAGTTCCACCTGGAGGCGGTGTTCGCGAAGCTCGGCGCGGCGAGCCGGGCCGAGGCGGTGGCGAAGGGGCTGCGGCGCGGCCTGATCCTGTTGTAGCGGCCAAGCCCGGAACGTCGCGCCACGGAACCTCGCGCCACGCTGCCGCGCTATGACCGGCACAGCCGCATAGGATGACCCATGTCAGACAACCCGCTTGAGAGCAGCCCCGAACGCGACGCGCGCATCAAGGCCCGCGCCCGCCATCTGTGGGAGGAGGCCGGCAGCCCGGATGGCGGCATGGACGAGTTCACCGAGCGCGCCGACGAACTGGTCCGCATGGAGGACGCCAGCGGCTTCGGCCAGTTGCCCAACCCGATGACGCTGGACGAGCCGATCCCCGGCGTGGTCGTCGAGGAGGCCAGCATCCAGGAGAACCTGGGCGAGTTCCCAGGCGCCAGCGTGGCGGACCAAGGCGAGTGGCGGGAAACGCCGATGACCCGCAAGGAGGAGCTGAAGGAGCTGTCGGATGACAGCGACTCTGGGCCGGAACGTGGCGGAGCGCCTTAAGAATGTGCTTGGATTGATGGTACGCAGGCAACAGCAGATGCTGTTGCCTGCACATTCGTGGACTAAGCGGCCATAGGTAAACCGCTGACCTCTTTAGTACCTAGCTCGTGATAGTGCCGTTCAAGCCAGCCGGGAAGAATAGGCCACAGGTGGCGTTCTGCGCCCCATAGACGATATTGAGCACTTGCCGGGTTGTGCGGGAGAACACGAGGCTGTTGCTGTCGGTCGGCACGATGTTGGCGACGCCGTTGAGCAGGATGCCCTGGTCGTCGGCCGCACCGGACAAGGCGGCGCGCAGGTCCGAGATCTTCTGCACCGCGTCGGCGAAGCCGCGCTGCAGCAGCAGCACGCGGATCTCGGAGGCATGGTAGGCTTCGACCGCCAGAATGCCGGCGGCGGCCGAGAGCACGGTTTTATTGCGAATCAGGGGCGCCGCGCCGCGATAGGCGGTGACGCCGACATCCTCGAAGATGAACGATCCCAGCAGGAAGGCGTTTTCGTTGGCGAAGGGATCGAAGGTGTCGCCGAGGCCGGTTGCCTGCGCCAAGGTGTTGAAGCTGTTCGTGAGATCGATGGCCGGCTCTGAGACAGCCTCCGCGCCGAGCACGGTGCGGATGAAGCGGACATGGTTCAGTTCGTCTTGCGAAATCTCGTTGGCGTACTGCTG
>JAABUY010004472.1_pt1 | contig 14628 bp, 13 predicted proteins | sample 5560271 | NCBI WGS metagenome assembly JAABUY01 (sample SAMN10711886, study PRJNA513374) | rock metagenome | isolation source: Antarctica rocks | place: Antarctica: Victoria Land, University Valley
TCGGCTTGACGCCCAGGGATCACTCGACCGCAGGCAAGGTGAGGCTCGGCGTCATCACGCGAGCCGGCGACGAGGGATTGCGCAACGTGCTGGTCGTCGGGGCGACCGCTGTGATCCAGCACGCTCGACGTCACGGAAAGGCGTCGCCCTGGCTGGCCGCGCTGCTCAAGCGCAAGTCGCCGAAGCTGGCCGCCGTGGCGCTGGCAAACAAAATGGCGCGCATCGCGTGGAAGCTGATGCTGACAGGGGAGGCCTATACCGCAACGCCTGCGCCCGCCGCTTTGGCCGGCGCGGCCTAGAGATCGGCCAGACACGGGGAGCACCTGAACTGCAACCGTGCTGAGCGGATGCCAGAACTTGCAAGATGAAAAGCAGATGGTGTGATCGATCGATCCACGACGCGGGACACTCCGTCAGGCCCAGTGGCCCTCCATGAGGCCGCCCTGTTGTTTGGAACCCCTGTCGCGGAAACCATCTTGGCCAGCGCTCATGTGCGAGCGCACCGAAAGATGCCATGAGGGCTGGCGGCGGATAGCCTAGAATGTCCGCCGGTGAGCAAAGCCCGGAGGGTCCCAGTGATGACGCAAACGCCTGTTCCATGTTCCGTTCCTGCCGCGCCCGATTACGACCGCACGCTCGTGCTCGCCATCGAACTGAGCAACGCGAGCTGGGTGCTGGCGGCCCAGGTGCCCGGCCTGCCGCGCATCAAAGCCAAGCGGACTATCGAGCCTACAGCCGACGCGCTGCTGGCCGCCATCCAGGGCTACCGGGAGCGGGCCAAGACGGCTGGGCGGCGGGTTGAGCGGGTGGTCGCCACCTACGAGGCGGGCTGGTCCGGCTTTTGGCTGGCGCGTTGGTTGGCCACGCACGGCATCGAGACGCACGTCGTGCAGCCATCGAGTGTCCCGATCGACCGCCGGGCACGGCGGGCCAAGTCCGACGGGATCGACGCGGAGCTGCTGCTTCGCACGCTGCTGGCGTGGCTGCGCGGCGAGCCGCGCGTGTGCTCGATGGTGCCGATCCCCGCCGGGGCCGACGAGGACGCACGCCGCTGCGTCCGGGAACGGGAAGAACTCGTGGCCGAGCGGGTGGCCCTGGTGAACCGCATCGGCGCCGTGCTGGCGACGTTGGGCGTGGGCGAGTACAACCCGCTGCTGCGGAACCGGCGCGAGCGTCTCGCCGCATTGCTCACGGCGCTCGGGACGTCGCTGCCGCCGCATGCCCATGCCAAGATCAGCCGCATGCTCGACCGCCTGGACCTGGTGCGCGCGCAAATCACCGCGCTGGAGCAGGAGCGCGATGCGGTGCTCGAGGACGAGGTGCCGGACCGGGCAGGCAAGATGATCCAGCAGCTCGCCACCCTGCGCGGCATCGGCGTGCAAAGCGCCACCGTTCTGGTGCGCGAGGCGTTCGTGCGCGAGTTCGCCAACGGCAAGGCGCTTGGCTCCTACGCGGGCCTATGCGCGACGCCGTATAGCAGCGGCGGCACGGAACGCGAGCAGGGCATCAGCAAGGCCGGGAACCGGCGGCTGCGTACCGTGATGGTCGAGTTGGCCTGGCTGTGGCAGCGCTACCAGCCCGGCTCTGCCGAGGTCACCTGGTTCCGTGCGCGTGCAAGCAGCACGGGCGCGCGTATGCGCAAGGTGATGGTGGTCGCCCTGGCACGCAAGCTACTGCTTGCCTTGTGGCGGTTCGCGACCCAGGGCGTGGTGTTGGAGGGTGCGGTCATGAAGCCCGCGACCTGAGCGGCGGCAAAGGTTGAGCCTGGGCTGCACGGCAGCTCGGGCCACGGATCCAAGGGGGCGTCGCCGTTGTCCGGCTTGGCGCGAGAGTGCCGTCTCAAAGAGTGGTGCCGCCCTCCTGGAGCTCTCCCGTCCCGAATGCGGGACAGTGGTGGGGACGCAGTCCCGCCGGATGTGAGGTTTGCAGGGGAGACCCTGCCAGGATGAGAGCTCTGCCTTGGACGATGTTGAAACCGCGCCGTGGCGCTCAAGCCTGAAGGATCACGCCATGAGATAGCTTGACCTGGACGCCCTCATGTGAGGCCGGACATATGGACGCAAGCGATCTGATCAAAGCACTGCAAAACACCTTGCGAGGAGGGGGCCGTCCACATATGGGCCTGGGACCGCTTCAGCCCCGCCGAGCTTGACCGGGGGAGGCTAGCCGCCTCCCGCAACGAACAGCCGTGTATCCAAAGTCCAGCCCTCACAGGCGGGCGGTTTCCACGCGACCTGTGTAACCCAAAAAGGGCAGATTCTGAACCACGTCGGGGTGCCTGCGAGTCGTCCGACGCCAAGCCCTTTCGAGCCGGGTTGCCGCCGTGTGGCCCATCCGTCGACGCTCAAGGCTTCAGGCTATTGGCCTCGCGGCTGGGTCGCGACGCACGATGTCCACGGACAGGACGCCCCTCTTCCGAAGAGGGCGCCTTGCGGACGTTCGTGCCGGTCTTAGCCGGTCCGGTGGTCGCCTGCGCAGCCGGTGGCATTGCGGGCTGCACCGAAAGTCCGGGCAGGGACGCGATGCAGTTGCGCAACCAGCGCTGCGCCGGGTGGCCATCGTTGCGCTTGTGCCAGGAAAGGACGAACGCCACCGGGTCCAGTTCGAGTGGCGGGTCGAGGACGCAGACCTCGTTGGCATGGCCGGACGCCGAGACCACTCCGCCCATCAGGGTCGCGATCATGTCCGATCGCGCGACCAGGGTCGGCGCTGCGTACATCTGGGGCAGGGTGAGCGCGAGCCGCCGTCTCAGGCCCAGCTTGGCCAGCGCCGCATCGACGTGGCCGAACCTCTCGTTCTCGGGGGACACCAGCAAGTGGGACAGGTTGAGGAAGGCCTCCAGGTCCAGTGCCGCGCCCGCGGCCACATGGCCCTTTCTCACGATGCACACGAAGCGTTCCTCGAAGAGGGCGCGCGTGAGGATGCGGCCCACCGCGATCGTCGGCGGAACACCGATGGCCAGGTCGATCTCGCCCCCGTCCAGCATGGTGACGGCATCGTCGCGTGCGGTAAAACTGCGCACCCGCAATGTGATCGCCGGCGCCAATTCCCTCAGACGTTCGACCAGGCGCGGCAGGAAGACGAAGGTCGGATGCTCGGACAGACCGAGGTTGAACGACACATTGGAGGATTGAGGATCGAACACCTGCGTGAATTCCAAGGTGCGCTGGATGTCCGCGAGCGCGCGGCCGAGGGGCTCGGCAAGATCCATGGCCCGTAACGTCGGTTGCAGCCCGGATGCCCCCCTGACGAACAGGTCGTCCCGCAGCAACGACCTGAGGCGCGACAGGGCCGCGCTCATGGCCGGCTGGGTGCGTCCGATGCGTGCGCCCGCCCTGGTCACGCTCCGCTCGGCCATGAGCGCATCGAAGGCGACGAGCAGGTTCAGGTCGATGCCGTGCAAATCCATGCCGTGGATGCTCCCACATATCAGCAATCAATTTCAATCTTGGGCGCCGTACATCTACAGTCCTTTGGAAAGCGATGGGGCCTGGTGTCACGAAGCCGAACTGCGGCGGCCCCAGGGTTGACGCGCCGCCCTTCCAGCCGGCCTCCTCTAAAACCCGGGCGCGGGGGAGGGCGCCGCGCGTTGATCGGCAAATCGGGAGATTGCTATGAGCGAGAAGAGCCAGGGACCAAGCCGGCGAGGTCTGTTCAGCGGTGCGGTGGGATTGGCGGCCATCCCTGTCGCCCTGCGGGCGGCGCCAGCGCCGGTTCCGGCCGCGATCCCCACCATGCCGTCCGAGGTCGCCCTCAACGTAAACGGCCGCGACCGTCGCCTGACGATGGACACCCGGACGACCTTGCTCGATGCGCTGCGCGAGCACATGGACCTCACCGGATCCAAGAAGGGCTGCGACCACGGGCAGTGTGGTACCTGCACCGTCCATGTTGACGGCGAGCGGGTGCTGTCATGCCTCACCTTGGCGGTCGCGGTGCAGGGTAGGCCGATCAGGACCATTGAGGGCCTCGCAGCGACCGACGGCACCCTGCATCCGATGCAGCAGGCTTTTATCGACCATGACGGCTTCCAGTGCGGCTTCTGCACGCCGGGCCAGATCATGTCTGCCGTCGCGTGCGTGAACGAGGGCAACGCAACCACTGACGAGGACATCCGCGAGTACATGAGCGGCAACCTGTGCCGGTGCGCCGCCTATCCCAATATCGTCGCCGCGATCAAGCACGCGCGCGGGCAGATGGAGCGTGCCTGATGCGCCCGTTCACCTATGACCGTGCCGCTGACCCGGCGCAGGCTGCCCGGCTCGGCCAGCAGACCGGCCAGGGCCAGACGGACGCGCCGGTGCAGTTCCTCGCCGGCGGCACGTCGCTGGTCGACCTCATGAAGCTTGACGTCCTCACCCCGGTGCGGCTGGTGGACATCACACCGCTCCGCACGGCCCATTCGGCCATCGAGGTGCGGCCCGACGGCCTGCGTATGGGCGCGTTCGCCAAGATGTCCGCGGTGGCGGCGCACCCAGCCGTGCTGGCCGGCTATCCCGCGGTCGCGCAGAGCTTGCAGCTGGCCGCCAGCGCGCAGTTGCGGAACATGGCCACGCTGGGCGGCAACGTGCTGCAGCGGACCCGGTGCACGTACTTCCGCGACACGAGCTGGGCCGCCTGCAACAAGCGCAACCCGGGGTCCGGCTGCGCGGCGATGGCCGGGGTCAACCGCAACCACGCCGTGCTGGGCGTTGACGGAAGCTGCATCGCCCAATATCCGGGGGACTGGGCCGTGGCATTGGTCGCGCTCGGCACCCAGCTCGATCTGACCGGCCCGCAGGGCGCGCGCCGCATGCCCTTCGCGGACCTGCACCGGCCGGCAGCGGGCCAGCCGCACATCGAGACCACCCTGCGGCCCGGCGAAGTCATCACCGCCTTCACCGTCCCATCCGGCGCATGGACCCGCCGCTCGGTCTACGTGAAGGTGCGCGACAGGGCGTCCTACGAGTTCGCGATTGCCTCCGCCGTGGTCGCGCTCGACATGGACGGCGGCACGGTGCGCCAGGCGCGGGTCGGCCTGGGGGGCATGGCTTACCGCCCCTGGCGCGCGCACGCGGCCGAGGCGGCCCTGGCCGGCAAGCCGCTAACGGAGGCCAACGCCGAAGCCGCCGCCAAGGCCGCGCTCGACGGCGCGGTGACGCATGGCCAGAACGACTACAAGCCAGAGCTGGGGCGCCAGACCGTCGTGCGCGCCCTGATGCAGGCCGGTGCGATGCCGCTCACAAGCAGGAAGGCCTGAAACATGGCCATCGATCCCAGCAGCCTGTTTGGCCGGCCTACACCCCGCATCGACGGCGTCGCCAAGGTGACAGGCACCGCGCGCTTCGCGTCCGACGAGCCGACGGCGAACCCGGCCTACGCCTACCTCGTCACCAGCAGCATCGCCCGGGGCCGGATCACCGCGCTCAAGCTCGACCGCGCGATGGCTGTGCTCGGCGTGCTTGATATCCTGACCCACGAGAACGTCGGCAACGCCGCCAAGTCCCCGGACGGACCGGATGGCGGGCCGACGACCACAACGCTGGAGAGCGGCCGCATCTGGCACGATGGCCAGATCGTCGCCGTCGTCGTAGCCGACAGCTTCGAGGCGGCGCGGGAGGCCGCGAACAAGGTGGATGTCAGCACTTTGGCGGAGCCGCCCAGCGCGACATTCGGGTCCGCTGGCGTCGAGATCCAGCCGCATAAGACGCGGGAGGGACCCGATCCCAAGAAGGGCGACGCCGACGCCGCCTTCGCCGATGCGCCCGTGACGGTTGATGCCCGCTACACCACGCCGGCGCAGCACCACAACCCGCTCGAGCTGTTCACCACCACCTGCGTCTGGGACGGGCCGCGGCTCACCATCTACGAGCCGTCGCAATTCATGTGGGGGCTGAAAGCGGCGGTCGCCAAGCAGCTTGATCTCGACCCGGCCAACGTGCGGACGGTGTCGCGCTACGTCGGCGGCGGGTTTGGCTCGAAGGGGGAGCCGGGTGCGCGCACGGCCTGGATTGCGGTGGCGGCAAAGCGTCTCGGCCGGCCGGTGAAGCTGGTGCCGACCCGCGACCAAGGCTTCACGATCGTGAGCTACCGGGCGGAGACGCAGCAGCACGTCAAGCTCGGCGCGACCCGGGACGGACGGCTCACCGCGTTCTTCCATGAAGGCTGGGAGGTCACGTCCCGCCCGTCTGGCTACAACGTCGCCGGCGTCGATGTGACGGCGCGGATGTATGCCTGCCCGAACATCGCCACGGCGGTGAACGTGGTGCATGCCGACCGCAACACGCCGGGCTTCATGCGCGCGCCGGCCGAGGCGCCGTACATGTTCGGCCTGGAAAGCGCCATGGACGAGCTGGCCCATGCGCTCCGGATGGACCCGGTCGAGCTGCGCCGCGCCAACGACACGCAGACGGACCCGGTAACGGGCCTGCCGTTCTCCTCCCGCTCCCTGATGCAATGCTACGACCAGGCGGCAGCCCGGTTCGGCTGGGCGAACCGCCACCCTGAGCCCGGCACGATGCGGGACGGCGACTGGCTGGTGGGTTTCGGCTGCGCCACGGCCTGCTATCCAACCAATATCGCGCCGGCGGCGGCGCGCCTGTCAGTCACTCCCGACGGCAAGGCGAGCATCGGCCTGGCAGCGCACGAGCTGGGGACGGGGGCCTACACAACGGTCGCCATCACCACCGCCCGCTCGCTCGGGCTGGAGATCGCGGACGTGACCGTTCGGATGGGCGACAGCGATCTGCCGCCCGTGACGGTGGCCGGTGGATCGAACAACGCCGCGTCCACCACCCTCGTCGTGGTGAAGGCATGCGAGGAGATCCGGCGCCGGGTGGCGGAGGCTGCCATACAGGCGGAGGGCAGCCCGTTCCATGACGCCGACTCTGCCACGCTGACTCTGTCGGGCGGCAAGCTGATGGCTCCCGACGGACGCAGCGAACCATTGGGCACGGCGGTCGGCCGGACTGGCGGCCTGCTCGAGGTCTATGCCGAGCACGTGCCTGCAGGCCTGCCCGCGACGGCCATGGCCGGCCTGTACCAGGGCAAGGTATCCATGGCGCGGGGCGGCGGCCGTAAGGACGTCGCCACCTTCTCGTTCGGCGCCCACTTCGTCGAGGTCCGCGTGCATGCCAGGACCCGGGAGGTCCGCGTGCCGCGGGTGGTCTCGGCCTTCGCCGCCGGGACAATCATCAACCCGACGACGGCTCACAGCCAGTATCTTGGCGGCGTGATCTGGGGCCTGTCCTCCGCCCTGCACGAGGCGACCGAAATCGACGCTGCGTCGGCGCGCTACACGAACGACAACCTGGCCGACTACATGGTCCCGGTGAATGCCGACGTGCCGTCGGTCGAGATCATCATGCTGCCGGAGGTGGACGAGCGGGTAAACCTGCTCGGGGTGAAGGGCATCGGCGAGATCGGCATCGTCGGCGTGAACGCGGCCGTGGCCAACGCCGTCTTCAACGCGACGGGCAAGCGGGTGCGCGAACTCCCGGTCAGGGCAGAGCAATTGCTTTGACGCCGCCGGCCAGTCGGGACACATGGCAAGCCGTGGGATCGGTCCGCAATCGGGACGCCGGAGCTATAGCAATCCTGCGTCGGCAGCAAAGCCAGGGCGCCATCTTCCGACTGTAATACATTTCTTTGATACTCACGCATAATGCAAATCGATTTCAGGTATCGTTCTTGTCGGCTTATCCAGTCTGCGGCGGCTTCGGCCGACAACAGAGAGGAGAGACCATGAGTAGCCAACCAGCCACCGCGACGGTCACGGGTCTTGCGGAGGACGAGCGCCTCGCCGTCGAGACCTTCTACCGCTCCTTCAGCGAAGGGCCTGAACTGCTCGACCAGGCCGTTACGCCCGACTGGCAGGACATCCCCCTGGCACCGGGCCAGGCGCCGGGCCGCGAGGCCATGAAGCCGATGATCCACGGTTTCCGTGCAGCGTTTCCCGACGTCCGCGTCACGATCCACGAGATCATCGGGACGCCGGGCCGCGCGGCCGTGCGGGCCGAGATCACCGGGACCCACAAGGGCGCGTGGTTCGGGGTTGCGCCGACCGGAAAGTCGTTCCGGATGCCGCTCCACGAGTTCCATACGATCAAGAACGGCCGGCTCACCCACACCTGGCATCTCGAGGATTGGTTCGGCTGGCTAAATCAAGTCGGTGCCTGGCCGGCGCAGACGGAGACGGCATGATGAAGGCAGCACGCATCCACGGGTACGGCGCAGTCCCGGTGATGGACGAAGTGCCGGTCCCGGACGCCGGTCCCGGTGAGGTCCTGGTCCGCATCAAGGCCGCCAGCCTCAACCCGCTGGATAACAAGCTGCAAAGCGGCGCAATGCACGGCTTCTTCCCGCTGGCATTCCCCTGCGTCGTCGGGACGGATCTCGCCGGCACGGTCGAGCGGGCCGGGCCGGGCGTCACGCGCTGGAATACGGGCGATAAAGTCGTGGCCCGCCTCGACCCGACGAAGGGCGGCGCGCTGGCCGAGTTCGCGGTGCTTCCCGCCTCCTACCTGGCTGCCGCCCCGGCGACGGTCTCGCTCGAGGAAACGGCCGGCATCCCGACCGCCGCAGGCACGGCATGGCAGGCGCTGTTCGAGGTAGCCGGCCTGACGAGCGGGCAGACCATCCTGGTCCATGCCGGCGCCGGCGGCGTCGGCAGCTTCGCGATCCAGCTCGCCCATGCTGCGGGAGCGCGGGTCATCGCGACGGCTTCGGGTGCTGGTCTGGAGATCGCCCGCCGGCTCGGCGCGGACCAGGTGATCGACTACAAGGCCGAGTCTTTCGCGAAAAAGGTGTCCGGTCTCGACGTCGTCCTCGACACGATCGGGGGTGAGACCCAGGCGACGTCGTTCGGCATCCTGAAGGAAGGCGGCGCGCTCATCACGACCGTGTCCCCTCCGGACGAGGCGCTCGCCAAGGCTTACGGCGTCACCGCGACGTTCGTCTTTCACCAATCCGACGCAAGCCGCCTTGAGAAGATCGTCGACCGCCTCAATGCTGGCGCGCTCAAGGTGCTGGTGGACCGCACGGTTCCTTTGGCGGACTTCGCCGAGGCGTTCGCCTACCAGGCATCGGGACGGGCGCGAGGGAAGATCATTCTGGCCTTGCCCTAGCAAACACTCGCCGGCCGGGCACTTGCCCGGCCGGTATTTCCAGGCCAAGAGGGTCAAGTGATGAAGCTACGCAGGTTGGGCCGCAACGGCCCGGAACTATCCGCGGTCGGCCTGGGCTGCATGGGCATGTCGGCCTTCTACGGCGGACGCGACGGGGACGAGAGCGTCAGGACGCTGCATCGTGCAGCCGAGCTCGGCGTGATGTTCTTCGACACCGCCGACGCCTATGCGAACGGCCTCAACGAGGAGCTGGTCGGCCGCGAGCTGAGAAGAGTGCGTGACCGGGTGTTCATCGCCACCAAGTTCGCCAACACCTGGGCGCCGACCGGCGAGCGCACCGGCATCAGCGGCAAGCCGGACTACGTGCGGTCCGCCTGCGACGCCAGCCTGAAGCGGCTCGGGGTGGACGTGATCGACCTCTACTACCAGCACCGGGTGGACCCGGACACGCCCATCGAGGACACGGTGGGCGCGATGGCCGGGCTGGTGCAGGCAGGCAAGGTGCGGTTCCTGGGGCTCTCGGAGGCGTCGCCTGCGACCATTCGCCGGGCGCATGCGGTGCACCCGATCACGGCGCTGCAGAGCGAGTATTCGCTGTGGTCGCGGGAGCCCGAGGCGGAGATCCTGCCGCTGCTGCGGGAGCTCGGCATCGGCTTCGTGCCCTACAGTCCGCTCGGGCGTGGTTTCCTGACGGGACAGATCACGTCGGTCGACGACCTCGACAAGGACGATTGGCGCCGCACCTCGCCGCGCTTCCAGGGCGCCGCGTTTGACCGCAACCTCGAGCTGGTCGAGAGCATTCGCGCCATCGCCGCCGCAAAGGGATGCACCCCGGGACAGCTCGCGCTGGCGTGGGTGCTCGCGCAAGGCGACGACGTGATCCCGATCCCCGGGACGAAGAAGGTCCGCTACCTGGAGGAGAACGTCGCGGCGGCAGACATCGTGCTGACCGCGGCCGACCTCGCGGCCATCGACAAGGCACTGCCCGCTGGAGCAGCCACCGGAGAGCGTTATGCCGCTGACGGAATGCGTGCACTCGACCTGTAGCTGCCCCGTAGCACGCCGGCACTCAGGTCTTTGACGGCAGGAGCACCTTGGCCCGTCTTTCAGCCAGCGTGGAGGCGAGCAGGATCAACAGTCCGCCTGCCGCGAGGCAAGCTCCCAGCGGCCCCGTGGACGTCCAGCCCAACCCTGTGGCGACGCAAAGCCCGCCGAGCCAAGCCCCGAGCGCATTGGCAACGTTGAAGGCGCTATGGTTCAGCGAGGCGGCGAGGGCCTGGGCAGGCCCCGCAACGTCCATCAGACGCGTCTGCAGCGCCGGAGCGAGTGACAGCGCGACGAAGCCCATGAGGAACAGATCGATCCCGACGAGCGCCGGCGAGCGGCCCGCGAACGGCAGCGCGGCCAGCACCAGGAGGTTCAGCGCCAGCGTCACCCCGATTGCGCGCAGCAGGCCATGGTCGGCGAACCAGCCGCCGAACAGGCTGCCTCCGACCATGCCCGTCCCGATGACGGCGAGGAACAGCGGCACCGCCGCTTCGCGGACGCCGGTCACCTGCGTCAGCATCGGCGAGACATAGCTGTAGACGGCGAACAGGCCGCCGAAGCCGATGGCGGCGATGCCGAGGGTCAGCCAAAGCTGCGGCCGGCGCAGTCCGCCCAGTTCGCGCATCGGGCTGGCGAGCGCATGGGCCGGCATGGGCGGCAGGCAGAGCCGGGCCAGGCCGGCCGTCGTTAGCGCGGCCGCAGCGACCAGCACGAACGCTGCGTTCCAGCCCAGGAGCTGGCCGACCCAGGTCGCGAGCGGGACGCCCAGGATGTTGGCCACGCTCAGGCCCAGCATGATGCGGCCAACGGCCTTGGCACGCCCTGACGGTGGCGCCATGGCGGCGGCGGCCAAGGCGGCGAAACCGAAATAGGCGCCATGGGGCAGCCCCGCCAGGAACCGGGCGAGCACGACCGCGCCGAAGGCCGTGCTGAACGCCGTTATGAGATTGGCGAGCGCGAAGGCGAGCATGAGTGCGGCCAGCATCGTCCGCCGTCCGGCCTTGGCGAACGCCACGGCAATGAGCGGCGCGCCGACCACGACGCCCAGCGCATAGGCGCTGATGGCCAAGCCCGCGGTCGGGATCGACACACCGGCGGCGTGCGCGATGTCTGGCAGCAGGCCCATGGACGCGAACTCGCCCGTGCCCAGTGCGAAACCCCCGAGCGCCAGCGCGAACTCCGCGAGGGCCAACCCGAATGGCGGCCGCGGGCCGGCCTCCGTTTCAGGCCCTAACCGATCAGCCGCCGAGGGCTGCCCCATGGTCAAACGATGCCACCATTGGCGCGCAGCACCTGGCCGTTGACCCAACCGCCATCCAGGCCTGCCAGGAACGCGACGACCCGAGCGATGACCTCGGGCTCGTCCAACCGGCCGGGCGGGTTCATCCTCTTGATCTGCTCGACCTGCTCCGGCGGGTTGGCATTCAGGAACGGCTCCGTCGCGACCGGCCCGGGGGCCACAGCATTGACCGTGATGCCGCACGGGCCGAGTTGCTTGGCGAGGATGCGCGTCATCGCCTCAATGCCGGTCTTGGTCGCGGCGTAGAGCGCGTACCGGGGCTGATACAGGCCCACGACGCTGGATGAGATACTGACCGATCCGGCCACCGCCCCACAGGCGCTTCGCCGCCTCCCGCATGCCGTTGAACGCACCTTTAAGGTTGACTGCCACTGTCCGGTCGAAGGCGTCGTCATCCGCCTCCGCAATCGCCGTCAGCCTCATGATCCCGGCGTTGTTGACCAGCACATCAACGCTCCCGAACTCCCGCTCTGCCGCATCGAAGAGCGCGCGCATCTCCGTTGCCGAAGATACGTCTGCCTGGACGGCCCGTGCCCGGCCTCCGGCCGCGTCAATCTCACTGACCAAGCCCTCCGCATCGTTGGGTGACCCGGCATGGTTGACGATCACGGCAAAGCCGCTCTTGGCCAGACGCGAGGCGATCGCACGCCCGATCCCGCGCGACGCACCCGTCACTATCGCGACACGTTCACTGTCGATCATTTCAGGCTCCAGGATTTCAGCGCCTTGGAAGGTCCAACTTCACCAAGGTTGCGCTTCGAGGTAGCCCTGGAGGCCGCGCATCGGAAATCGATATCGCGTAGGCCTACCGATCCATGTCACTGATACTAGACCTGAGCGAAGTAGCGGACGGCCAGCTCAGCAAATTGCTGGTGTTCCCACGTGGGATAGGAGGCCAGCAGAGCCGGTGGCAGGTCGGCGATCGTCCGCTCGGCGCCCTTGAGCTTCAGCCCCTCTGCAACCCGCCCCTGCACGTCCTGAAAGTAGTCGATGATGGTACGGGCAAGCTCCACGCCACCCAGATTGCCATGTCCGGGCACGATGATCGCCGGGTTCAACCTCTCCATTTCCAATAGCGCTTCGGTCCACCGCCGCGTGTTGATCGCCGATGCAGGGATCTGGGGCGGGAAAAGCGGCACGATCGGAAACATGCGCTCCTCAATCATGTCGCCGGAAAACAAGACGCGCTCCTCGGGTAGATAGATTGTCTGGTCGCCGGGGCTGTGCGCGGTTCCCCAATTGCGGAGTTGGACGGTGCGGCCGCCGAGGTCGATCGTGGAGCTGTCGCCGTCGTAGGTGCGGGTTGCCGGCACGATCTCCGCGCTTGCCAGCATGCGTGCGACGTCCGGGCCGAAGCCCTTGAACATGTCCCGGAGCGTTGGTCCCATCTTCGTCAAGTAGTCGTTCTGGGCGCTGTTCAGGACATACTCGGCCTGTCCCTTGAACGGAGCGGCCCCGAACGCGTGTTCGGGGTGGGCGTGGGTGGTCGTCAGGATCAGCTTACGCCCCGGAGCGAGCTTTCGGGCCGTATCCAGCACTCGGGCGCCACTGTCCGGGTTCAGTCCGCAATCGATGACGAGCACCGAGTCCCGACCCGCTACGATGCCGATGTTCGGGACCAGGTTGATGCGATGGTCTGGCAGCAGCCAGACACCTTGGGCGATCTGGCTTGGGAAACGGGCGTCTACCTCTGGCAGCGGGTCGGCCAGGGTGATGGTCGTGCTCGGCAGGTTGGCCGCCGCCGCTTGCCGACCCACGAGCGTTGCAGCAGCCACGCCGAGGCCAAGTTTCAAAGCGGTACGGCGCTGGGGCTCTGAGCGTGCATCGTCAGGTGTCGACATACTACTGCCCTTTGCTGATCGCGTGCTGCCACGAACTGGAGCTTGCTCGGGTGTCTTGGTAAATTACACCGCCGAGTGTGTGAGGAAACATCAATTATCGATATGTCTGCGCATTCACGTTGTGGATGCTCCATAAGGCAGCCCGGTGCCGGCCCATCCAGGCACCTATCGGAGCCTTTCGTACAACCTCATCAAACGTCCAATAGTCGGAACGTTACAAAATTAGATGCGTTTTGATTGGTAATGGGCCACCCTCTATGCTGCCAGCATAGCCTTCACTGCTTGCCCGACAGCAACAAACGTTGCATTCGCTTCGTTAGATGATGTCGCGGTCTCGGTGAGATAGACGCACACGATCATAGGCGCGCGCCCTGGCGGCCACATCACGGCAATGTCGTTCGTCGTGCCATGGCCGCCGCTGCCCGTCTTGTCGCCAACACGCCAGGTTGCTGGAACGCCAGCGCGCAGCTTTGCACCACCCGTCTGACAGCCGACCAGCCAGGTCATGAACTGATCGCGGGACCACCGCGACAAAGCGTCTCCAGTGACGAGCACGCGAAGGTCCGATGCCATGGCCTCCGGGGTCGTCGTGTCACGGGGGTCGCCGGGCTTGGCCTCGTTCAGGTCGCCCTCGATGCGGTCGAGCCGGGTGATGGAATCTCTAAGTGAGCGGGCAAAGGCGGTGATAGCGGAGGGGCCGCCAAGGCTCGCAAGGATCAAGTTGGCCGCCGTGTTGTCGCTCAGCGTGATAGCGGCGGCGCAAAGTTCTCCTATGGTCATGCCGCCCTCGCCGGCATGGTCCTTTGTGACCGGCGCGTAGCTCAGGACGTCGCTGACGCTGTAGCGGATGCGGCGTTCCAGGTCCTCGCGGCCCGCATCGACGCGCGCCAGCACGGCAGCGCAGGCCAGGGCTTTGAACGTACTGCACATGGGAAATCGCTCGGCGGCGCGGTGGCCCGCCTGCTGCCCCGTCCCGGTGTCGAGCACTGCGACGCCCAGGCGTCCTCCGCTTTGCGCGTCCAGCCGGGCGAACTCTCGTTCCAAGTTGCGGGTTACCCTGAGCGGCGTGCTATCAGCGTGCGTGGACAAGGTTCCTGCGAGCAGGCCCATACCAAAGCTGGTTCCAAACTGCCGCCGTGTCACCGTCAAAATTGGCTCCCTTCTGCCCGCGGCTTCATACAACTGAGTGCTACAAGAGGGAATACGGCCGCTAGCCTGAAAAATTCATGAGGGTTGGCGGGCATAGTACAAGCCCTTGACCCAGCGTAAGATGTGGGTGTTGACACCAATCCTGCCGATCTGGAGCACTATGCCCGCCAAGGTTGAGACTACCCCT
>JAABUY010004473.1_pt1 | contig 14627 bp, 15 predicted proteins | sample 5560271 | NCBI WGS metagenome assembly JAABUY01 (sample SAMN10711886, study PRJNA513374) | rock metagenome | isolation source: Antarctica rocks | place: Antarctica: Victoria Land, University Valley
GTGTCGCCGGGCACGGACGGGAACGGCTGCGACGAAAGCGACATGGGCGGCCTCCAGAGCGGAAGCCAACCAAACGCCGCCGCTGGCCCAAACGCTCCAGATTTCGCCAACAGTGTCCCCTCGTTTGACAGGATTATACACTACTTTTAAGCCTACTATTTACTTGGCCCCGTAAATGGCATCAGCCTGCCCATCATTACTGGCGCGTCTGATGGTCCAATGTTAAGGTTGGCTTGAAGATACGTTGATGGAGAAGCACCCGTCACGCGGCTGAATGCCGTGCTGAATGCGCTGACGGACTGATAACCAGCCAGCTCGGCTACCTCGGACATAGGCTTTTTCGACGAGGTAAGTGCAGCCTTCGCCAAGTTGATCCGCCAGTTTAGAAGATACTCGACTGGTGGCGAGCCCACGATGTCCGTAAAGCGCGCCGCGAACGAGGAACGCGACATGCCTACCCGGCGCGCGAGTTCTGCTACGGTCCAAGATCGCCGCACGTCTTTGTGCATTTCCCGGAGCGCCGCGCCGATCTGAACGTCCTCCAGGGCGGCAACAAAGCCAGGTCGCTTGCTGCCGAAGTCCGTTGGCCGGTGCCGGAGAGACTCGACCAGAATGATTTCCAGCAGCCGGTCAAGAATAAGCGATCTGCCCGGCCGGCCTGCCAGGGCCTCGTCTGAAACAAGCCTCAGCAGCGCCCCCAGGCGTTCGGCCGCAATGTCTGTGCCGCGCACATGGATGACGGACGGCATCAGCCCCGTCAGCAAGTCAGCATTTGGCGCAGCGAAAACGAAGGCGCCCGCGATGACCCGGCTGACCGTTGGATGCTTCGCCTTCGAGAGCAGGAGTTCGGGATTGGCGGCGACAGACTTAAGATCGATAGGAGGCCCACTGCCGGGTATGCCCATTGTCCACGAGGACGGTGCCGCCATCAGCAGAAAATCGCCGGGCTGGAAGGACACTGCCGAACCTCCCGCAAGTTGGACCTGGCATTCGCCTTCTATGAGTTGACCGAACACGACCACGTCCGTCGTCGGAAACCGGATACTCCAGGAATCATGCGCCTCAATTACCCGCCAGTAGAGCGGCTGCGGTTTCAATAGTGCGATGACCTGCGACAAGGGATCCATTCTGGACGGCCGGTAAACGTTTATGGACGCTTGATTATATACGCTCTGCTGGACTAGCGGTAAAGGATGCGAGTCCGCGTTCAGGGCCAGTCTGCAATGGCTCTGGACCGGCGTCCTCAACAGGTGGAACAGGATTTCAGATGCGGGTCTTCGTCACCGGAGCGACTGGGTTCATCGGGTCAGCCGTCGTGTTGGAGTTGATCGGGGCCGGCCACACCGTGACCGGGCTGGCGCGCAACGAAGCGGCGGCCAAGTCCCTCGCTGCGGTGGGGGCGCAGGCGCATCAAGGTTCTCTGGACAATCTGGAGAGCTTGCGGAGCGGTGCTGCCGCAGCCGACGGCGTCATCCACCTGGCCTTCATGCACGGCCTCTCGAAAATACCAGTTGGCGGGCGCCTCCGTATTCTACTCGGGGGCGCTCCAGGCGGTATCGTGTCGCGTTTTGCAGCGGTGACAGGTGCAGCCGATAGGGATGCCATCAACGCCATCGGTGCTGCGCTCGAAAAATCCGACCGTCCGTTGGTCGTCCCGTTGGCCACGATGGGGCTGGTGCCGAGCGGCCGGATGACGGAGGACGATCCATCTGACCCTCGCTCTCCCGGTGCAGCTCGTGCCGCTTCGGAGGCTGCGGTGGAGGCATGGGCCTTGCGCGGGGTGCGCGCGTCGATGATACGCCTTGCGCCATCGGTTCATGGCGACGGCGACACCGGCCTCGTTCCGCAACTGATCTCCGCCGCGCGCAAGAAGCGCCTGTCCGCCTATGTCGGTGACGGGGCCAACCGTTGGCCTGCCGTGCATAAACTCGACGCTGCAATCCTGTTCCGACTGGCGTTGGAGAAAGGAACAGCAGGCGCTCGGTATCACGGCGTCGCGGAAGAAGGCGTGCCGTTCCGCGCCATCGCAGACGTGATTGGCAAGCGCCTAAACGTTCCTGTTGCCAGCAAGACCAAAGCGGAAGCGGCGGGCCAGTTTAGCTGGTTGGCGCCATTCGTGGCAGCCGACAACCCGGTTTCAAGCGAGCTGACACGCCAGCAACTTGGCTGGCAGCCGAAGCAGACGGGAGTGGTTGCCGACATTGACCGGCCAGTTTATTTTAAGACTTGAACACTTGCCAGAGGTTGACGGAGAGCTGCTGGTCCGCTGACGACGGAAACGCAGAGGGCAGGGAAGGTGAACGGCCGGAACTACGCCGTGTGGGCACACCTTGTCGTCCTGGACCGCAACGATTTGTCAGGACCGATGGCTTCCATGGGCGAGACGCTCGCAACTGGCACGCACGGGAGCAAACTCGTCTGGCTTTCGCCTCGAAAGAAAAAAACTAGACGACCGGTCTGTTCCATGCTCTATGGTACTTATGAGTAGGTCAGCCCCTCAGGACACGTCCGATGTCCGTGGGAGCATCCTCGAAACCGGCCAGCGCATCATGGCCGGCAAGGGCTTCTCTGCCGTCGGCCTCAACGAGATCCTGGCAGGGGCCGGGGTGCCGAAGGGGTCGTTCTACCACTACTTCGGCTCCAAGGATGCGTTCGGCGAGGCGATGCTTGTGGCCTACTTCGAGGAGTACCTGGCCGACCTCGACGAGATACTGCGCCGGCCCGGCCTGACCATGGCGCAGCGCCTGATGGCCTACTTGCAGCACTGGCAGGAGACCCAGTCCTTCTTCGATTGCCAGGGCAAATGTCTCGCCGTGAAGCTGGGCGCCGAGGTCGCGGATTTTTCCGAGGCCATGCGCGCGGCCCTGAAGCACGGCACGTCCGGGATCACCCAACGCCTGAGGATGGCCATCGAGACCGGCGTCGCGGAAGGATCCCTGTCGATCGATGGGGACCCGGGCTGTGTCGCGCAAAGCCTCTATCAGCTTTGGCTTGGCGCCAGCGTGATGGTGAAGATCGTCCGCAGCACCCAGCCTTTCGAGTCGGCCATGATGACGACTCGCCAGATCCTCCACCTGCCCCCCTGAGACGGGAAGGTGTCGGCTGCACTTCGATCCGAGGTGCCTCTCGTGCCCAGGAAGTAGACGACCGGTCTACTTCTTCAGTTCACCTCAAGCTCAGTCAAAGGACGAGCAACATGAAGATCCTGATGGTTCTGACCTCTCACGACCAACTCGGCGATACCGGCAGCAAGACGGGCTTCTGGCTCGAAGAGCTCGCCGCACCCTATTACGCGTTCCGTGACGCCGGCGCGGAGGTCGTGCTGGCCTCGCCCAAGGGCGGCCAGCCGCCGCTCGATCCCAAGAGCAGCGAGCCGTCCTTCCAGACCGACCTGACCCGCCGCTTTGAGGCGGATGCGGCCGCGAAGGCGCAGCTTGCCGCGACGCTGCGCCTGGACAGCGTCACGCAGGTGGACTTCGACACGGTGTTCTACCCCGGCGGTCACGGCCCGCTCTGGGACCTCGCCGAGGACAAGGCGTCCATCGCGCTGATCCAGACCTTCTTCGCGGCCGGCAAGCCCATCGCGCTCGTCTGCCACGCACCCGGGGTGCTGCGTCACGTCACGGCGCCGGACGGCAAGCCGCTGGTCGAAGGCAGGAAGGTCACAGGGTTCACCAACACCGAGGAAGAGAGCATGGGCTTGACCAAGGTCGTGCCCTTCCTGGTCGAAGACGAACTCAAGGCCAAGGGCGGCCTCTATTCCAAGGGTCCCGACCTCGCACCGTACGTCGTCAGCGATGGTTTCCTGATCACCGGACAGAACCCCAAGTCGTCAGGCCTGGCCGCGAAGTTCCTGATCGACCAGCTCGCTATGACGGCAGCCTGAACGGATCCGCGTCGTGAGAGGCAGCTCTCGCCTCCCACGATGTGCGCACCACAGCCCAAAAAAGACTCGAAGAACGCCGGAGGAGTGGTCGAGGCTTTGATCGCCCATCCGAGCGTGCATCGGGTTTATTTCACCGGATCGACGCGCGTCGGCTGCATTATCGCGGAAAAAGCCGACACTACCTCAAGCGCGCCGTGCTCGAACTCGGTGGCAAATCGCCGTGCATTGTCCTGGCCGATGCCGATCTCATTTGTGCCGTGAGCGCGGCGGCATTCGGTTCCTTCGCCAACTCGGGCCAGGGATGTCTTTCGACCGAGCGCATCATCGTGGACAAGTCGATCGCCGAGGAGTTCTGCCGCCAAACGTTCGATCTGCTTCTGGACAGACCTAAAATCCCGTGGGGCCTACCGATCCGACCCACCTGGCGACCTTCGAGGGCTCAGCCTCGTCCATGTAGAAGAAATGCGTCATCGTGGGCCTCACAGGCGCAATGCTGGTGTCGTCGAACGTCATCGTGACCTTGCCGTGGAAGACCTTGAGCAACGGGCTGTCCAAGTACTCGACGACCTCGTGGTGCGCGGTGAGGCCCTTGTCGATGAAGGCGCGCAGGTTCTCGCGGATCGCCTTGCGCCCGTGCCAATCGGCAACGCCGAGGTTGCATACGGCGTTCTCTGCGAAGCAGTCGAAGCCTTTGCCGAATGTCTTGTCATCGATCTCCTTCCACATGGCCAACAGCCATTCCGGCGGAGAGGTCTTCGTGAAGGTGATTGTGCTCATTGTACGCTCCTGGGATCGAGTGGGTGCTGACGCATTCACTTCAGCATCCCCATAATCGATGTGGGCCGGCGGGCTCTGGCGGAAGCGCCAATTTACCCTCGACTCTCGCCAAACTGCCTTCAACGAGTGTCATCCGGCCGTGGCTGCGGCAACATGGATACCCAACCGGGTCGCGACGCGTCGGGCGGTCGCCTCTCGTTGTTGCGTAATGCCGGCCACGGCTTGCCGGGCCTGTGCCAGAACTGCGGCCGGAGCTGTCTCAGGCGTGCCGCTGTTGAAGGGCGGCTCCGGCGCATAAACCATGTGGAGCTGGATCGACTGCGCAGCTTCATCGCCGCGCAGTTCGGCCGCGAGACGCAAGGCGCCGTCGATCCCGGCCGTGACGCCGGCCGCGAACACCCAGTTCCCGTCTACCACCACCCGCTCGTTGACTGAGATTGCCCCGAAGAACGGCAGCAAGTGGAACGATGCCCAGTGCGTCGTGGCCCGCCGTCCTTTGAGCAGACCGGCAGCGCCACAAAGCAATGCGCCCGTGCATACGGAGAACACGCTGCGTGCGCCAGCCGCCTGCTCCCGTATCCAGCCAAGCACCTCCTCATCCTCCATCAAGGCTTCCTGACCGAAGCCGCCCGGCACATGCAGGACATCCAGCGGCGGAGCGTCGCCCAGGGTCGCATCAGGCGTCAGGCGCAATCCCTTTAAGTCGCGGACCGGGTCGGCTGTCTTGCCGTAGATGCGATAGGTCGAGTTCGGGATGCGCGACAACACCTCAAACGGTCCTGTCAGGTCGATCTGGTCCAGCCCCTCGAACAGCAGCGAGCCAATCTGCAGGTGGGTTTCATGAGGGACCATGGGAAGGCTTCGGCCTGAGGATTACGGATGGACAAGGCAACCCTATCGCGGCACGCTTTGGCGGAAATGCCAAATTCCCCTCTTTCTTTGCCAAATTCAGTCCGTGTCATCGAGATGCTGGTTTACTCGCGCGTGCAGCTGCTCGACGTCACCGGGCCGCTGCAGGTGTTCGCATCCGCCAACGACCTTGTTGCTAAAGCAAGGACCGATGGGGGCGAGGTACGGCCCTACGAGCTGCGGGTTGTGGCACAGGGGGGCGTCGCCGTGATGGCCTCGGCTGGGCTGGGCCTTGTAGCCGATCCCCTCCCACCTCCCGGAGCGGCCGTGGACACGCTGATCGTCGCCGGCGGCCAGGGTGTCGAGGCGGCGGCTGCGGACCCGGTCTTGGTCGGATGGGTGCGGGGGCGGGCGAAGCAGGCCCGGCGCGTCGCATCCGTCTGCACGGGCGCATTCCTGCTGGCCACCTCGGGTGAGCTGGACGGGCGGCGGGCGACGACCCATTGATCATTCTGCGCCGAACTGGCCCGGCGCTTTCCCGCCGTGACGGTAGAGCCCGATCCGATTTCCGTGCAGGATGGCCCAATCTGGACTTCGGCGGGAGTGACGGCCGGCATCGACCTGGCGCTGGTGGAGGAGGACCTGGGCCGCACCGTGGCCCTGGCTGTGGCGCGCTACTTGGTCGTTTTCCTGAAACGTCCAGGCGGGCAAGCGCAGTTCAGTGCCACGCTGTCTCTGCAATCAGCGGAAAACTCATTCGGCACCTTGCATGGCTGGATTAAGAAGCACCTGTCTGATGACGTCTCGCTTCCGGCGCTGGCGAGGGAGGCCGGGATGAGCGAGCGCAGCTTCAGCCAGCACTACCTGGAGGCGACCGGGCTGACGCCTGCCCGTGCCGTTGAACGGTTGAAGGTGGAAGCGGCGCGGCAGATGCTGTCGGAGTCGCGCGTACCGGTAAAGCGCATTGCAACTCGTTGCGGTTTCGGCTCAGAGGAGACAATGTGCCGCAGCTTTCTTCGCCTGCTCGCGGCCACGCCGCAAGACTACCGCGCCCGGTTCAGCTCCTGAATGCCACCTTCAAGTCGAATGCGACAGCAACGTGAAGCGCCGAACTCAATCCATTCTCCGATCAGACCCGCTTGCACACGTTCCCGTTCCACTGCTCCTCAAACCCCGTTTTAGCGCCTTGGAAGGACCTAAACTTGTAGACGAGCTTGTCTCAGATCTTCTGAACCGACTTAATTGACATGCAGCGAGGTGTCTCAAATCAACCCAACCTTCACGCGGATATACTCAACCCGGATAGCTCTCGACGCTTACTGCCGGGCAAACTGAGGTCGGTTCGGAAACGGTGATGGGTCTACATTCTCAGGCGCCTGAACCAGCCCGGCGACCTGTTGACTGAAGCGTCTCATCAGCCACGTCGCCGCCGGCCCCGGAGGCGTGTCGACGCGATAGATCACGTCCACCAGGTAGTCGAAGGCGACCCGGTCGGGCATGTCGAGCTGGACGAGGCGTCCAGTCTGGACGTCGTCGGCTACCATCCACCAAGGCATCATGCCCCAGCCCATCCCGGCCTTCAGCAGCATGTGCTTGGCGGCAAGGTCGGCCAGCCGCCATGTGCGGCTGCCGGTCACGCTGAAGTCGCGCCCCGCGGTCAGCGGGGACCGGTCGTAGACGACGAGCTGGATGTGCTGACGCCCGGCCCCCGATAAATGGCCGCCGGCCGGGGGTGAGGCGAGCGGATGACTGGGAGCTGCGACCGGTACCATCCGGAGGCTACCGACGCTGACGCGCTCCAAATCGTCATAGTCGGCCGCGAACGGGCCGCTGACGCCAATCGAGGCGGCCTTGCCAAGTACCAGGTTGGCGACCGCGCCCAGCGTCTCGACGTGCAGGTGGAGCATGACCGTCGGGAACTCTGCGCAGAAGGCGGTCAGCGCATCGGCCACGCGCTCGCCGGGCAGCAGGGAATCCAGGACGACATGGAGTTCGCCCTCCAGGCCCTGCAGCATCCCTTTCGCCTTCGCGGAGGCTGCTAACCCCGCTGGTGAGGCTGCGTGCATCATCCAGTACGATGCGCCCGGCCGTGGTCAGTTGCGGCTTCCGCGTCGTCTCGCGGTCGAACAGGGTCAGGCCCAGTCGGGCCTCCAGATTGGCTATGGTGTAGCTGACGACCGAGGTTGCGTGGTCCAGCTTGCGCGCCGCCGCCGCGAAGCTGCCGGTCTCGACCACCGTGATGAACACGCGAAGCTGGTCGAGGGTGGGACTGCCAAGGTCAGATGTCATACTAATTTATTCGAACCTGATTGCCAACGTTACACTATCTCTTTGAATGGTCAGCTTCGTAACGTACAGTCGAGAGCTTAGCTATACTCTCTCGTTGTCGCCGGTGCATACGCGGTCCGGAACGCCGTACTGGCGCAGTGCGCCCGGCGTCACCACCGCCCTGATTGAGCGCGGCGATGGAACCAGCCTTTCTGGAAGCCTTGGTCGTCATTTCGTCCACGGCCATGCGCGTCCACCCTCCGAGTCGCCTACGCTTTCGGGAAAGCGCGCTAGTAGGGAATGACCGCTCCCAGACACTCACTCCCACCCGTCTGCAAGTGGCACGCGCAGCGTGGCCCCCAGCACCGTCACCGCCAGCGCCGCCAGCGCAAAGGGCAAGAAGGCCGCAGCCGCCACGCCGCTGAGGTCCGCCAGCCGCCCTGCCAGCAGCGCCGCCGCCAACGCCAGCCCGTAGCTGACGGTGAACATGGCGGCGGCAAGGCGCGGCACATCCGCCGCCGCGCCCAGCAGCGAGGGGAGAGCCAGGCCCAAGGTCAGCAGTACGGCGCCTGCGAACCCGGCAAGCCCGGCCCAAGCCACCGCGGCGGGACCGGGCATCGCCACGCAGCCCAGCACCCCTGCCAGCAGCAGCGCTCCCGCGCCGGCGTACGCCGCCGGCCGCCGCACCAGCCGGCCGGCCAAGGCCAGCATCAGCAGCGAGGCCGGGATTTGTCCCAGGTTCAGCGCCGTCAACGCCGGCCGCACCAGGTCCGGCGCGCCAGCGGCGGTCAGCCAGCCCGGCAGGAAGCCGTTCAGCCCGAAATAGGTTGCGTTCACGCCACCCAGCAGCAGGCCCATCTGCCAGACCCGCGCGTCCCGCCAGTCCGGCCACCAGCGCGTACGTGCCGCGCCCGCAGCGGGCGTCGGCCGGCGGCCCAGCGCGGCGACCAGCAACGCCGTCGCCAGCACCGGCAGCGCCCACACTGCAAGCGATGCGCGCCAGCCGCCGCCGATCAGGGGCAGGACCGGCTGCGGCACCCAAGCGACGGGGATTAGCTCCCCCATCAGCAGGCCGTTGGTGTAAACGGCGGTGGCGAAGCCGATGCGCGCCGGTGCCCAGGCCCTTACCAATGGGGGCAGCGCCGGCTGCATCACTGCGATGCCCAGGCACATTAGCATGGTCGTCGCGTCCAGCCCCACGACGCTGCCGGCGAAGCCCCGGGCCGCCGTGCCGGCCGCGGTCAGCAGCAGCCCCGCCACCAGTGTCGATAGCGGGCCGAAGCGGGTGATCAGCGCCGCGCCAGGTACCGCCGCTAGGGCGAAGAGCAGCGCCGGCAGGCCAGTCAGCAGGCCGATGTCGGTGGTGCTGAGACCGAGGTCGGCGGTGATGCGGGGCAGCACTGGGGGCACAGCCAGGATGGTCACTCGCAGCGCTGCGCCCGAGAGCCAGAGCAGCAACAGGGCCAGCGCGAAATCGCGCGGCGCCGTGGCCTGTCTTGGCACCTGGTCCTGCTCGGATGCCATCATGCTCGGGTGTCACCCTGCTTGCGGATTGCGGTCAATGGTGCCGCAGGAAGAACGAGACGCCCTGCTCGCCGATCACGATGCCTAGAAGTCCAACAAGGGCGACGAGCGGCGGCGCCGGCGAGTGGACGCGCAGCAAGGCGTAGAGGGCGCCGACCAGGATGCCGACCACAAGCGAGATCAGGAAGTTCAAAGCGCCGCTCCTGGATTCTGGTAATACTCGTCCATGGGCATCGCCTAATTGGCTGTCCTTGTCGAACTCGAACCTGTTGGTGCCAGGGACCAGGCTGCCGAAGACGACGCCGTGAACCCGACGGCCCGATTCGGTCACCACGCCGAAGGACTCGTCCTTGTCCGAAACAGAGCCGTCGGCGCCCAGGGCTGTGATGCTGAGTCTGATCGAGCAACCCGGCTGCACGGAATAGGTGCCGGTGACCGAGGACGCGGCGCCGGAGCCGGCCAGGACGCGGTAGCCCTTGCCGCTCAGGTAGCCCTTGCCGTCGAACGTGACCAGCCGCTCCGACACGAAAGGCCTGAACGGGGTTTCGGTCCCGTCCTGGCCAACGACCTGGTAGGAGTAGTCGCCTGACAGGAGTTTGTTGTTGCAGGCCTGTGCTTGCGCGGTGGCAGGGCCGAGCAAGAGAAGGATTGCCGCTCCCGTAGCCGGGACGATCTTCTGGAAGATTATGCTGTGCCTCCAGGCAGGTATCGCTGCCGGCATGGACGAAGAGCCTCCGATGGCCTGCCCTATCCCGGCGGGACCTGCATCCCCCTCACGACAGCCGAGCGCGCGCCGACCGCCGCGAGCCAGCGGTGGATGGCCGGCTTGTCTTGCAGGCTCCCGGCCAGCGGCTCCTTGAGGATGGTGGTCGCCGCCATGAGCCACGGGTAGCAGGCGATGTCGGCGATTGTGTAGTCGCCCCCGGCGAGGTATGGCGCTTCGGACAGCCGCCGCTCCATCACGCCCAGCAGCCGGCCGGCCTCCTGTGTGAAGCGTTCGATGGCCAGCGGCGCCTTCTCCTCCGCCCGGACGGCGAAGTAGCCGAGCTGGCCCAGCATCGGCCCCAGGCCGCCGATCGACCAATACAGCCACTCGAGCGCCTTGAACCGGGCCGCCCCGGACGGCGCCAGGAACCTGCCGGAGGTCTCGGCGAGGTAGGTCAGGATCGCTCCGGACTCGAAGATCGCAAGCGGGGCGCCGCCGGCGGCTGCATCGGAGATGTGGTCGTCTATGATGGCTGGGATCTTGTTGTTCGGCGCGATCCTCAGAAAGCCGGACGCGAACTGCTCGTCCTGGCTGATGTCGATCGGATGCACCTCATAGGGCATCCCAATCTCCTCAAGCATGATCGGGATTTTGCGGCCGTTCGGCGTGGTCCAGGTATAAAGGTGGATCATCTGTGATCGCTCGCTTCTCGATGCATCAAGGCGCGCAGGCCGGCGGCGTCCATCCCGGGCCAGGCTTCCCGCGCCCTGAGCGACACGGTCACCCTGAGCCATCATCCCGCCAGCTTGGCGGCGATCCCAGCCACGTGGCGCCCGAGATAGCGGGCGCCGTCCAGCTCGTTCTCCGACACCTGTCGGGACCCGTCGCCGCCGGCCAGCGTGCTGGCCCCGTACGGGGTGCCGCCCGTCACCTCGTCCAGCGTGAGTTGGCCCTTGAAGGAGTAGGGCAGGCCAACCTCGATCATACCCTGATGGAACAGCATGGTGTGGATCGCCATCAGGGTCGTTTCCTGCCCGCCGTGCTGGCTGGCGGTAGAGGTGAACGCCGCGCCCACCTTGCCGACCAGCTTGCCTTGCGCCCACAGCCCGCCGGTGGTGTCCCAGAAGTTGGCCATCTGCGACGCCATGCGGCCATACCGGGTGCCGACGCCGACGATGATGGCGTCGTACGCTTCGAGGTCCGAAGCCTGGGCAACCAGGGCCGGCTGGTCCAGCTTATAGTGGCTGGCGCGGGCTACTTCCTCGGGCACCAGCTCCGGGACGCGCTTGATGTCCACCTCCGCGCCGCCGGAACGCGCGCCCTCGGCGACGGCGCCGGCCATCGTCTCGATGTGGCCGTAGGCCGAGTAATAGAGAACCAGAACTCTCGCCATGTCGTCACTGCTCCTGTTGATGCCCTACCGGCGCCCGGCGGAGGCGCCCCGTCCGGTTGCGGCCTCTGCCTTGCGGTCCCTACGAGGTAGTGATCAGCTTCCGAGGAACGTCAGTAGGTCTTTGTCCATCTGGTCGCCGTTGGTCGCGTAGAAGCCATGCGGATGGCCTTGGTACTCGATCAGCTGAGACTGCTTGATCATCGTGTGCGCGCGCCGCGCACTGGCGTTGATCGGCACGTCCTTGTCCTCGGTCCCGTGCATGATCAGCGTGGGCACCGTAACCGCTGGCATGTCCGCCACGAAGTCGCCGAAGCTGAATGCATGCGCCATGTCGATCAGCGGCTTCATGCCCGATGTGAGCGCGGTGGTGACCGCAGCGTCGATGACCTGCTGGCTGGCCCTATAGGCGCTGCCTACTCCATAGAACGGCGGGAGAAAGACATCGGCGAAGAACTTGGCTGGGTCTGCGGCAATGCCCTGGGCGATGCCATCGAAACCCTCGGCGGGATTGCCGTGCGGGTTGTCAGCCGACTTCAGTATCCCCGGCGCGATCGACGCGAGGAGGCCGACCTTAATCACGCCCTTTCCCCCGTGGCGGTTCATATAGCGTGCGGCCTCACCTCCCCCCATCGAGTAGCCGAGGACCGAAACGTTCTTGTCGGCTCCCGTCCCCTCCATCACGTCCGCGAGGTCGTCGCTGAGCGTGTCCCAATCGTAGCCGCCGTAGGGCTGCTCAGACCGGCCCATGCCGCGGCGGTCATAGTTGATTACGCGGTAGCCGGCCGCGGCAAGCCGCATCGCGGTCCGGTCGAACATGTCGGCGTTGAGCGGCCAGCCATGGATCAGGATGACGGGCTGGCCGCTGCCCCAGTCCTTGACGTAGAGGTTGGTCCCATCCCGGGTTTTCACGTAGGGCTTGGTGTAGGTGGGGGTCATGTTGGCCTCCTCGGATGCTGGTGGAGAATGAGGACTTGCAAGCGGCCCTGACGGTGCCGGGCCAGCAACCCTCGGTGCGCTGCCCTGCGCCTGCGCCGGCGCGCTCGCGACGATGGCCGTGGCGGCTGCAACCGTACCCATGACCGTCCTGCGGCGCGTGACTTGTAATTGGTCCATGGGCTGTCTCCTCGTTTGGTTTTCGTACTCTTCGGATGCAGCCAAGGAGGCCGCAGCTTCGTCAGACGGCCGGCGCGGGCGCTGCGAAGATCTCCCTCACCTTGGCTTTGGCGTAGTTAGCCGCGAGGCCGACGTTGAGGTGCGGCTCGACCGGCAGCTCGGCGGGATCGGTCACCGCGTGCAGGATCGCCGGCCCTGGCGCGGTGAGGAACGCCCTCACGGTCTCAACTAGCGAGCCTGGGTCGCGCGCGGTGAAGCCCTCGACCCCGCAGGCGCGGGCGAAGGCTGCGAAGTCCATGCCGGGCAAGTTCGCGCCGGCAGCCACCGGATTGCCGGCGGTCTCCATTTCCAGCCGCACGAGGCCCCAGCCGGCGTTGTCGTAAACGACGACCTTGACCGGGAGCTTGTGCCCGACCGCGGTCATGAACTCGCCGAGCAGCATGGTGAAGCCGCCATCGCCGATCTGCAGGACGACTTGGCGCTGCCGGTCCAGTGCCTGAACGCCGTTGGCGATGCCCATCCCCGTGCCGACGGCCTGGTTGTTGAACGAGCTGACGATCCGCTGGCGTCCCCTCTGGCGCATCCAGTTGATTGCCCAGAGCGTGACTAGTCCGGTGTCAGTGACGAAGATCGCGTCTTCGGCCGCGGCGTCGCTAATCGCTCGGGAGACCGCCTGGGGATGGATTTTGTGCTTGCTACGCGCCGGGTCCGCCTTGTCGTCGAGCATCCTGTTCCAGGCCGCGCGCGCGGCGTTGGTCGCGGTGAGGAACACCTCGTCGGAGCGCTGCCCCAGTTGGTCCAGCAGCATCCTGATGCCCGGCCGCACCGAGCCGACGATGCCCAGCTTGACCTTGGCGCGGCGCCCCAGCACGAAGGCGCGCTCGTCGATCTGGATGACGTTGCCGCCCTGGGGCAGCCACTCGCCGTAAGGGTAATCGGTGCCGAGCATCAGCAGGAGGCCGGCGCCTTTCACGGCGTCCAGGCCTGCTCGGCTGCCGATCAGGCCCACGCCGCCGATCCAGTGCGGGTCGTCGAAGAGCAGCATGTCCTGGCCGCGATAGGTATGCATCAAGGGTGCCTTAAGGCGATCGGACAGTTCGATCAGCTCGGCCTCAGAGCCTCGGCAGCCGGTGCCGCAGAGCACCGCCACCGTCTCCGCCTCCTCGATCATCCGGGCGGCGGCGGCAATGTCGTCGGGCGACGGCGCGACCTCGGGGCGGGGTCGCAGGGTTGCCAGGCTCGGCGTCTCTCCCGAGACCTTTGCCGGGAACACGTCCTCCGGGATATTGATGTGGGCGACGCCGCGCGCGCCATAGGCTTCGGCGATCGCCTGGTGGAACACCTGCGCCGCCATCTCGGGCGCGGTGATGACTTGCGTGTAGGCGGCCACGTCGCGGAACAGCAGGTCGGGCAAGGTCTCTTTGATGTAGTCCACGCCGCGAAGGCCGGCGGCCATGCCCCCGGTGATGGCGAGCACGGGCGCGTGATCTAGGCTCGTCTCGTAGAGGCCAGCCACCAGGTGGTTGGCGCCGGGGCCGGTCGTGCCGCAGCACACGGCCAGCCGGCCCGTCAGTTTCGCCTGGCCCGCCGCGGCCAGCGCGGCGCCTTCCTCGTGGCGGACACCGATCCATTCCACGCGGTCCTGTGTCCGGATCGCTTCCGAGAAGGGACTGAGCGCGTCGCCCACGACGCCGAACACCTGGCGGACGCCGATGTCGCCAAGCGTTTGGACGAGTAGGGCTGCGACGGTCCACGACATTTGCAATTCCTTGAAGCGAAGTTGCGTTGACCACTAACCACTAGGTGGCGCGATAGGGTGGTGAATAGATTCGGCATATACTCACGCTAAAAAGTAGGTAATTACGTTCGAGAAAATCGACATGTGACCATGTAGAGAATGGCCGCTGATTCTACACCTAAAGTAGCGGCGTTTTTTAGACTTCGTTATGATTTAGCATTGTGTTGCGTCGAGGCGTGGGCGACACAGGGCTGTTCAACGCTTTATACTGACCGGGGGGGTGAGTCCGATGTGCCACAGCCGTGCGATGAAGTGACGCACGTCGAACTAGCCAGGGTTCCCGAGCCGTCCAATGTCTGACCCCTGCCATGGC
>JAABUY010004480.1_pt1 | contig 14609 bp, 18 predicted proteins | sample 5560271 | NCBI WGS metagenome assembly JAABUY01 (sample SAMN10711886, study PRJNA513374) | rock metagenome | isolation source: Antarctica rocks | place: Antarctica: Victoria Land, University Valley
TATTCGAAACTGCTACATTTGTCAGCGATCAAAGACTTCTCGAAATAAATTCAATGAACTACTACATTCTCTATTCATATTCGAACAGCGATGAAAGAACATAGTCATGAATTTCATCATCGACTTATCTTCTTCGAAAGGCAAAAACATCATACTAACAGTGATATGTAGACTGTCAAAGAAACGACATTATATTTCTTGCTTCATCGATGACGAGAGAATCACAGCAGAAAAAACAGCTGAGCTAATGCTTCAGTGAATATATCGAATACACGATTTACTCAATTTCATTGTTTCGAATCGAGACTCTCAATTTACCTTCATTCTATGAAAGTCGCTTTGCAAAAGACTAGACATTAATCTTCGACTCTTCACAGTCTATCACTTTCAGATCGACGATCAAAGTGAATGAGTCAATCAGAACATCGAAAGATATCTTCAATTCTTCTGTTCGTACATGCAGAATGACTGAGCTAAGCTACTATTCATGATCGAGTTCGTCGACAATAATACTCTGTTCTCAATTATCTTCTCGATCTCTTTCTTTCTAAACAAAGACTTTCATTCTCGTATGAACTTTGAATTCAATGTCATTGAATATGAAAGTTCTTGTGAACACTTGCAGACGACTAAAGTCGAGAATATATCTGAACATATGAACAAAACACTGAAGTTTGCTCGCGAGTCGCTAGTCAAAACACGAGAACAAATGATGAAACAAGTCAATAAGCATAGAAAAGAAGTTGATTACGAGGTCGAATCAAAGATGTTCCTGAATGAAAGAAACATCGTTACAGCGAGATCTTTCAAGAAGCTAGATGACAAAATGCTCGATTCTTTCATCAATCTAAATCTCGTCGACTCTTCATATAAACTGAAATTATCAGAGTCTATGCGTGTTCATAATGTATTTCATTCTGACCTGCTTTGTTCTGCCGTCGACGATTTCTTGCCTGGTCAAAAGAATGAATTCTCAGGTTCAATAGTGATAAACGACGAAAACGAGTGAAAAATCGATGATATATTGAATTCTCGTCGATATCGAAGACGACTTCAGTATAGAGTCAAATGAAATGACTATGACAATGATCTCAATTGATACAACGCTGATGACGACGAATTTATGAACGCTCAGAAGATCGTTGATGATTTTCATATTCAATACTCAAACAAATCGCGCTAATCGACAATTCAATCAATCACGATTTAACAGATCTGAGTGTCACGAACTGAAAGCTGAATGAAATCAGAATGAAATTCTAATAACTAGATTTTAAATACAAGACGTTGCACGAAGAAGAAAGAAAAGAAAGAGATCATTCAGAGATTCTTATACCTCATGAACGCTGAGTATCATTCGTATCGAGAGACTCTCATAACATCACTGATAATTTCACGTCTATCATCATCTATAATATTGTTCAACATCATCTAAGTGATCTAACATCTCTTTTTTCAACATCTTTCAAGTAACACATGCTAAAATCGTGACAATAGATTCTTCTTTTTGAAGTCGAAGCTTCTGCAAGACTTTTAATTCTCTGACTCATATTCAGAGTCGCTGCTTTCTTGCACGTAAGCAATTCATGAATTCTTATTCGAACGATCGAGATTTCGAGCGTGATAGACGTTCATGACTTCGATGACATTCATCACATTCGCAAACTTTACTCAACTGTTTTCTTCTATTTCAGTTCACTTAATTAAATACTCTAGTTGAGAGTTCTTTACTCGAAAGTTCAATATTTCGTTCATCTTTCAGCTAAGCACTTCTTCGATGAAGACTATTGAAAACGACGCGAGAGATATTTGTTCAGATAAGAGGTCGTTGATCGCAGAATGAAGCAGATAAGTATGAAAGACGTCGAAACAGAATCAGTCATTAAGCAACTTTAGCTGATAAGAATGAGAACTAACAATTTTGATGATTCTGAAAGATTTCTCGAATTTATTAAATAACTTCTTGCTGAATCGATGAATCATCAGATTGCGAGCATCTAATCAAATCATATCATTAATTGCATACTTGAAAGCGTGTTGTCAATGAACATTAGCGAATTGTTTCTGATATGCTTGAGCTAAGATCATTTGTTCTCGCAGAATTTCATTGATTCGATTAATTTTCTGAACAAACAGATCAGCATGTATTCATTTCGAATGTTCAATAACGTTCTTCTGAATCTTCTTTGATTTCAATCTCATTCGAGAATGTTGTTCAAAGTTAGCTAAAAACAACGTGCACTGAGTGCTTTCGAAGAAGTGATTGTTGATGACAAATTCAGCTGATGACAGTCATGCAGCTCAGTCGTTCTGCATAAAGAACACGAAGACTCAAAGATATTGTTTCAAAACGTTGTTGATGTTCTCGATTTGATCATTCATTTCTGAGTGAAACGCAGTTGACAATCGAGCTTGAATCTTCAATCGGATACAAAGTTCGTTTCAAAAGTGACTGATAAACTGAGTTTCACGATTCGAGATAATTGAATCAAATAATTCATGATGTTTTCATATTGCACGATAAAAAACTCAAGCTGTATCTAGAGCTGTAATTTCACTCATAGACTTGTAATGCACTTGTTTAGATAGTTTGTTCACGACTATCAGAATATTGATTGTCGAATTTTCGTTCAGATTCTTACTTTCAGATACTGTCATGATGAAATTCATGACTATGTCTTTTCAGCAACGATTGAATACATCAAGAGACTTCAAAGCTTTCTGATATTTTTCTCTAGAGATCTTCACTTGAGAGCATAGATGACAATTGCGTACGAAGCGAGCTACTGTCTTGATCATTTTGAGTCAGTAATAATGACGACTGAGTATTTCATAGATCTTGACTCTTTCTGAATAACTCGCAATAGACGTATCATGACTTAACTGAAGCAGACGTAGTCGCAGTTTCTCATCTTTGAATATCAATAATCTATCTCTATAGTAGACTCGATCACTTCGCAGCGTACATTTCGCTAACGAAAATTCTTTAAGCTTTCGTTAATCGTCTCTTAACGCAGTTATCATGATCTGTATTCATTCATCATTGAAATAGACTGCGAAGAGTTGTTCTTCTAGCTCATTCATAGACATTTTCTCTGATGATTCAGACTGCTCAGAGATCACTGATTCGCTCTTTGAGTCACTTGATTCGAATGCTTCAGAGTCACTATCGTCGAGAACATTGATTAAGACTTGAATTTTTAGATTTTTTGATTTTAGCACGATTTGTCACTGATGTTCTCGACGATTATTTCTCTCGTTCAAGAAAAGATCTTCTGATCGACGCATGAGTGCATCGACTCGAGTGTTCAATTCACTCGAACGATACACAATTTTGAAGTTAAATCGAGAGAGAAATTCTGATCATCTGACTTGTCTTCGACTAAGCAGCTTGATTGACATGAAATATTCTAGATTCTTGTGATCGAAAATGATCTCAACGAGATCTAACGTGTCTTTCAGTTCGAGTCTTCATTTCTCAAAAGCTCTGATTATAGTTAGAAGTTTCTTGTCATAAATTTCGCAGTTGCATTCTGCGAGTAGCATTTTGAAAGAGAAATAGATCACAGATCTTAACTGCTCGTTATCATCTTGCTGAGACATGACTTTGATCACAACATAGTCGAAGACATCGATTTTCACAGTCACGAGTAGATTCAAATTATAGTGCATTAAGATAGAGACAGTGATGAACGTCTGCTTGAATCGATCGAAGATGAATTGACACTTCTGAGTTCAATTAAATGACTGATCTTTTCTGATTAAGACAGTCAACGAGTCGATCAGCTTGAAAAACTTCTTAATAAATCGTCTATAAAAGTTGACGAAGCTCAGAAAGTTCTGAACATCTTTGACGTTTCAAGATGCAGCTCAATTCATGATAACATTGATTTTCTCAGAATTCATTTTGATTTCGTGAATGATGATTATTAGACTCAAATACTTGATCTCGATAACTGAAAATTCGCATTTCTCGATATTTATCTGTAGTTCAACGACTCTAAGTCGCTTCAGTATCTGATGAACATGCTGAGTATGCTTCTTTTTGCTGTTGCTATAGATCAAGATATCATTCATGTACGCGATGCAGAAAACGTTCAAGAAGTCATGCAGAGTGTCATTAATGAAGTTCTGAAATGATGATAATTCATTTGTGAGTTCGAAGAGCAAAACGTTGTACTCGTATAAGTCATAACGTGTTCGAAAAGCGATCTTTCACTCGTCTTCATAAGTCATTTGCAGTTTATTAAAGACTGCAATGATATCTAACTTGATGTAGTACTTGATCTTAGTCAGTCGATCTAGAGTTTCTCGAATGAAAGATAATGAATATTGATTCTTAACTGTTATGACGTTCAGATCTTGATAATTCATGCAAAATCTGAGTTCTTCGCTTGATTTTTTAACAAAGAGTATCAAAGAGATCGCAAGAAAAGAGCTGACTTGAATAAAGTCTTTGATCAAATTATTCTTCAGATATTTCTTTAGTACTCGAAGCTCATCTTGAAACATGTCATATAAAGACTCGAAGATAGAAGTTTTGCTCTTCTGCAGCTGAATTTTATGATCATAGAGACGTCGTGCAGCTGAATTTTATGATCATAGAGACGTCGTTCAGATAAAGTGTTCATCAATTCGCGAGAGAAAACATTTAGAAAGTCGTGATATTCGAAAGACAATAGCGTGACAGAATCAACGAAAGACGTGATTTTCAGAGCTTTGTCGATATCTCTCATGAATATGACAAACAGATCATGATTCTTTTTTCTAGCGAGTCGCAGAAACGAAGCACTATCTATAGCGTAGATCTTCAGATGTTTCAAGAGCGAAGACGTCGAAAAGACTGATACTGACACAGTCGAGATCAAGATGCTCAAGAAAGTTTCAAGTACGAGTTCTGAATTGACTTGAGATTCAAAGATGAGCTGATTATGACGCAGATCTATAATTGCTTTATGACTTTTTAATCAGAGCAGATCTAGAACAACTGAGAATTGCGAAAATTGAGTGACATAGAAGAGAGTTTCTTCGAGCTCTTCGCTTGAAACTCAAAGTTTGACAAGAGCATAATGAGTGATTGAATTGAATACAACTGATTGATCATCAAACTTCTGAAGAGTACAGATTTCAGACAAAGAAAAACAAAGCAGAAAGTGTCTTTGCGCGAAAGAATCATCAATAAATGTATAATCGATGACGTTGATATCAATCAAAACAGAAAGATTGACATTGATTTTATTGCTTTCTAGATTATCTGAGAGCATGAGATGATCATTGTTCATCTTCTTTTCTAATCGATGAATCGAGCTAACTGAGAGTGCAGAGATTTTCAGACTGTTCGATTGTCTCTGCGAGCGACTGTATGCAGAGACTAGACTTTTCTCAAGGCGAAAGAAGTATCGAAAGCGAGATTGTCGACAGAGATTGCGAAGACGAATAATGAGATGACTCATAGCTGAATCTTGAGCTTTGAATTGCAGATCGCAGTCTGATGCTCAGACTTATCGCAGTATAGACACAGATGATTGATCATACGATGCTGATGCTTCTTGAAAGTCAGTGAGTCTCGTTTCTTCATGTTGATGATTGATAAGTTCATGAGATCTTTCGAGCTCGAGATCGTAGCTTTCAAGCCTGTCGAAGATGTCGCATATTTGACGAAGTACGCGAGAACTGTAGAGATCACAGAGACAGAGTGAATTACTGCTTTTGACTTGAGAAGATTCTGTACTGTGACACGATATTGACTATTCAATTGCTGACATTTGATAATCAACTGCTCATAGTTCAGACTGCTGACATTCATCTGAATCAATAGAGCTTTGAGCTCGCTGAATAGTTCATTCTTCAAATTGAATTTTCGAATTACGACGTCATATTCAATTGCATCAATGTGTTGCTGAAAATCGAACAGATATTCAATGAAGATGCGATTTCGCATTTTTAGAACTGAAATGAATCGCTGAGTGATTTCTTGCTTGTCTGAATCATCGAAGACTTGTCTTAACAAGACAACTAATTGCTCAATCGTGACTAGCTTGTCATGCTGAGCAATTATACGCGACAACGCTTGAGCGACAGCATTTCTCGATAAGCGACTGTACTTATACAGAAGACGAGACTCGAAAGTTGAATAATGATTTGCATTCAACTTCAGCTTGCTGATCAGTTCGAAGATGAATTGATTTAACTTGTTTTCTCGCTCTTCGATATAAAGTTCTGAATTCAAATATTTCTCTGATTTGATATTGATTCTGCTCATGCTCTTGAGTTCTTGAATCATTTCTGACAAGATTTCATTATTGATCTGAAACTGCTTAAGTTCAATCTGAGTTTGCTCATGTTCTTATTGACAGACTGAGACTCAGTTGATATACTGAATGATGATGTCGTTGAATCAAGTTTGAAGTTCAATCAGAAAAGTATATTACGCTTCGAGAGCATTGTTGACGTGAATTCGAAACTGAGCGACAGTGATGAGTTCGTTGATCGAAGCTAGAGATGTTGACGACAGAATGTTGCTGATATTCTCGAATTGACTCATGATGTAGTGTGATGCAACGTAATGTCACGAACTGAGAACTGAATGAAATTAGAATGAAATTCTAATAACTAGATTTTAAATACAAGACGTTGCACGAAGAAGAAAGAAAAGAAAGAGATCATTCAGAGATTCTTATACCTCATGAACGCTGAGTATCATTCATATCGAAGAACTCTCATAACATCATTGATAATCTCACGTCTATCATCATCTATAATATTGTTTAACATCATCTAAGTGATTTAACATCTTTTTTCCCAACATCTTTCGAGTAACACATGCTAAAATCGTGACACTGAGTCTGTGAAATCATGATTGAACAATCAATTGAGTCGAGCAGAAAATACATTCATGCGAACATAAATCGTCGAAGAAGAGAAGTAATGTCACGATTCTAGTCTTGTCAGACTCAGTCTTCTAGTCTTGTCAGATCTATTCTCGCTTCGTCATCTTGACTAGTTTCTATTGAGTCTAGCGTCGGCTGAGAAACACACATATGTAGTCAGCTTCTTTTCTGTAGCTATCTTTCTTTCTTAGCATTTATCTTCTAGTTAAATGACATCTCTATCTGACTCGCTCTAGACAAACTTCTAACATTTTGCTTCTTTGATAACTTCTTAAGCTGATTAAGCTGAGACTTCAATGTCTGAGCGATTCATCAATCATTTGAATGCAAAGTCTGAAGAATCTGTCTGTGAGTTCTTGAAGACAAGATCATCATCTGATCAAAGATTATTGACGCGTTCATGTTCAGCTCGCTTAAGCTGTTCATTGATGCATTCATGTTCAAGCTGCTCATCAATGCGTTCATTGTTGCAGAGATGAACGTGTCACTTTCTGTTGTTTTGTCACTGCTTTACTCAATATCATGAAAATGATATTTTCACGTTGAGCTTCAATGTCAAGAAATAAAGTATAGATGTGATATAAAAAGCTTTGAAATCAACAGAGTGAGCATGAACACATGCAATGATCAATCTAGTAGATAGATAGATCTAGAAAATAAACTAGATACAAATGACTAGATAAATAGATAAATAAATAAGTATGTCTTTATGTAGATGTTCTTGTCTAGAAAATAGGTCAAAAGATGAGTAAAAAGATGAAGAAAAAAACTTCGCTCAAAAAATCTTTATAAATGATAATCAATATTCTCATGAATTCTGAAGATGCAACTCAATAGCTCTGCTCAAGAAATCTCTATGAATGATAGTCTATATTTTCATGAATTCTGAAGATGCAACTGAATCATACTTGAGAAATCTTTATTAATAGTAGCTAATATCTTCGTGAATTCTAAATGCAATTGAATTAATGCTGTTTCATGAATCATTGAAAGATGAGACTTCATCTCATGACAACATCAAATTGATTCAAAATCAAATATCAGAGTTTTGAAAGTTCAATTGAACTTCAAGCTGAAATGAGTGACTCACATGCATCATGTCGAAGCAAAACTAGTGATTAAACAAAAGATCATGCAAACAATCATTGAATCTACTTGAGACTTGTCAATGACGACAAGAAAGCAAATATACTTCGCGATGATGCACTCTCTACTTAGTCACGAAGTCATCATATAATACATGTCACAAAGAGTGAAGAATCATTGAAAAGATCTGAACGTCAAGCTGAAATCAGTACAAGAAAGAACATTGTGACAAATCATCAATGTTTATCATGTGACATCAACAGAGACTCTACAGATAGAAATAAACACAGCGTCGATAAATATTCATCTACAAAAGTTGATACAAAAGTCAATAATGAACATGAATTTTTGAAAATCAGATGAAGTTATTGAGATTATGATGCGTTGAATTTGCAACAACTTGATACTCAAAAGAGATTGAAAATCAAAGCTGTGTAAGACGTTGTCAAGAAATAGAGTACAGATGCAATATAAAAAGTCGTATTAAAGCAACAAAGAAAGTAAACAATGAACATGTGCAATGATCATGCTAGTAGAAAGATACTATAAAACGTGTATGTTCTCTGTCTTTATTTACAAGTTGCAATAACATCTATATATACACTCAAGAAACGCTTCTCAACTTTTTTATCATTGATTCAAATCTCGATCTCTTTTCTCTTATTAACTATCTCATGAGAATGATGCAAGCAGTTTTATGACATTCATTTCTCATCTAATTAATGATCATCTCTTGATCATTACAGAAAGAATCAAGAAGAAAACAGAAAGAAAACAGCAAGAAAACAATCTATTTGTCAACGCTTAAGAAAACAGAAAGAATACAGTCTATCATTAACGTTCAAGCAATTGCTCTTGAATGCTTTCATTCATCATCTTTCATCGACTTAATATCATTCTTGACGCAGTAGAAATAGAATTTAAATTCATAGACTGCAATCTTTGTCTCTTTCATTCTTTTGTGAACTTTTCTCATCTAATTCAATGCAGATTTTTGATAAAATTCAACAAACTCTTTTACTTACTTCAGATTCTGATCAAACAAAAAACTTCTTTCTTTCAACATCTTCATCAAATTTCAGCTTTAAAGATCTATCAGCACGTTCAAAGTTGAACATACTTCTCGAATTTTCATGATGACAGAATGACAAAATGATACTTTCTCTTGTTTATTATTTTCTAGTTCAGAAGAGATCGCGTCAATGAGTCTTTGATCTCATAGTGCAACAATCACTTCATTCTTAGTTTCATTTTTCACAATTTTCATGTTGACTTCATCTTTGAAGATCGCTGTGTGATAAATGAGCATTGCAATGTGTTGTTTATCAGATTTATCTTTATTATCATGTGATAGATGTGACATTCAGAAATGAACATTGTCTGCAAAGCAAGACTGATTCATTTATTTCAGATTTGATCTTCACGAATCATTCTCATTGAACATCTCGAGTACTACACAGTGAGTATACTCATTCATTGCTAGATTTCGCTTGATCGCTTCTTTTCATCATTTTTTCATGCAAAGATGTAAATCAAGAATGAATTCATCATCTTTATCAATCAACTCATCTGCAAACCTTGCTGTGCTCTGAATTCAACTTTGTTCTCTATCACTCATTAAATCATTAACATTCAGATTCACATGTTTTATGAGTTTTGAATTGTTCTTGAAAGTGATCTTCATGAAATATGAGAAAGTCAGAAAATCAATTTCGTGATTCAGTCAAAAAGTCACAGTAATGAGATAGTACACTATATTCTGACGTACTAGTTGTTGCAACGTGATGTACATAGTCATTCTCAATTAGTCGTGATTTGTAAGATCTAAGTCATCTCTCTGATGTTATAAGTACATGTTTAGTTTCTCTTTTATCAAGACTCATGTATTGTCATTCAATATTCAATCAAACATATTTAATAATATTATTGCATCGTTTTTCTTTCACTTCTGATACTTGATTTTCTTTATAAACATGTTATGAATCAAAAACATATCAATCTTGTAGTTTTGTGACATATGCAATTATAGTTGAAATAGTTGTAGTGAGTCAGTGAAGTGAAAGAAACGACTATCTCGACGAAATTAGTCTGTGAAAATGACATTGATTTTCACGAAATTTAGTTGAAATCTATAGTCGTATATGATATTTATATGATCAATAAGTATTTCAAATGACAGCGCATTCATCAGTAGCTTGAGTTTATATCTCAACTTCTGAAAATGTGAATGACACATAAATGTTTCTTCATTCTTAGTTTCAAAGCAATATTCTTTCAGCAACTTCATTATCACGATCGAAAATATTGAATCAAGATAATCAAGTCTCTGCTTTCATGTATGAGACATTTGTATGCAAGAGCATGCTTTACTCTCTTTCATCTTTCAAATATTTTTGACAATTTGATAACATGATCGTTGAACTTTTGATCATACGCTTTCTATCACTGTTACAATGATAGCTTTCTCACAGACACTTGCAGTATCACTCATTTCTGTTTCTAAGCTGTACTGTAGAAGAATCTTTTCGTTATTCATGATTACATTTAGCGAGAGAGCAAGTCTTTGCTCATCATATTCTGCTAGCTTCAAGAACGTCGAAGCAATTAAGATAAGAGAATGAGAAGATGTAAGAAGATGTACATGTGATGTTCTTAAAGAATTTAACAACGTGAATGAAGTGATTGTATCAGAAGAGATTGATGTGACAACTCTTGATGATTAATGAGATCTTATCATCAAACTTTGCATCGCTGACATTGATGAATTAAGATCTGAAATCATTATTACATCGCTTGCAATCAACATGAAGTGTGAATCTTCATTCTTCAACATTACTGATGAGCATCTTGATTGCAATGACAATATCAATGATCTTGATCTTCTTTTGAAATTGAACTGCAAGACTGCTGATGAGCTAAAAACAGTCTCAACATGATCTGTTTTCAAGATCATGTTGCTGATATACTCACATAGCAAGTCAAACCTTACTCATCTTCAGTTCATGTGATTTAACTTCTTGTTTATTAACATAACTTCAATCTGATTTGCGATCAATTTGTTGAAGTTTATGAATTGTAAAAATGAGAAGATTAAAACTTGATCTTTGCTGACAGTTGTTTGCATCGCTCTATGATATACTATCTGCTTCATCATCACTCTGATCAGATGCTCATTCTGAATTCTTGCAATGATCACACGTATTTTATTCATCGCTTCTCTTTTTACTGAATACAATGAAGAATCTTTCTTTAAGATTCAAAGATTCAGTAGCTTCGAGTTTCATCTGTTCATCATGATTCTTTTTATCTCAGCTATATTTCTTCTCTCTTTTTCAATTCTTTCATGCTCAATATTCATCATCTTTTATTTTTCTTTCTCGCTAGTTATTCTTGAATAAAGTGAGTTGTTATCAAGAAATTTTACGAAACTGTACATCAGATTCTTTACATTAACGTGTAATTGCATAATCTGATTTTGAAATTGATGAATTGCTGCTTATTATTCTTGTTCTGTGCGCAGAGAGTTCAAGTAATTGACTAGTTCTTTTTGATTATTTATGAAGTATCTCAAATGATGCAGCGTTATCATAAAGCTTACTTTAGTGAGTGTCATTGAAATGATGAAAGTAAAGATAGTTAAAGAATTTGAATGAGATTCTTTTGAGAAAATGCGTAAAAGCTTTCGTTGACAAAAGCTTCAATGTGAGCTTTTAATGTCTTAGAAAACAAATGCTGAGTGAAGAGTTACATGAGATGTTTAATCGTTTTAGTGTGAGTTCAAATAACAAAGATGATGAAATACGTAAGATTTTTAGATGTTTTAGTGCGAGTTTAAATAACAAAGATGATAACTATGTTGAAAGATAAAGAATACGTGCTGAGTTTTCTAGAACTCAACGCTAGTAGAAATTGCTTGCAGTTTTGCAAATAATTCTTCTGCGACTTGTGCTTGTCATAGCTGAGAAAGTGTTGATAACTTGATATTAGTAACAAATCTCTCAGTTGATTGATTGAATATTTTTCTATGCTATCTGCTGCGTGTCACATGAGTTAAATCAACTTAATGTAGCATCATGTTGTCTTGTTGTATGTTGTTTAAGTCAATCTTAATATATTCTCGATTTTTGATCTTGATATATTTTCTGATATGCAATCATTGATCAATTTTGATTCTTGTTCTAAACTTTAGCTTTAATCATTATGCAGTGAACTTTAGCGCGTATTCTGCGAATTGATTAAAGTTTCGCTTTATTTATTTGAGACTAAAGCATTTTGAAACTTTCAATCTTCAATACTGAAGCAATTCAGTACTGACATTGCAGATGTCTGCATCTTCACTTTCATTCTTCTTTTTATATGCTCAAGTAACTCAAAGTGACTTTATGACATTCTTAACAACTCATGATCTTCTTGCATCAACTTCACTTCTTGACAACTCAACAGAGAAAGAGTTAATACAAGTGACGTTGTACAAGACAATGCTATCAAAGCTACACTTTTGAGTGTGAACAATCTTATCTCAACTCAACAGAAGTCTCAGTGACAAATGCTCTTTTCAAGTTTACAAAGACTCTCAGTTAATAATGAATAAAATTCAGCGACGCATTTGAGTCTTTGATTGAAACATTGATCGCAATTTCTGACATGATTTTCTCAATGAACGTTATCATCAATAGATTCTGATCTTCATTCTTCTGTTCATTGCTGATCTCACTTTTCAATGTTCAATTCACACGCTTCTTCAATCTATTTTCTGCAATCATTTCTTTCAAGATCACTTCGTTGAGCTTTGCAATTTTATATCACTCTTTTTCAGTGTTCATCTTCACTACTTGAAAAGATCTCAGTCATCTTCATGTCAATTTCAACGTATGCATGTTGTTCAATTTGATGTCATGCAACAGTACAAGATCACTCTTCAGAATTGAACTAGTATGAACATGTTTGTGATCATCTCATACATTTTTGTCGATCTCTCTCATTCTTCTCAAATGCAGCATGATGTTATGAGCATATCAAGACTGATAAGACTGAACAAGATTGAAGCTCTAATCAATTCACATCAGATTTGACTCAAATATGACTCAGATATGACTTAATCTCTTTTTTCTTTCTTAACACTCTTTTCTTTTATCAACATCTTGTTCATCTACATCACATTCTTTTCATGTCATAAACACATTTCTTTCAGATCTAACACAGTCTCTGAACATTACATAAATAGAAGCTTTTGTATCAATCTTTTTCTGTATTCTTAATATTCAATTATAACTATCTTTAAAGATCAAGCACTATCAATTCTAATCTTCATTGATTGTATCATTTAAACATGATTCTGACATTATATTAAGAATTCGTTAATCACATGATACTGATCTCATTACTCATTCAACATACTCATTTAGACAGAATGAGTTTAAAGAAATTCATTTATCTGATGATTGATGATAATCGAAAGATAGAACAACACTAGAGAGTTGAATAGAATCAACAACAAGACTGTTTGAATTGCTAAACTACTTATCGCTTATTAAGTACGCAAAGTTCACTCAATTATGAGAATCATGATAAAGAATCTTCGTGAATTGCTCAAGAATCAAATCGATCAATAGATTCAATGATAAAGAATCTTCATTGTTTGCTCAAGAATCAATCAAATCTCATCTTCTTTGTTGAAGATTGAATCTCATCTCATACATCTTTCTTCTTCAATCGTCAAGCATCGTCATTCATTCAACTTTCTTTTCAAACAAATCTCATCATACTTAGTCGTTCGTCTACTGAAGAGCGTTTCGAAGAATTTCGAAATCGTTTCTCTCAAATCTCTGATTCAACGAAATCATGAAGTGCTGCTTCATTCATTCATGAAGATGATGAATCATTTGCTGAAATGATAATACTTCTTGTGTTCTACGAAATCTGAAAGACTTGAAGCCTAGCTTTTGATGAAGAAACAGATCAACTTTACGAGTTAAATGAACAACAAGAAGAAGAAATCAAAGAGTTGAAGACTAGACTTCAAGCTAAAGAAATCACTTCTTCTGATTTCATTTACTCTGAGCGTTCTAGATTTCAAAAAATATCTGATTCTTCGCTGTTTACTGATGAAAAGAACTCTACTTGAAAGAACTGATACGAAAAAATTCAGAATAAACTAGAGATCAACGTTGATCTCTTTTCTAATGAACGAGTCAAATTAAACTATATACATTCTAGATTATTCGATGACGCAGCTGAGATCACTCAAGCTAGATGCAAACGTGACTGTGTCAATCTTTATAAAATCATCGACGATCTTTTGAAAGAGTTAACTCAGTTGTTCAATGACTTGAATAAGAAAGTCAACTTTCGTAGAGAATACTACAACTTGATTCAAGAATTCAAGAAATTCAATGAATTTTATACTCAGTTTCAAGATTTATTTTTTTATTTAGACTATCACAAGAAGTAACTAATCGCTGATCTGAAAGATAAAATACATTCTTGTCTTCGATTCATTTGAGTAAATCAACTAGTTCAATCTGATTTTCTAAAAGAAATTCGTTTCTATCTGATTCATTTGAATAATGATCAGCGAGTCATTCAAGAGATCAAGAACAAGATCAAACGCGTCAATGATCTTTCTAAGACTAT
>JAABUY010004486.1_pt1 | contig 14593 bp, 16 predicted proteins | sample 5560271 | NCBI WGS metagenome assembly JAABUY01 (sample SAMN10711886, study PRJNA513374) | rock metagenome | isolation source: Antarctica rocks | place: Antarctica: Victoria Land, University Valley
TTGAGCTGTTATGCAGGCAGCTTGGCAGACTCATCTGTGAAGTTGGCATGCTAGTGACAAAGGCTTGTGACAAGTATGTTGCCACCAAGAATGCCAGCTTTCAGCAGGGCTGTCTGTTGCAGTCCATTCAAAATTCAAGCTGCCACAAGGTTTGCTTCCTTCCATTGATGCTGTGGAACTCACAAAGCATAATGCATAAAAGCTTGCGCCAGTTCTTGCTGGGACATCTCTTTCAGTTCAAGCTTTGCTTGAGTCTGGAGTCACTGACAAGGCCTCAGTGGCAGCAGCATGTCCACCAGTGCTCGCAGACACAAATCACAGTCAAGGATGATCTTTGCATGGCTGTTTTGCGTGGGCACCACTGTTGCCGTCTCTCACTATGCCATTTGACACCACAGAGACAAAGGCATGATAGCAATGCATTGACCAACAGACTGGGAATCTCTGCTTATCGTTGCAGGGTCGCTTGCTGCATTACTTCCCTCCTGAACCCATTGAGCTAAACAGCCTCGCTGATGCTTCTGACATCAGCAATGGCATCAACAACGGCAACTCTCCTAGCCCCCCCCCCCCCCCCCCCCCCACCATCAGCAGCAACAAGGAAAATGATGGCAGCAAGAACAACAAAGACAAGGAAAAAGAAGAGGATTGGTGTGGATGGCACACAGACCATGGATCGCTCACTGGGCTCACATCTGCCATGTACATGCATGGGGACAAGGCTGTCCCCAACCCTGACCCCCAGGCTGGACTGTACATCAGGGCTAGGCAGGGGGGCGAGGTGACACAGGCCCCCATCCCAGCTGACCAGATTGCTTACCAGATGGGTGAAGCTATGCAGGTACCTTTTTCATGTGATCTTCTTCTTGTGATCTTCTTCTTGTGAACCAGGTTGTCTCGGTGTTGCTCAGAACAATGGGCTCATGAGCCTCAGTCAGATGCGTCAATCTTGATAGTAGAACAGACAAGATGCATTGGTGTGGTCAAGTTTACACTGCTCACCTATGAGAGTTCTAGTCAAGTAGATGCCAATCCTGAGATGGTCTGCCTATGGCAGGTGATGTCAGGGGGCCTTTTGAGGGCAACACCCCACTATGTAAGAGCCCCCGGCAAGGACAAGACAGGGGGTGTTTCACGTAACACCTTGGCCATCTTCATGCAGCCCAGGTGACTGCAGCATATGGTCATGTGACAGACATTTGATCATGTGACAGACATTTGATCATGTGACAGACATATGGTCATGTGACAAACATGGCACTGCGAGCACAGTGCTCATCGTTCATTCATTGCGTGTTGTCGTTCATTGAAGCCAAGTGTGACCATCCGACCAACAGCCTGAAATGAGAAACAAAATCCACTTGCAGCTATTCTTTCCTGACATTTAGTGGTGGATGCTTGAATTTGCCTGCTATCCTTGGCCTGTCACGAAGTTATTAAAAGCAGAATGTTTGGTGTTGAAGCTGACAAGCTGCTGTGGTTACATCAGGTGGGATGAGGTTCTGGACATGCCTGAGGGGGGTCTGCCCCAGGCTAAAATTGGGGTGGGTCAGTGGCTGCCGGGCATCACCTTTGGCGAATTTGCTGAGCGCACAGTAGCAGGATACTACCATGCCATAGCATGAAGCAATTTGGGGCTGTTTGTACACGCTGTTTGTACACGCTGTTTGTACACACCAGCACATGTACAGTGCCCTAACAGCATGCAATCCAAGTGTGCTGTTTTTTGAAACCAGATGATACTATCCAGAAATTACATGTGCAGATAAACACCCACTGTAATGCATGAGTGCGAAGCTCAAGTCATGGCTTCTGAAGCATCACAAAATTACCCAAACACTTCATCTAAGGCATAAGTATGTCAAGCTCAAGCCATGATTTAGTGTACTTTGTGTAGTTCTGTATAGTGTTTAGCTCCCCTTTGCACACATTTGCAGCCAAGATCCCTGCACCACACCCTGCTTGCATTGCAACAGTCCTGCAGCTGCTAAGCAACATTGATGCTGCATTGAGGCGAGCATTGAACACAAATTTGCTTCATGTTATGAAGCTACCATCACCTCAAAGCAATCAGTTGACTGCGATACATCAGCCACCTGCCAACAGTTCATTGTATTGACAGCAGCATAGCGTAGTCGAGGACATAATGTTTGCTTACTCATACCATTGCTGTAGAGTACTCTACAATCCTACCTATGTACATACCCTGGCTGCTGCCCAAAGAGAGACACCTGACAGCCCAACTCAGTTCAGTGTCCCCAAGCATAATCGGCAAAATTAGTTGGTGAGCGATATCGAACCTGCAGCTACACTTGGGCGTACAATCTACACAACTTGCTTAGCTGGCAAAATCATGCCACCAAGGCTTACTAACCAGTAGCCACACTGCAGAGGTGACATGCTGAAAAAAGTAACAGATTTGGTAAAACTGAACAAGAACGTTTAGTCATTGTTTTGATCAGCATGCCGGCTGCATTTCAGGACCAAAAGATACTGACATGACAAATTCATTGTTGGTAGATGTCCAGCCCGCTGAAAGCGCAGCACATACATTTTCAGCAAGTGATTCACACATTCTGATTGCTACAAGTCACACCAGCATCCATACCCATAGCTGGCTACATCTCCTCTTGTACACCTCATCTGATTCAGCAAGTTGCAAGATGCAGCGTTGACTGCTGACTGGGACATTGTTGTGCCCAACGAAACTGCACATTGCAGCGCCTGTCTGACTGCTGACTACAGTCTGTCATGACTCGTCTCATGTGGCGATTGATGACTACACCTAGCATTCATGAGCAAAACAAATCAGACCGGCATCCTGCGCTGCTGCTGCCTCTGCTGGAGTCAAAAGTCATAGCTCCCATTTTCTATATAAAGTTCATGCACTATGCTCACTGGCTGTCCATGTCCCTCTCACAGTGGCGCCATTAAGATTCCCAATATGCAAGAATTCTGCATCCCGCTCACTGACTGTCTGTCTCACAGTGGCACTGTTTGGAAGCAACAGTGATCATTGTGATGGACCACAATGACAGCTGTGCTTGCTGACGCCAGAAGGTTTGTCTGACCCCTGCCATTTGTAAGGAAGGTGTCATCCTGAAACAGCTCCACCTTGCCATGGAACAAAGCCTGCAGGTCACTGCCAACACTGTCAACATGATTCAGCGGTAGCATCATTGCTGATGTAAGCAGCAGCATATGATGTGCACAAGATGGTGCTGCTCATCCTCATGCTTTGGGATTGATTCTTGCACTGTGTGTTGTCACTTAACATGGCACTTGATTACTCATGTTGCCACTTGCTCAAGCAGCTTACAAACTGATGTCCTGTTCTAGCACGTCTGAGGTTTTCCTGAACCACAACAGCCCACTACCAATGATTAGACAGGACTGCGGTGCTGTGCGAGGCACAGAACGTGCAGGCGCATCATCACATTCTGTGACCAGGCTCTGTAACGCTTCTTGAAGTCATCCTTTGTTATAGTGATGATTCTGTATGGTCTTGCAAATTGTGGGCTATGCATGTAGGATGCGAACAAGCATGGTGACGTCTGCACATGGCACGTGCAAGACTGTCGGACCAAGCTATTGAATACAGGCTGTGATGCCTTTGCATCACCAGCAACCACATGTCAGTGGACAGACTCAAGGAAGAAGCATGCAAACCCAAACTAGTTGCATGCATGCAGCACTTCAGTACATACATGCACAACTGTCAAGATGCACTGCACACACGGAGCATTCCAAGTGCACCCACCAAAAGGGTGGCCTGCCCATTGTCCAACTGAACGTCTGTCCATCTGAGGCTGCTTTGAAGACCAGCGGCGTCACAGCTTCTTTGCAAGCTACTATGCTGCTGTGGCAGATCAAACTCACTTGATGGATTAGCAAGATCAGACTCAAGGATCAGTGGAATCACTTCTGGACTCAGAGCTGAGTGTGAGACCTTGAGTGCCAAATTGTCCACAGTGGACAGCATCTTGTCGGCTGATGCAAGATTTACTGTGTAACTGGTCTGATTCAGGTCTTCACTGTATGCCTACAAGATCACAATCATGTAGTGTCAAATGGCAATGCTCGAGTTGGCAAGACTGGCCCCTGTGCAAAGCAGAGCTGGAGTCTTGTACCCTATGCATTTCATTCTTTGAGAAATGAGAGGCCCAAGGTAAAGGTTCCTTAGCGTAAGTGTAAGTGCATGCAAAGTTGGTCAAGCTCTGAAAGCATAGCTATGGGGGCTGAACATGTTGACAAACGAGTGATTGGTCTGTTGATGTTGGGGGGGGGGGTGGGGGGGGTGGGGGGTTGAGAGGGTGGGGGGCAGGGTTGATAGGATGGATTGGGGGGGGGGATCCTAAGGGGAATCCTTGAGTGAGCAAGAAGCGAGTGATTGTAGCCTGTAAGGATTAATCGTCCTGCTCACCATATGAATGTTAGCATCCAAGCCAATGTCCTCCAGCTTGCTCTGAAAGCAGTGGCTACAATTGCTTTGCTGCACACATGCTGGCTCTGCCTGCTGACCAAGCAGGGTGCAATTTGGGGTGACTGATGGCATGACTGATGGAGTAACTAATCTGTTGAAGAACGGGACACTGGAGAGGATTTGGCGCGCGCCAAACAGAGGAGCTGAAGCTACTGAGGCGCTGAGAAGGGCCCTGGATGAAGATGAGTATGTGGCTGGAGCATAGGCGCCTGCAATATGGTTAGACGTCAAAGGTGCATAATACTCCCAACTGCTGTACGCTATATGCATGCGCTGCTCTCGGGTCATGACCATCTGATGTGTCATCATGCCTGTGCAATGCAGTGGGGGATTTGATGACCCTCTTGCCACCGTGTGAATGTAGAGGTTCCAAATTCTATGTTCCAACACTAATTTGCGTCCCTGACAGCTCTCAATTCAAAGCCATGTGAGAATGCATGATACTTTGCTCATGCATTTTGTGCAGGTGTTAATCCTTATAGGATGTATCAGCGTGTAAATGAGTGGCAATGCTGCAAAACAAGTAATAGTCAACACGGGACAGAGCTGTTCACCTGTTGCTGCCATTCCATAATAAGGGCTAGCGCTAGGGCTAGGCGAAAGGGCAGGGCCGTACGCAGTAGTCACATACGCCCCAGATGAATAGGCCCCACCGTAGGGTGTTGCAGCTGGGGTTCTGGCATATAGGGCTGAGTCAACAGCTGCTTGTGGAGATATTGATGGACTACCAAATAGGGTTACCGGAGATGAGGGGAGGCTGTATGATGAAGGGGAGGAGTAGTAGGGCACTGGTGAAGGGCTGTACACTGCAGGAGTGGTTTGGATGCCAAACAGAGGACTCGAGGAGGTTACAGAGGGTGCGAAGGGGGTAGCCAGAGGAGGATATGTGTAGTAACCTCCATAGCTTTGTGGTGCAAAGTATGCTCCTGGAGGTGCGTAGTATAGCACCTATGCATGGCAAAGAAAGGTTGAGCATGAAAAAGGTATGCGGCGACATGCAGAGCTGAGCTGGAGGAGAAGAGTCAGGTCAAGAGCAGCAAACATGGAGATGTAGTAGAGTAAGATGCTATCATGGTGCTTGCAATACTTGGTTGTGGCCTGAGCTTGGCGAGCTGGGTGTGCAGCACTCAAACATGTGGTCGGCCACAACACACCATGCAAGTAAAGTAACATTAGTAGACACAGGAGGTACACTAAGCTAGTATAGTGGACACAGATAGAGTCATGCAAATGTACACTGGAGCATACTCATAAATATTGCAGGCAGGGTAGGAGAATGAACCCAGGTGGTACACTGGGCTGAGATACATGGCCGCAGGCTAGTAGACTCTTTAGGTAGACTAGGCCAGTTGAGTTAGTAGACACAGATGATACAAAGTTCCCATTGCAGGACGTGCTGCACTGGAGCCTTTGCAACGATAGCTTACTGGAGCAGGTGAGTAGTATGCGGGCAGGTCCAATTTAGGACTGAGGGAAGGGCCCTGGTTGTCTGTGATGGTCTGATAGCTGCAATTGTCCCCTTGCTTCACCCAGGATCTGCATCACATCACCCCCTTGCCATGACCAGAAAGTGGTGTTACATGTGCAGTCAAGTTAGTATTTGCGTGTTCCTGGTCACACACGGCCAGACAAAGCTGTGTGATCTCTGTTTGGAACAAGAATATTGCAGATGAGGCTGTATGCCTTATCAAGCAGGAGCACCAAGCGCATGTCTTGACCAGCACATGTCTGGTCATCACTGCCAATGTGTATGCCACAACAGCAGAGGTGACTGATCCTGTCTTTGTAAGCGACAGATGATGACAGATAAGGGAGCTCAAAGCATGCTGCATGCCCATAGATGGAGAAGATGAAGCAGGCAGGGGAAAAGAGGTCACTCACATGCAAGTGGAAGCAGGAGTTGGTTGCTGCCACAACAGATTCCCTTCATCATCAGCAATCTGGATTCCCTGAGCGCATATGTCTGACAGATCTGGCGCTGCATTTGGCCCTGTGCCATTTGTCAGGCCTGTTGTGTTTACTTAAAAAATGTACTGCTGTGGCCCAGTGCTTGTTATGTTCCAGATGTATGCGGGTCCCGAAGGTGAAAGCTGCCCTGCTGGGATTCCAGAAATGCGGTCAGCCATGGCTGCCAAGTCATCATTCAACCGAATGCCGAAAGCAGTTACTGTGGGTAAGCGCACATTGACCTGCAGGTAGCGATATCTCTCTTTGCAATGAGATTGCTGAAATCTTGCAAAGGCAGCACACTGCTGCTGCCAACCACCTGCTGTTTATGTTGACTATCTGCAAAGGCATTGCAGCAGATTTGGTTGATGCGTCTTGTAGCAGTCCGCATATATCACATAGTATGCTGTAGCTGTCACGTAACAGTAAGCAGTGCCACCAGAAAATGGAGCACATCACGCCGTCAGTTGCTAACAATTTGATGAGGCGCACCAGAAATGTGAAAGTGGTGATGCTTGGAGTGGATGACTTGGAATATGAGACTGTGATTGGGAGGTCCGTAGGCATTGTTTCATAACACTCATTGGGCGCTTGTCCAACTTCGCCAACAGCTCCAACATGGCTCACAAAAGCCAGCAGCAGAAGTGTGCAGGCTGCCTGCAAGTAAAGATAGAGTTGCAAGCTACACATGTAAAAGTGTTCCTGCAGATGGTGATTGACCCCACCCACTACTACGAATGCTATGTTGCTGGTACTTCAGAAGCCTTGCTTGCAGTAGACCTAACCAGATATTTCAAGAGTCTCCCAAACAGGGGGCCAGTCGGGCAAGAAAGAATGGAGACTCTGTAGATCCAAACATTTCATGTGCAACGGCAGGCCCCTCTCGTGCACGCTTGCTTGCAAATCGACATGTGAACGTCACCTGCCTGAGAACACGTTGTGCTCTGCGCAGCGCCCAAAGCTGAGCTACTTTAAGCTATACTAAGCTGAACAACATCGCTGGGCATCAACAACGTGAAGGCAACAGAACAATAACCGCTGCGCTGGTGACTAGCACCTAATACACCTGTTCGATCCATAACTACGTAAGCGACCGTGCTCACCTGCGGCCAAACGTGCATCGAACCCGAGGTATATATTCTGGGGGGATTAGGCTATCATCGAGAAGAATCCGCCTTACACATGCAGCTGCGTCCTGCGTGAACGCTCGACAACGTTGCTACCTTCGGTCAAGGGGTCAAGGGGTTGTATCAGGCTCTGATCTGAGGATCGGTCAACCTGCTGTGCCAGCGTGTGGGCAACAAAAAAAGACAGATGTGCAGATTGTCGCAGGAGACGGGCAATCGATGACAGTGTTATCGCACCGCCGTGCACTGTGCGCTTCAACAAGTCCTTGAAGCTGGCGGCCTGTGGCGGTCACACTGCACAGCCCGAGGCTCCGCAGCCCATTCATGCGCAGGTTCCGACCAGGGTTCCGACACAAGGCTCACATCAGACTGGGCTAACGCATGCTGTATCAAACGAACAAGTTGTGAGGTTCACATTCCTCCTCGCAGCATCACCGTGGTGTCCATTTGACCAGCTCACAGTCATGAGTCTCAGCTACAAGATTGTAAAAGACTTGACACTCATGACCACCACACACTGGCTGCTGCGACCATGAGCGAAGTTGCAGTGCCCTGCTCTGAAATGGCTGTTTTGCGAGCATTCAGCCATTCCAGACAAAAGAAAATTAGCTTCATGTCCTGTGTCTGCGTGGTATTGATCTAGCAAGTCAGCAATGTTGCACATTGCCTTCAATACAGCACCCTGTGCTCCGCCGGGTTAGTCCACGAGCTGCAACAAAGTGCTCCAGGCTTAACACAGGTGGAGTCACAGCTGCTTATATAAACAGGTGACTCATTACTCATGATCACTGCACATTCCCAGCAGCAAAGTGCGTGAAAAGCTTGACGAGGTGGCCTTTTTCGGCAGACTTTGGGGCTTGCAAATGTGTACCGTGTCAGCAAGCTCAGATTTGGACAAATTTCGAAAGTGCCACAGCTTAGCTGTCTTCAGCACATCAGGGTTCATACATATATAGGATTTCATGCATGAAGCGTGCGAAGCCCCGGCTTCCACTTGACATTGCAGATGCTGAGGCTGATACATTACTGCTGCGCGTCTCAGGAATGTCAGGCCTGCATCATTGGAAACGCCTTTGGATATGCGTATATACTACTGATCAGGTCATGACACTGTGGGTGCTCGAAGAAAAATTGATGATGCATGACCTCTGAAATTTCTGGCAATCCTCCCAATATATGGTGGGTTTGATATGATATCGTGCTGTCTGGTTTCTTGCGTGGCAAGGCAAACAGCCAGTTTAAAGAGCGCGCTGGCGATGTGCAGCATGCTCTGATTCGTTTTGCAGCAGCTGCGAAAGCAGGGGATGACACATTTGGTAATACCTCAGGTCAGACCTATTGTCAGCCGTGGCTCGTACGCACGTCATGCTCACACGCGACTATGCTTGTGGTCTCCGGCCATGGTTGCAGGCCCAGCCGCATATTTGCAGCGCACGAGAAATCTCGTGCACTGGTGCGGCAAGCCAGCAAGCCCACCGGTATGGTCACTCAGCGACCTCTCCTGTTGGTGCATGGCAACTTTTCTGGGGCCTGGTCGTGGGAGGACTTCAAGGCTCGATTATTGGAACGCGGCTACACCGTTTATACGGTAGACCTCCACTGGAAGCGCAAGCAGTCGGGGCAACTGCCCGGTGTCGCAGATCACGCTTTGCAGATCACCGACTGTGTCAGACAACACAAGCTTAGCGACGTGGTGCTCTTAGCACACTCGTATGGCGGCGTGCCTACCATGCAAGCCGCTGCAGGTAGGCAAAGACAGCTTGGTGCACGTTTTTTGCACTGTCACGCGAAAGTTCAGGTCACTACGTGCACACACAAGTATGCTTCCCGCTGACGGGTTGTAACTCATTCACAACTGACAGACCATTTCTGCTCAGCAGAAATGCCGGACGAGATATCTGCCGCAATCTTCATGAATGCACACATTTTGCAAAACAACCAAAGCATAGCTCAACAAGCTCCTGCTCGGGTGCTCAGTCTTATAGAGCAAGAGGCTGACAAGTCTGATGGATACTGGTTTAGAGAAGTGGTGTCCTATGAGGCAGTACAACAGAATTTCTTCCCGGTATGAACGACAGGCTCATCGCCTCTTGTGGTCTGTGACGACATCTACTCTGCCTGCCTCTGCTGCAATTCTCTACATCTTGAGCAGACACCAGCTGATGCTTACTAACAGCAGTACTGCAGCATTTGTCAGACCAGGAAGTAAAACAGCTTTATGCCAAGATGCACCCAGAGCCAATCACAGTGTGGACAGACAAGCTCACTCTATCTGCCAGCTCTCACGCAATATTGCCATGTCATTACATCCTATTTACTGATGATGTGGTGAGCAAACTGCTTGTACACATGATACTGTGACTAAGATAAGTCTGTCTTACCACCTCTCCTATGGCCTAGATATGCTATTCTATTACTGTTTAAGCTCAAGCCTATGGCTACTTATTTACTTGTCAAATACGTAGCAGTCTTGAAATGCAGCAGGTACTGGACTGCTTTACATATGTGCAGGTGTTGTCTCATGATGTGTGTCAGTCTCTTGTTATGAATACAGTGAGCAAAGGAAACTGTCATGCAGGCTATTCGACCAGGCTATTGGCGGGACATGGCAGACAAAGTAAGCTCGATTCACCCAACCCAAGTCCACACCTTGCCTGGCCATCATTTTGGCTACATGGAACGCCCTGAGGAAGTGATCAGTATATTAGATAGAGTTGTGACATGAGCATTAGAAGGTCATGATACAAAGAGTTGTAGCAGGGAGCAAGGCAGGGAAAGCAAAATCGCAAGACGCGACATCTGCGCAGAACATGCCACACAAGCCTGCTACATCAGTCAGCTGGCATCCTGTTGCCGCATGCTGAGATGGCCTTTACTCAGATATGGTGCTGCAACCAGAATTACTATCCTACTAGGGCTACTGCAGTAGTGAGTCGTCTATTTGGTTTAGCATCATCAAGCCACATTACCCCACTGACCGCCCACTGCAACATTTATTTGCCTTTGGAGTGTTCCATTGACCATGTCATTTGTGACAAAGTGAGCTGCCTAGACTCTTTGGCTGCAGCAGCATCAGCAGCAGAGAATGTGATGCTGTGCAGTGACCAGCCACTGCGGCTGCCTGCTTGGCTGTTCATGCCACCTGCAGCACATAGGCAATAGGGCTTTTTGGACATGTTCATGCACTTAGCAGGCACATTCCCAGCAGCCTTTGATGGACAGTTCATCGCAACGAGTAGCTTGGCCTTGCCACCAGCTTGCTGTGATGACTTGCACTGACCTATCTCTCTGCCTGTAATTGGATTTAAGTTTGATCACGTTTGAAATAATCTGATTTGATGTGACTTGAAATGCCTCGCTGCTAAGACAAGAGGGTGGCCTGCAACAATGCTTGTCATGATGCATTGCAAGGAGAAAACACATTGACACCCTGGGCAACTCGAACTTTGAAGCTGTAGAATCAAAATGATGGCTGATGAAGCCCATACAGGACATGTGACGCCACTTTGGGAAACGCACATGTAGCATTGGGCTGCAAGGTGTACAGCCAGACACATTGCTTGTCTGCACTTGTTGCAAAGATGCAAGAGCAAAGAGCAACAGCGTCTCCTGCACAGATGCACGCAATACAATGCATATCCAACAGGTCAGAGGCCTTGCTATTCTTCAACACAGTAAAGCAATTTCCAGGGGTGTGCACAAGTCCATGCATGTCAGGCTGTTACCTGCTGATGCGTTGCTGGTCTTCTCAAATGGAGTCATCAGCCTGACTGGATTCCAGGTCATGCCTGAGCTCGCTGCAGCCTGACATGAGCCCGCCACACTCATAGCACTGCCAGTTACACTAACAGCTCTGTTACTTGCGCTGGCAGTCCTAGCGCTTGCGTTTGCTGCAGCATTGTCTGCAGCACCAGCACGGCTTGGCGGGAGTTTGGAGCCTGCAAGCCTGGCATGCTTTGCATGCTGGGCTGGCTTCTGTGGGGCTGGTGCTTGGCCGGCTGCTCTGACAGCAGCCCCTGGAACCGGTGAGGGCTGAGGCTGGAGGGGCTGTGCCTGGCTGCCCCTGAATTGGTTGGCCACAGCTCCTGGCTGCTGCTGTAGCATTGACTTCCTTGCTCTCTCCAATACACCTATGCAGTGCGCTGCGCATGTCAGCACTTGACATACGCACCATCCTTTGCAAGCCATGCACGATGTTGCAGAATCCATGCAGGAATGTTGTCATACATGTTAGCTGATGGGGACACATCATGATTTTCTGCACAATTCTGCTTCAAGCATTGCAAATCACTCCTTGCATTGTGCCAGTTGCAGTTCTGACTGAGTATAAATTATCTGCACCCTGTCAATGGCACAGGCTTGAGTCATGTACTTAGTAAGCATGACGTGTGCTTGGGACAATTATTGTTACCAAGCTCTCTTCTGATGGCTTCAAGCTTGGCCCTGGCTTGCTGAGCTGGATCAGCCTGCTGCAGAGCTGGGCCAAGGGGCTCTGAGGGCCGTTGCATTCGCCCTGGTGCCTGCAAAGGCCCTGCCGGCTTTGGGCACAACAGTCCAGGCCTCTGCAACGGCCCTGGCGCCTGAGGCTGCTGCCCTAGATGTAGCTGTGCCCGGTTGGACTGGCGCTGCCTGGCAACTTCTAGAGATGAGAGAGCCTTCACCTGAACCAGCAGCAACAACTAACTGATCCACAGTGTCTTCTGTAGCAACAAGGTGTGCACTGCCTTTGGTAGTCAGTGCACTTAATCCAGACGCCAATGCCATGACACTATTATTCAGCTAGCTAGTCGACATCTCTCTGCCAGTGATGCAGCCATGGGAAATGGTCACAAGGGGAGTGCCAGCTGCACAGCTGGTTCATGCGCCACACAACAGAATCCACAACAGGATGCTCTGGAGAGACAAGACTTGCCCTGCGCGTACCTAGCTCATCATGAGCCACAATGCGTCATTACTATCATTAACACTGTTGCAACAGCATCAGCAGAAAGACTGGTCTGCAAGCATTGGCAGTCTCACCTGCGCCTCTGATAAGGGCTTGCTGTTTCTACCACAAAGCAGCCCTGCCTGTTGCCCAGGATAACCTTGCTGTGGCTTCATGCTGCTGCCAGCCCCAAGCTTAGCCTTGCCGAGCTGTGCCAGCAAAGGTGGCTGCTGTTGCTGTGCAGCAGTCTTTGCCAGGCCTGCAGGCTGCTGCTGAGCAGCTACCTGTGCAGGCTCTGGACCAGCTGATTGCTGACAAACAGCTTCCTGAGTGGCTGCTGTTGAGGCTGTAGCTGCGGGCTGAGTCAAGTGGGTGGCTGGTCCAGACCTGAGCTGTGACTGGAGAGCTTCAGCACTAGACATCCTGGAAAACGAGTCAAAAACAGCTTCTGCTGCGGCAGCTTCCTGGGACAATGCGTCATCAGCTGCCTGCTGTACATGCTGCGAACTCAAATTAACATGCTGAGCATGCTGTGGCAGGAGAGCACTTGAAGCTGGCCCAGCTGCTAAGCCATGCTTTGCTGATGAAATCAAATTTGAATGGGGGGCTGGGGCGAGCAAAGTCCCTGGCAGGGCCTGCTGTGCATGCTGTGCCTGCTGCCGGCTGTCAAAGGAGTCTGCCTGCACATGGACTGCAGGCACAGCTGACACTGCTGCTGCACCAGGATATGACCTAAGACTGCATGACAGCTTGCTTCTGCTTCTGGTGCTGCTAGCAAGGGAATGGATGAAGGACTGGGGCTCATGGCGGCAGGGCGTTCCCAGTCTGGGGCAGCCCACGGGCTCGAACAGCCCTCCCAAGGGCTGTTTGGACTGAGCAATAGGCACTGATGGCTGACTGCTGACTGACTTGGAAGCTGCCTGACCACCTTCTGCTTCAGCTTCCTTGGTGCAAGCAGCGCCCTTGGTGCCTGTTCGCTGGCGGCGTTTGCTGGTCATGTGGGCGTATAGGCCAACACCTGAAGCAAGCAAGGCATTTGGGAGAAAGACAGTGATCTGAGAGCCAATGCTGCCCGCAGAGGTATAGGGCATCGGGCTGACCCCCACAGGATTGTCAACACGGGTTGTCACAATTGCCCTAAGGAGGGCACGACCAACCCCATCAAATGTACGACAGCAGCTGACAAACAGCACACAAGACAGCTCATAGGCATACATGGCCTTCACAGCCTGTCAGAAGCTACGCTGCAAGACAACAACGTTTGCACGTGCAATCCAGGGTTTGTTGTTGGCATCACATTGTTGGCATCACATTGTTGGCACTGCAAAGATGTGATGGTGCTACACTGCTTCCTGGCATTGCCCTGCAGTCTTTCCACAAAATTGCCAACTGCAGTTCTTCTCTTTTGACTTTGCTAGACTTCTTCTTTGTTCGGCTGCATGTAGATTTCACCTACAAAGCTTTGTCTAACTCAAACTTCGCGGATCTCCCAGACACTTGTCTGTTGACTTCCCTGGATGAGTCCCAAAGGCAGAAACTCTGAACTTGATCGACTGCAGGCGCATGTGACACACAGAGTGATACGTGGCCATCTCAGCACCTGAGAGAAGAGAACATACCTAACAAGACTGCACCAGCGGCAATGACTCCCACCATTATTCCAATGTCTCTTGTTCCTAGTCCACCCCCACCTGCTGTGCCACTGTTTCCAGCAGGGCTCACACTTGCATCATCCTTCCCAGTAGAAGCTGCTGACGCATCAACACCACCACCTGACAAGCCTGATGTTCCTGCTGGCCCACTTGGAGCCAATGCTGTTGTGGCTGATGTGGATGGTGATAGCAACACATCTGGCTGTGAAGATAGCAGCATGCCTGGCAACAAAGGTGAGGAAGGGGCGGCTTCCCCACCAGCTGCAGCAGCAGGTTCTAGGGCAGCTTCAGGAGCAGGGGCGGGTGCAGGCATGGGGGCTGGACCAGGGGCTGGCGGGAAGCTGGCGTAGATAGGTAACGGAATGGTGTAAGGTAATGGTGATGCAGGCAGCATCTGAGGCCCAGGTACACTGGCAGACCCATAGGAGGGGTTTGAAGAGGGGGTGGGGGATAAGACAGG
>JAABUY010004490.1_pt1 | contig 14587 bp, 16 predicted proteins | sample 5560271 | NCBI WGS metagenome assembly JAABUY01 (sample SAMN10711886, study PRJNA513374) | rock metagenome | isolation source: Antarctica rocks | place: Antarctica: Victoria Land, University Valley
TCACCACCGCGGCATTGACCGAAGCAGCTCGTGGCGGTTTGAAGCCTCCCCCTACAGGACGGCTCCGAAGGGTCCTCCTTCATCTCTCATACAGCATGACGCTCGCGCGTCTTCTTGACACAATGCCATTCCTCTCATCTTGACGAGCGTCGCTAGGCTTCCACCATCAGGAATGATCACGCATCGAAACGGAAAGTTGATTTCCTAGCCTTATCAGAATGTTGCTACCCTGTAGGGTAGTGCAGCGCATTGAAATTACACACTTTTCAGATCGGCGCTTTTGGCGCGTTGGTTACGACAAGGCCGAAGGGGCAGAGCGTCGTGGCCGTCGCCGCGGATCGCGCCCGCGTGCGGCTGCACGACCGGCGCCTGGGCCGCATGCAAGCTCCCCTGCCCGCCAAGCGCGGCACCATGCCCATCCTGTCCAAGGTGCTGCTGCCGGACGGCGCACCGGACCGCTGGCACGACCGGGAGGTGCTGTGGAACGAGGTCGAGGCGTGCGGGCGCCGATGCGATGCTTGCCTCGCGCGCGAGGTGGAGTTCGCGCTTCCGGCCGAACTCCTGCCATACCAGGCTGCGGCGCTCGCCCGCGACTACGTCAGCGTGGCGTTCGTTGCGGAGGGGATGGCGGCCGACCTGAACGTGCATTGGGCATTGCGGCCCGACGGGGAGCCCAAGCCCTATGCCCAGGTCCTGCTCACCATGCGCCGCATCGATGCCGAGGGCTTCGGGTTCAAGGAACGGGCTTGGAACGATCGCGCCGCAGCCTTGCGATGGCGGCAACTGTGGGCGGAGATGGCCAACATCTGCCTGGCCGCGCACGGCCATCCGGCGCGGATCGACCATCGTTCGTATGCCGAGCGCGGGATCACGCTGGAGCCGCAGAACAAGATCGGCCCCAACGCCGCCCGCCGTGCTGCCCGGGGCGAGCCGTCCAAGCGGGTGGACGAGCACCGCGCTATTGCCCGCCGCAATGCCGGGCGCTCCCCCGGACGTGCCGTTGAGGAGCCGTCTTGATGGCTGCCAAAAGCCGGGGCAGGCCGATGCCGGCTCCCGTCGCTCGGCCGCACGCTGGCCTTCCTTCTAGGGCCAGCGCTTCCGTGCCGACTTGAGCCACCACTTCACGGGCTGCGGCTCCCGTCGCCGGGGTTGGGCGGCGGCCTTGCGCGGCGGCTTGACCATAGTCCTGACGGAAGGTTTCGTCACGGGCGCCGGCGAGGTTTCCTGCAGGCCGAGGGTTGGCTGCGCGGCTGGCGCTGACATCCGGGTCCGGTTGGCAGGCTCGCGGGCGCGCGTTGCCTCGGCGAGGGCGGCTTCGGCCGCAAGCCGTGCGGCGCGCTCGGCCCCGAGGTTCTCGTGCCAGTGCAGCTCGCACTCCCGGTGTTCGGCCCGCAAGGCGTCCGCAGCGGCACATGCCGATTCCGCTGTCCCGAACGCTTCGCGACGCGCCAGCTCCGCGTGGCCCAGCTTGGTTTGCAGGTCGCGGACCGTCGCAAGCGCCTCCTGCAGCGACCGTTCGGCTTTTGCCCGCGCGCCGCGCTCGTCCTGCAGCGCCGCCTCGATGGCGGCGCGGCTTGCGGACGGCCCGTCTGCGTCGTCGGGGCGGTGCCGGTTGACGAGCGTGACCGGCACGGCGCCGTCCTGCACGAAGCGATGGCGCGGCTTGTCGGCAGAGGACCGGCCTGCAAGCCGGGTCGGCGCACCCGCCTGCGGCCGCTCAGGCTGGGGCGGGCTGCTTCGGCCGGCACGGTCGCCGGTCAGGCCGAGCGCCCGGCGCATGCGCTCCTCGACGGATGCGGTGTCAGGGGCGTTCGGGGGAGGTAGATTGGGCAAGGACGGCATCAGTCTTTCACACAAGTTGGAGGTGGGTCAGGCCAGAGCTCGGCGCCGGCATTCTTCAGGTCTCAATCATCGACACGTGTTTATTGCAGCGCACAAGATTCTTGCAATGCCGCATCGAAACGGACATCTTGGCGCCCGGCACCATCATTCGACGCGTGCCGGACGTTTCCTCCCTGAACTCGGCGGTGCCCCCACGGCGTCGCCATCCTTTCAGGTCGGACACGGTCAGAGCGGCCAGACCGGCGCTCCCGACGGGGAGCGTCTTCCCCGCAGCACACGATATCTGCCTCGCAGTGTCCTGAACAAGACCCAGCCGTCGATCCGTGCACAGATTGGAGCCAGTCTTGGCATCCATAGCCCAGGCAGCCCGGACGATGCGCCTGTCGCGCGTTTGAAGACCAGCATCGCGGTCGCGCATCCGGACGGTGCCGTGTTGGCCTTCAACACGCCGCTCGGTTGGCTGCCGGACCGCGCGCCCCGAGCGGCCTGGTGCATGGCGGGCTGCTGTGGTCGGACAGCACATGGTCCGACTTCGTGCTGCGGCCGGGCGGCGGGCTGGACGACGTGCTCGCCCAGCGCGGGCGCGATCTGGCCCATCCGGATGCCCGCATCGTAGCGGAGCTTAGGTTCGCCGAGGCGTCGGGCGTCCTGCACAGCTTGGCGGCTTACCTGGCCGGCTTGGAACCAGGCGAGGCCGACGTGCAATTCCTACGCTCGCCGAATGGTTGGCTTTTACCCTTGGCAGTGCCGGCATGACGGAGCAAACTTCCAACTACTCGACACTCTGCTTCATACGGTGAGAACAATCGGCAGCATGAGCCGACGTGCCGAAACTTCCTTGCTCAAGCGATGCCCAGTTTTTCTTTCAGAGCTTCCAATGCCGCTTCGACAGTCTCGCCAACCTTCCAGCCATTCTGTTTGGCAATGTTATAAAAGGCGTCATGCGCCTCAGGTCTAATCCTTGCGCTGAACTGTTCTGTCCTGCCCGTTCTGTAACGATAAGGCTCCCGTTGCTGCCGTTGGGGAACCAGCGGTTGGCGGCTCGGAAACCCTCCCGCCGTGGCAACGGACCTCACCTGCTCAGGTGTTGGGGGTGTTGCCGGAGCGAAGCGGCTCAGATCGTCCTCCTCGTCGAGGATCTTGGGCCTCTCGCTCATGCGACGGCTCTTGTCTGCAGGTCATCAATCCTGCGGATGACCTCGGCCGCAAAGGCTTTGGCGTTGGTGATGGCCGCTGGAATGTTCCTGACCATCTGAGGATCGAGCGCATCCAGTGTACCGCCAAAGGTGAAGAGCGCACGATATGCATCTCGCTCGTGGATTTGCACACCGAATACCGGCACCTTGTTCTCCGTGAACTCCGCTTCGATGCTGGTGAGCGTCCGAGGTCGGATTGCTACGCTGGTCTGAGTAAACAGGATTGCGAATGGAATCGCCTGGCGGTAGTTCTTCTCCTGAAAGCGGATGAACTTCACAGCCTTGTAGGCTTCGATGGCGTCCAGCGCCGATCCTTTGGATGGTATGATCACCAAGTCGGCGCGGCTCATAGCCTGCGCAACCATCAGAGATGCAGTGCCTTCGAGATCAACGATGACGAACGCCGTCCGTCGGGAAGCGCTTTCGATCTCGTCGATCAGCGTCTCTTCTGTGACGCTGTCAACCACAGTCAGGCGTTCAGGTTTGCCAGGCCGCTTCGACCATCTGGAGACCGGGCGGTTCGGGTCGGCGTCGATGATTGTTATTGTCGTGCCTTTCGCCGCCAGCGTGGTGGCCAGGATGACGGTTGCGGTGGATTTGCCTGCTCCACCCTTTGGCGAACACATTGCGATGCACGGCATTTCAACATACCCCTCGCTGTCAGATAGAAGGGTGACTGTCTGCTTACAGGTTGTCAACTGTAAGTTTTTTGTTGACAGTTCGTCAACATTTTGATTACAGTTTATCCACAGTTTGCTTTCAAATGACGCGCTGCTTGAGGATGATCTCGGAAGCTGGCCTTGTTGCTTAGGCAACTCACTCAACCGACCACAAAAGGCCAGAGGAGCGCGAGTGATCGGGCACTTGCGTGGACGCCGACGTCCTCGCCGAGGACCGGCCCAACAACCTGACCGTCGCGCTCGCCGAAGGCGAGGCGGTCGGCTTCGCGTGGCTCGATCTGTCCACGGGGGAGGGGGGCACCTGCATGGCATCCCTCGACGGCTGCGGCGCGGCCCTCGCCCGGATCGCGCCTTCCGAGATCCTCGTCGCCCGCTGGCCCGAAACGTCGGATGCGCTCGCCGTGGCCGTGCGCGGCTCCGGCGTGCCGTTCTCGACCCTGGACCGCCCCGAGCTGGCTTCCGGAGAAGCTGAACAGGTGCTGGCGCGAGCCTACGGCCAGGAGCAGCGCGAGGCGATGCGGAGCTTCTCGCCGCCGGAGCTGGGCGCGCTCGCGGCCCTGCTGGACTACACGCTTGCCGTGGTGGGCCGCCTGCCCGAGGCACTGCCGCTGCCCCGGGGCGCGCCGATCGGCGACAGGATGGAGATCGACGGCCCGACGCTGCGGGGCTTGGAGGTGCTCGCCTCCGCCTCCGGCCGGAAGGGCTGCCTGCTGTCCGTGATGGACCGGACCGTCACCGCCCCGGGCGCCCGCCTGCTCGTCCGGCAGCTCTGCGCCCCGCTCACCAGCCCCGAGACGATCCGCTGGCGGCTGGCGATGGTGCGCGTCCTCGTGGCCCAGCCCCAGGTGCGGGCCGACTGCCGCGAGGCGATGTCGGGCATGCCGGACATGCTGCGCGCGTGTGGCCGCCTGTCGCTGGGCAAGGGCGGCCCGCGCGACCTCGCGGCGGTGCGCGACGGCCTGGACCAGGCTGCAGCGGCGGCAAAACGGTTGACAGCGCTGCCGGACCCGCCGCCCGGCCTCGTGACGGCCAGCCGGGAGCTGGCAACTGCGTCGGACGGCACTTGCGGCAACCTCGCCCAGGCCCTGCGGCGCGCGCTGGTGCTGGTCCCGCCGCTGTCGGCCAAGGAGCCCGGCTTCATCGCCGACGGCTATGCCAAGCGGCTGGATGCGGCCCGGGCCGAGATCGCCCGCGCCAAGGCGGCGATCAACGAGCTGCAGGCCCGCTACGTCGAGGAGACCGGGGTCAAGACGCTCAGGATCAGGACGAACTCGGTCGTGGGACACCACGTCGAGGTGCCGGCCGCGAGCGCAAAGGCGCTCGGCCCGGACTTCACGCTGCGCCAAGGCCTGGCCTCGGCCACCCGGTTCACCACGGCGGAGCTGGACCGGCTCGCGGCGGCGCTCGAGGCCGCGGCCGGGCAGGCGTCTGCGGCCGAGCAGTTCGTCTTCGGCAAGCTGCGTTCGGCCGTGCTGACCTCGCGCGAGGCGCTGGCCCGGATTTCGCACGCCGCGGCGGCGCTGGACCTGGTGCGGCCTGGCGCAAGGCGGCAGCCGAGGGGCACTGGTCGGAGCCGGAGCTGGCCGACGACACGGGCCTGGCCATCGAGGGCGGTCGCCACCCCGTGGCGGAGGCGCTGCTGGAAGCGGAGGGGCGCAGCTTCGTCGCCAACGATTGCCGGATGGGCGAGGCGGAGCGGCTGTGGCTGCTGACCGGCCCGAACATGGCGGGCAAGTCGACGTTCCTGCGCCAGGTGGCGCTCATCGCGCTCATGGCCCAGGTCGGGTCGTTCGTGCCGGCAACCCACGCCCGGCTCGGCATCGTGGACAAGATGTTCAGCCGCATCGGTGCCTCCGACGACCTCGCGGCCGGGCGCTCCACGTTCATGGTCGAGATGCTGGAAACCTCGGCCATCCTGAACCAGGCGACCGCGCGCTCGCTGGTGATCCTCGACGAGGTGGGGCGGGGCACCTCGACGCACGACGGGCTGGCGATCGCGCAGGCGTGCATGGACAGGGATTTCGCATCAAGCGACGGGCATATGGTTGAGGATGTCGGCGAGAACGCGCACGTCCAGCACTGCATCCTGCATGGTGTGGCGGATGGAGTTCTTGCCCGTGACGATGCGGACAGCGTTGAGTGCCACGCGTTTGAGGGTGGCGCGGTTGCGCGGGCCATGGTCGCGCCGCACGAGCGACGCGTCCTCGCTCATGGTCACATCGAGAACCCAGTGCAGGTTGTTCTCAACAGCCCAATGACCGCGCGAGAAGGCGAGCAGGCGCTCGGGCGTATAGGCGTGTCCAAGTAGGTAGAGCTGGCTTTCCGTCGTTGTCGCACCGGTCCGCTTGCAAATGCGGGTGCGGTCCACCCGACCGACGGCCGCAAGGCCGGGCCAGCAGTGGTGGGCCAGCACGGCGACGTCGGTGCAGACACACGCCACACGCATTTCCACCCGCCCGTGCCCGACGTTGGTTTCCTCGTGCTCCAGGACGGGTACGAGCGGGTGGCCGAGGGCCGTCCGCACGTCGTCGAGCAGCGTCGGCTGGTTGCCTTTCAGGACCATGACGGTGTGCGCTCCGGCCTCGTGCAGCAGCGTGGCGCTGGCGCGCTGGGTGTGCATCGCGTCCATCGTCACGTCGCGTCCGCGCAGGTCCAGCAGCTTGAGCAACTCCGGAAGGGCGGTGATCTCGTTGGACTTGCCGTCCACGGCGACCTGGCCGATGCACAGGCCGACATCGGTGGCGAACGCGTGCAGCAGGTGTAGGGCTCGGACGCCGCGCGTCACATCCGCACTGCCCCGCACGGTCTTGCCGTCGATGGCGACGTGGCCCGCAGACCCGGCGGTGACACGCCGGGCGAGGTCGGCGAGCACCGCCTCGAACTGCTCCGGCTTGATGAGCCGGAGCAGTCGCCCGAACGTGTCGTGAGACGGTGTGCCGTCCTCATAGAGCAGGTAGCGGCGCAAGAAGTCGACCTTTGCTCTGGCGAACTGTGCATAGCCATCGCAGCACCCGAACCCGCACAGCGTGGCGCAGAGCGCCGCAAACAGGATCTCCGCCAAGCTGTGGGTGATCCGGCCAACAACCCGGGGATCGTCGATCCCGGTGAAGAGCTTACAAGCGGAAGGAACCATGACGCACGCCTCTGACATTCGCGAACAAACGTTGCTCAGCTACGTCGGATCCAGCGCTGCCTCACGCCTGCCTAGCATCTCAGCATGACAGAATTTTTGGTGCGAAGTCCCTGCGTGCATGGAGCACCTGCACGGCATCGTCGGGTGCCGGACGCTGTTCGCGACGCACTTCCACGAGCTTGCGGATGCAGCGGAGGCGATGCCGCACGCCGTGTGCATGGCGATGGATGCCGCGGCGGGGCGGCATGAGGAGATGTTCGCCTACAAGGTCAAGCCGGGCCAGGCCGGGCAGTCCTACGGGCTGAACGTGGCGGCGCGGGCGGGCATGCCCGCGGCCGTCCTGGCGCGTGCGGCCGAACTGCTGGCGCGGCACAGAGGCAAGACGCAGCCGTCTCCCTCGCGAGAGCCTGGGTAACGGATCAGGGAATCCGGCGGACGAGGCTGCTGGCAGCCGCTCATCCGGGTGCCTTGCCTCCTCTGATGGGGTCTCTCACCGGATGGGCGGTTTGGCCCGGCGTGCTGGACGGCGCATGTACCGCGTCGCGAAGTCGGCGATGCCGCCGATCCAGGCGACGTTCCCGTTCTCCTCCAGCGCACGCAGGCCGGCCACCTTGAAGCGCCAGGCGTCGCCTAGGCGCATGTCGTTGTAGTCGCAGTAGACCCCGTGGACGAACCGCCTGTCCGGAAAGACCACGAGCGGCTGCCTGATCGAGATCATCATGAAGTCCGCGCGCCAGAACCCGCCATGGAGACCCTGGAGATAGACGAACACCTGCCCGGGAGCGAAGTCCGCGGCCTTGTTGATCGGGATCAGGTCGAACGGCACGCCATCCGGCATGACGTCAGACGCATAGTCCAGGTTTTGGTAGAGCCGGTCGTCACGGTCGTCGGCTTCGAGCCAAATCTTGATCTCGTCGTTGTCGAACGTCAGCGGGTCCTGGAAGAGCGCCTGAACAATGGTCATCGGCGGTCTCGTGCGGCTCACGTCGGTCAACCTCGTCTCCATGGGCGGCCAAGCCTCGGCCGGACCGGACGTCCTCCTACCGCAACCCGCGCCGTCTGGCAGCCCGAATGTCGTATCGAGTTGTCCATGGATGGCGGCCGGTCAGCGGGCACGAGCGGCGCCAAGCTGCTTGCTGGCGCGAGGCTTGGGCCGACCTTTGTCGCCCACGCCTGACATGCGCCGTTGGCGGTATGGCCCGGACTGGCATTACCCCGGCAGGTAACGCGAGCTGCTGTCGCTGGGGCGGGCGTGGGCGTAGCGGCTGGTGGTGGCGAGGCTGGCGTGGCCGACGGTGGCCTGCACCAGGTGCACGGGGGCGCCGCGGTCGAGCGCGTGACTGACATGGGCGTGGCGGAGCCAGTGCGCCGACACCGCGTCGGACAGCTCGGCGCGCTTGGCCGCGCTCTTGACGATGCGGTGCACCTGGCTCGGGTCGAGCGCGCCGCCGCCCTCGCGCGAGCGGAACACCGGGGCGTCCGGGTCGGCGGGGCGCAGCGCCGCCAGGTCCTGCCAGACCGAGGCCTTCAGCAGCACGGCCCTTGTCTTGCCCCCTTTGCCGAACACGGTCACCTGGCCGACCTCGTCGCGGGCGGCAAGGTCGCGTCCTCTGAGCCCGCAGGCCTCGCTGATGCGCAGGCCGCCGAGGTAGAGCAGCCGGAGCAGCGCCTTGTTGCGTGCCTGGCGTTCGAGGGCGAGCATGCGCAGCACGTCGTCGATGCCGAGGATGCGCTCGGCGAGGGTGCCCTTGACCTTGGGCAGGCGGATGGCGGCGCCGACGTTGACGGCGAGGTAGCCGGTCTTGTGCCCGAAGGAGAGCAGCGACTTCACCGCGCTGAGCCGGCGCGCCTCGGTCGCGGTTGCCAGGGTTTTCAGGCTGTCCTGGAAGCCCTGCACGTCGCCCAGGGTGACGGCGTGCAGCGGGCGCTGCACATGGGCGAAGAACGCGGCGAGGTCTGCCGTGTAGGCGCGCTGCGTGGCGACGCTGCGGCCGTGCAGCCACAGCGCCAGGAGGTGCTCGTCGGTGCGGGCCTGCGCGGGGATGACCGCGGTCGGCCGGGGCAGGGGAGGCGGCAGGGCCGGGTTGTCCGGCGGCGGCAGGACGGTGGCGATGCTTGGGTCGGGGTCGGCCATGCCCGAAGCCTACATTCCCTCTATTCGGCGCGTCCAGTGCAAGATAAGGCGTCTTCTCTTGCACTGGGGAAGGACGCAGGGAGGGGGCCGGAGAAGCGGCGGAAAACGTTTATCAGAGTCAATCGGGGCTTGCCTTATTTGCCTTGGAGACCTCCTGCAGAGGTTCTGGCCGGGCATGCGGTTATCGCGCGTAGTGCATTTACTCGGCCTGCCTCTGTGGGCGAAGACTGTTGTCGGCCGGGGTACGCCCGCTTGTCGGAGCGGTGGAGGATGACAAATGCTGACCCTGTTGTTCCCGCCAGGCGCAGGCTCGATGGTGGTTCTGATCGCGCTGCATGGGATCGGAACCGCGTTCGAAGCAGGCCCGCTGTTCTTCCGACCGCAGCCCAGCCTGTGCGGCTTGCAGCGGCTTATTGGAGCGTGGTTGACGGTCGATGATCGCCGGCATACGAGCGCTGCTTCCGCACCGCACCACGGAGAACGACATGCGCACATTCACAGCGGCGCTGGCAATTGCGTCCCTGCTGGTTGGCTCGGCCGCTGCGATGGCCCAAGCCACGAGGGCACCCCGAGCCAACCCGTTCGAGAGGCAAGGGACGACGCCCGCCGCTTTAACGAACCCGTCGCCACAGCCCGCACCACGGACCGCCTCCTCCCAGCCAGGCGCCACCCCGACCGGCGCCAACCGGTTCCAGTCCGAGGGCGCCGCCAAGCAGGCCTGCGGCGCCGACACGGTGGTCTGGGCGAACACCAGCGGCTCCAAAGCGTGGCATGTGAGCGGCGACAAGTACTACGGCCACACCAAGCTTGGGGCCTACATGTGTGAGCAGGCGGCGCAGCAAGCGGGTTATCATCCATCCGGTGGAGCTGTCCGCGCGCAACGCACAGGCACCCGAACGCAGTGACAGCTGCGCCCAGGCCGGACCTGTGCGCCAGTAGGCCACCCCGGTCGAACGTGCTCGCGCTCGCGAAAGGGCTGACCATGTACTGATTTTGCTCGCAGTATCAAAGGGTTTTCTACAGATGTTTACGCTTCAGCCGTAAAGGAGGGGCGGGGAGCAGGGCTGTTCGGCCCAGGTGACCAGGTTGCGGTCGCGCACGAGACGCAAGTCGTCGAGCGCGGCTGCGGCACGACTGGCCCAACGTACCTCCTCCACCACGCTCCAGTATGTCGTCGCCTGCCTGCTCACCACCTAGCCGGCGGCACAGAGGACGCGCGTGCTGGTGTAAGGCTGAACGTTATGTGCTTGTTCTGGTAAAATATCGGCCCAACCTAACAGCCGCTGCAGTTGTCGAGACCAGAACTAGAAAAATTGCCGCGGCCATCATTAACCAAGAAATTGCAGACACAACCTTTACAGGAAAAGTCATATCTCCACCCACCAGGGCTACCGCCATCCCGAAAATTAAAATAGATAAAACAAACAGCACAATACATATGAAGTAGTAAGCAGCCAGTTTTTTTACATTCATTGATTTTGACATCGATGCAAAAACAGCTACCACTTTCAATTTTTTCTCCTTTATCAACTCATTGTCAGAAATTTTCTGAATACTGCTAGAAAATCTGAATCTGGTCGAGTGACGACGCACGCGCCGGTGGATTAGCCTACCCATAGGGTCAAAAGCCCCCTCATGGCATATTCCCATGCAGAGTGCTGCGCTGATTTGCAGCAGAATGTCCGCGATCTGCGCTATCAATCATTTTTTCGTTTTCGGGATTGCCATGGAGGAGGCACTCGCGTCCGACAGTGCGATGCTAAGATGGTCAACAACCTGAGATGGAGTGATCTATCGTGTCTAGCTGTCGTTCCCTTCTCGCTACTATTCTGCTGGGCTTAGCTTTTTCATATCCAGTTCATGCTCAGAAGCCCACCAACCTTGACTATCTGGATAATTTGTCGGCGCAGCGCAATGCACAAATAAGGCCGCGACCGGATTTGCCCGCTCCCGTGCCCATGCCACATGAGAGAAATATTCCAACGAACCGCCTATGGGTGTGCATGAGTACAACCCCTTGGCAACCTGTGTTGGCTTCACCCTACCCGAGTGCTCCAGTAATTGGGCAAACGCAGCAAATGGTCGCGGCCTCAAACGGCTGGGTTGATGGTTATGCTGAAGTGCTGCACTACAACGGCAAGATCGGTTTCATCCCGTCCTCCACCGTTAAGCCTTACCACTCTGACATCAACCCGCACGGGACATGCACCGTCGCCGGTCTGCGTCCAAACGGCACGCCTCTTTTCGCCTTCCGTTGAAGGCGTCCAGAAATGGTCTGCATCGAACTACATCGCGCATGTGCTGTTCTCGGCATCATGCTGGCATCCAGCGTTACACAAGCACAAACTAATCCGTCTGTGGTGAGTCCAAATGGTATTCCAGCACAAATCATCCCAACCCATGGAGAAGTTGGCATAACTTGGGACCGCATATCCGGCGGCAGCCTGACAAACGGAGGAGGAGGCGATACCTCTTCATCAAGTACTTCGGCTACAAACTCCGGCAACTATCAGCCTAATAGCTCAAGCGCTCTTAATTCAATGAATGCCACGAACTATGGGTCTATTGCAACAAGCGCAGCTCAGCAAGAGGGTGTGAACGTCGAATCTGTTGCGGCAATCGGCCAAGCCGAAAGCGGATTTCGGAATGTTGCGACTGCAAATGGTTCAAGTAGCGCAACTGGTCCTTGGCAGTTTACCACCCCGACTTTTGTGTCAGTCTCTCAACAGCACGGCCTTGGGTACACCGCTACAGATGTCATCAACCCGCAGGCCCAAGCCGTTGCGTCGGCTTACCTCATGCGTGATTATGCAACGACGGTCTCCCAAGCAATTGGTCAGCCCGCGACCACTCTGCAAACTTATGGCGCCTGGGTTTTTGGAACTCAGGCCGGATCTAACATTGCTTCTTCTGAGCCAGATACTCCACTTAGCAGCATTGCGCCGGCAAGATCTTTGGCGAATAACGGCATGACTTCGTGGACTGTAGGCCAGTTTCAGCGGCTGATGGGCAACCGCCTGGGTTCTGCAGCAAACCAACCTGTTCTCACCTCTTCCTGATCAGGAACTATTATGCACCCCATCTCTCACAGGCTTCTACTTGGTTCAGTCTTGGCGCTCATTCCACTTCTCACGGAAGCCGCACCGCTCTGTGCGGTGCAACCAGCATCCGCCGTGTCGCCATCAATGGCGCCGCCGAACACGACCGTGAGCTACCCTGCATCAAACGAGGGTATCGGCCTGGCGCCGATCTCAGAGGCGAAAGCCGACCAGATCCCGGCGCTGAAGCGCATCCGAGCTTCGGGCGCCCAGCTTTACGAGCTGGGCGAGGTTCACGGACTGCGCAGCGTCTTTGCCGTCGCGGGGGAGAGCTTCCAGGTCTTCTACCTCAGCCCGGATGGCCAGGTGGCGATCCGCGGCATCGCCCAGGACGCCTTGGGCAAGAACCTCACCCGCGACCAGGTCGCGCTGGTTCCCGGCGCGATCCCCACGGCTGTACTGGGCGGTGAACCGCGCCCTTCGCTTGCTGCTCCCCAGGGTGCCGGGCCGGCCGCTTTGCATGTCCCGGCGACGTCGCCGCTGCAGGTCGTGCAAGCTACCACCTACGGTATCCAAGGCCGCGACGACGCACCCCGCCTCTGGATGTTCGCCGACCCCCAATGCAGCTTCTCACGTCGTGCGATGCAGCAGTTGCAGCCCTCCATCGCAAGCGGCCGGGTGCAGGTTGCCGTCATTCCGGTGTCGCTGCTGGACCACGAGGATCAGGGTCTCAGCACGGCAAGGGCCAAGGCGATGCTCGGCCTGCCGCGCGAGCAGATGGTGAAAGCCTGGGTGGGCAACCAGCTGGCAGGGCCGGTCGAGGCCGGCGCCGTCACCAGCTTGCAGGCCAACATGATGGTGGCCGACCGGATCGGGCTTGTGGGCACGCCGACCTTTATCTGGCGCAAGGCGGACGGAAGCGAAGGCCGTGCAGACGGGATACCGGCCGACCTGGAGGCGATGGTCGCCTCGGCGAGCCGATGAGCCATGCCTGGCAACGGACAACCCGCCCGTCACCGCCATGGCCTTCTCAGCCCTTTTGTCTGGGCCGGGCGCTCCATCGTGCAGCCGCTTGCCGTTCCTGAGATACGCGCCCAGGCCGAGACGATCCGCGGTCTCCACAGCGTGCTGCAGAAGCGTGGAGCGGGCAGCGGGCCAGCCCTGGTGCTGGACGCCGGCCGCCGCTTCGACCTGGAAGCATCGGCCCAGTCGATGCGGTTCCAGGCAGCGGAGGCGCTGGACGCGGGGCGCATCACCATGGAGCACTATGCGCAGCTCGGCGGCGTGCAGGCCGGGGAGCTTGCCATGCTGCTGCAGCGCCGCCGCATCGAGACCACGCATGCGACGCGGCTCAATCTTGCTTTCTGCCTCGTTTTCCTCATGCTCTGCACATGGAGCGTTTTCAGCACGCCGGCGGGCTTCACGGGGCTGCTGCTCCTGCTTTCCGGGCTGGGCCTGTGCCTGCTGTTCCTGACCAGAGCGGTCGTCGAGGCCCAGACGAATTGGCAGATCAGGACCGGGAGGATGGGCACCTTGCGCGAGTTCCTCGCCGCCGACGAGGCATGGATGCCCTCCTGACCGCCCAGGTGCCCCCGGCACGTTTCAGAACGTCCCGGGCGGAGCTGAACGTGACCTCCCGGCAAGCCATGGAGCGTGCTGGTAGTCCTCGAAGTCCCACTCGACTGATGGGTCATGCGGACGGATGATCGTGCCTTCCCGATCATAGACTGGCGGCACCCACGTCGCCGGCACCTGCCCCGGTGTGGCATAGGGATCATAGAACGGCGCACGCATGGGCGGGGCAGGGGGAGGCCTGCCGGCGCTGGCCGTCTTGAGGTTGCCGCTGTCGCAGCCTGCCAGCGCGAGCAGCAGGGCCAGGCAGGGGAGAAGGCAGAGAACTGTAAAACGCATGCTCGGACTCCTTGGTGGGCGCGGCATTCTGCCTGGAGCGGGCGCGAGTGCGATCTGTCCAGGCAGACTACCTTTGCCGGCCTGGTGACCATTGGGACCTCCCTTGCAGCAAGCGGCTGCTTGCCGTGGCAGCCACCGCAGCACGGCGTGGGCCGCACCGGCTGAGCTGGCCCTGCAAAGGGGCAGCGATCACGGCCCAGCCCCCCATGCCGCACCGGACCTGGGCGACGCCCTTGCCTGGGGCAAGATGGGGGGCGCCACGGCTACGCCGTCCCGTCCCAACGGGTAGGATACCCTTCCGGCTGCCATCGGGCGGGCAGGCACCGTCTCGGCCGATGCGTCCGCAACCGGCGGCTCAGGCTCGATCAGCTCGAAATGCGCAAGCGGACCCTGACACCTTTCGATCTCGGCACGCGGGTCAGCCACCACGGACCGGTCGACCCAAGCCTCGGCCGGCCGGTGGCCGGACCCGGCCCGCTGATAGCGGACGCGGGCGAGGTCAGCACGACTCCCCAAATAGGAATCCTCGTAGGGAGATCGTGCCGACCTCCCGGCCTCCCGCATCTTCAGGCCGATGGTGTTCCTCGTGCCCATGGCCTTGCCGTAGGCCTGGTGCGCCGCGCCCGGGTCGGCATAGGCGATGCCGCCCAGCG
>JAABUY010004496.1_pt1 | contig 14577 bp, 12 predicted proteins | sample 5560271 | NCBI WGS metagenome assembly JAABUY01 (sample SAMN10711886, study PRJNA513374) | rock metagenome | isolation source: Antarctica rocks | place: Antarctica: Victoria Land, University Valley
GTTGTGCCAAGCTTAGCCAGTGGATTTGAGGCGGGCAGTGTTCGTAGTCTGATCCATGTTGCCGCTGCCTTCTCAGCCTGTCGAAGTTGCATGGGCTTCAAGCAAGCCTCTGCCTCTGCTATGGCTGTAGAGATGGTGGTGAAGGCACCTGTTACTGCCTGAGCCCCAGTATGAACACCATCATGACTTTGACAGACCAACTGCTGACAAAGATGCTTGGCCAAGAGAGCGAAAGCTAATGTCGTCAATTGGCGGCTTTTTGGTCAAAAACGGTTGGAACCCTGGGGTTTGTTCAATGTGTGGCGAGTCTGTGGAAACTGGTGAGGATCGTGAAGGATTGTGTACGTTACAGTAAGCATTTTGAATTTAGAGAAAGCTTGTAGGAGAGTAGGTATGCTCAATTGATTTGTTGCGGTTTTGTCCAGATGATAGTTCCCACAATCTTTGAATGAGGTGCACCGCACCAGAGCGGCCGCAGCAGAATGACTGCGCCGCACAGAATCAAGTACTTCAGCCTTGTCCGCGCAAATGCGTCTAAATGACATACTCATCCCTTTTGCTGGACCTATTGTGCTATTCAACGGCTACGTACTAACGCAAAAGCAAATTTCGCTCCTCACAATGTTATAGGTGCAGTAAGACACAAATCATCTTCAACAGACTTCTTTCCAAAGCCTCTCGATTCCTTCGCAACAATGCGTCTTTTGGAATATCAAAGTGACGGCAGCTTCCACCTAACCGATCAATTCCTCAATGATGATCTACCTCCATACGCTATACTCTCACATACATGGGGCAAGGAGAGTGAGGAGGTCATCTTTGAAGACATGGTTAGCGGTTCAGGCCAAGTAAAAGTTGGTTATAAAAAGCTCAGGTTTTGCGGAGAACAAGCCAAAAAGGACCGGTTACGATACTTCTGGGTGGATAGCTGTTGCATCAAGAAATCGAGTGATTCCGAGCTCTCAGAGTCAATCAATTGCATGTTTCGCTGGTATCAGCGCGCCGCAAAGTGCTACGTGTACCTGTCGGATGTCTCGAAAACTAAGCGGAAGAGAGGAGATGAGAAGGTTCAGGACACGTGGGAACAGGCTTTTCGGCACAGTAGATGGTTCACTCGGGGCTGGACGCTTCAGGAGCTCCTCGCGCCCGTGTCAGTGGAATTCTTCTCCAAAGAGGGCAGCCGACTTGGTGATAAGCAGTCTCTTGAGAAGTGGATCCATGAAATAACGAGGATCCCAGTTTTAGCGCTTCGGGGGCCTGTGTTGTCTCAATTTAGCGCCAACCAGAAGTTAGACTGGGCAAAGAACCGCAAGACAACACGCGAAGAAGACGAGGTGTACTCTCTCTTAGGCATTTGCGGAATCTCCATGTCGGTTATCTATGGCGAGGGGAGGACAAACGCAGTCAGAAGGCTTAGGAAGGAGATAGATGATGCGTTGAAGAATAAGGAGTGCTTGCGGCACCTATATGTGACCGACCCTCGTGACGACAAGATCCGCATTGAGGAGACTCAGGGCGGCCTGATAGCGGACTTATACCACTGGATCCTGAAGCATTGTGACTTTGAAAAATGGCATAATGACCAGCAGAGCCACCTGCTATGGATCAAAGGCGATCCCGGGAAAGGCAAGACGATGCTGCTCTGTGGGATTGTTGATGAGCTGAAAAAGTCAGTAGCCAAGACACATCTTGTGTCCTTCTTTTACTGTCAGGCAACCGATTCGCGAATCAACAATGCCACAGCTGTACTACGAGGTCTTCTATACCTTCTTATTGACCAGCAGCCATCGCTTATCTCGCATATTCAGGAGCGGCATGATCACGCAGGCAAAAATCTCTTTGAAGATGCAAATGCTTGGGTCGCCCTATCTGATATCTTCACAAACGTTCTGCAAGACCCAAGCTTGAAAAGCACTTACCTAATCATCGACGCACTCGATGAATGCACGGCAGGCCGGCCAAAACTACTAGACTTTATCATCCAGAAGTCGTCGGTATCTCCTCATGTCAAGTGGCTTATCTCCAGTCGCAACTGGCCCCCCATCGAGGAGCGGCTAGACAAGGCCAGAAGTATGGTGACGCTACATCTTGAGCTGAATGCAGAGTCTGTTTCTGCGGCTGTCAGCAGTTATATCAGGCATAAAGTGCGTCAGTTGACGCAGGAGAAGAACTATGACGATAAGACGCAAGACGCCGTTCTTGACTATTTATCCTCAAACGCGAATGATACTTTTCTTTGGGTGGCTTTGGTCTGTCAAAATCTCAAAGACATCCCACGGGGAAGAACTCGCGCGAGGTTGAACTCATTTCCGCCTGGACTTGATTCTCTTTACGAGCGAATGATAAAACAGATATGCGAATCAGAAGATTCAGAACTCTGCAAGCGAATTCTTGGCTTGATTGCGAGCGTATACGAACCCATTACTCTCACTGAACTGCCTTCACTTGTTGAGATGCTCAAAGAATTGTTCAATGATGTAGAGTCAATACAGGAGATTATTGGCCTCTGTGGTTCGTTCCTAATCGTTCAAAAAGATAGGATTTATTTTGTGCATCAGTCCGCAAAGGAATATCTACTTGCGAAGGCATCCGATAAGATCTTTCCATCTGGAAAGGAAGAGGCCGACTACGAAATCTTCATGAGATCACTTGAGGTCATGTCTAAGACTCTGCGACGAGATATCTACAGATTAGGTTCGTTAGGCTATTCTATTGAGCGGGTGAAACAGCCAGACCCAGACCCGTTAGCAGCGTCACACTACTCGTGTATCTATTGGGTCAAACACCTCTGTCGCTGGAATATCAACTCTTGTGCAAATCATGGAGTTGACCTTTGGGATGGAGGCGCTATCGAAGACTTTGTGAGAAAGAAGTACCTTTACTGGCTTGAGGCTCTTAGCCTTTGCAGAAGCATGTCGGACGGTGTAGTTTCAATGGTGAGACTGGAGGCTTTACTCCAGGTACTTCTTGGATCGGCGATGTTATCTATAGTACATGCTGACATGAGCTAGGGAAGAGCAGACGCATCCGCATTACTCAAGCTAGTTCGAGATGCGCGCCGATTTATCATGTATCACAAGCAAGCAATAGAGAACAGTCCTCTCCAGGCATATGCGTCTGCACTCATGTTCAGTCCAGCCCGCAGCCTGATAAAGCGTCTTTTCAAGTATGAAGAGCCGAAATGGATTACGATAAAGTCACCCATAAAGGATGAATGGAGCGCCTGCCTGCAGACGCTTGAGGACCATAGCGGTTGGGTCCGCTCAGTGGCCTTCTCACATGACTCAACCTGTCTGGCGTCGGCGTCAGACGACGGCACAGTCAAGATCTGGGATGCGAACAGTGGCGCCTGCCTGCAGACGCTCGAGGGCCATAGCGGTGGGGTCCGCTCGGTGGCCTTCTCACATGACTCAACCCGTTTGGCGTCGGCGTCAGACGACCGCACAGTCAAGATCTGGGATGCAAGCAGTGGCGCCTGTCTGCAGACGCTTGAGGGCCATAGCGGTTGGGTCAGCTCGGTGGTCTTCTCACATGACTCAACCCATCTGGCGTCGGCGTCACACGACGGCACAGTCAAGATCTGGGATGCGAGCAGTGACGCCTGCCTGCAGACACTCAAGGGCCATAGAGGTGGGGTCCGCTCGGTGGCCTTCTCACATGACTCAACCCGTCTGGCGTCGGCGTCAGACGGCGACACAGTCAAGATCTGGGATGCGAGCAGTGGTGCCTGCCTGCAGACGCTTGAGGACCCTAGCGGTGGGGTCCGCTCAGTGACCTTCTCACATGACTCAACCCATCTGGCGTCGGCGTCAGACGACTGGACAGTCAAGATCTGGGATGCGAGCAGTGGCGCCTGCCTGCAGACGCTCAAGAACCATAGCGGTTGGGTCCGCTCAGTGGCCTTCTCACATGACTCAACCCGTCTGGCGTCGGCGTCAGACGACCGCACAGTCAAGATCTGGGATGCGAACAGTGGCGCCTGCCTGCAGACGCTCGAGGGCCATAGCGGTGGGGTCCGCTCAGTGGCCTTCTCACATGACTCAACCCGTCTGGTGTCGGTGTCAGACGACGGCACAGTCAAGATCTGGGATGTGAGCAGTGACGCCTGCCTGCAGACGCTCGAGGATCATAGTGGTGGGATCAGCTCAGTGGCCTTCTCACATGACTCAACCTGTCTGGCGTCGGCGTCACACGATGGCACAGTCAAGATCTGGGATGCAAGCAGTGGCGCCTGCCTGCAGACGCTTGAGGGCCATAGTGATGGGGTCAGCTCGGTGACCTTCTCACATGACTCAACCTGTCTGGCGTCGGCGTCAGACGACGGCACAGTCAAGATCTGGGATGCCAGCAGTGGCGTCTGCCTGCAGACGCTTGAGGGCCATAGCTATGAGGTCAGCTCAGTGATCTTCTCACATGACTCAACCCGTCTGGCGTCGGCGTCAGACGACGGCACAGTCAAGATCTGGGATGCGAGCAGTGGCGCCTGCCTGCAGACGCTTGAGGGCCATAGTGATGAGGTCAGCTCAGTGGCCTTCTCACATGACTCAATCCGTCTGGCGTTGACGTCAGACGACGACACAGTCAGGATCTGGGATGCAAGCAGTGGCGCCTGCCTGCAGACGCTCGAGGGCCATAGCAGTTGGGTCAGCTCAGTGGCCTTCTCACATGACTCAACCTGTCTGGCATCGGCGTCAGATGACTGCACAGTCAAGATCTGGGATGTGAGCAGTGGCGCCTGCCTGCAGACGCTCGAGGGCCATAGCGATGAGGTCAGCTCGGTGGCCTTCTCACATGACTCAACCTGTCTGGCGTCGGCGTCAGACGACGGCACAGTCAAGATCTGGGATGCAAGCAGTGGTGCCTGCCTGCAGACTCTCAAGGTTGGCAAGACCCTCTTTGACATATCGTTCAATGCCGCCGACTCATGTCTTCATACTGAAATCAGTACCATCAATATTGGTGCTTCATCACCTTCATACACGACACTGAATAGAGCGGAGCCCCAAGACCCACGATATCAAGGTGGGGGGTTAAGTTCAGATGGAGTGTGGATAATATATGGTTCAGAGAAACTTGTGTGGCTACCCTCGGAATATCGGCCGTCATGCTCGGCCGTATCGGCGAGCACTGTAGGTATCGGCAGTGGATCTGGAAAGGTATGGATGTGCAGCTTCCACGTTAAGAACAGCTGAGATTCTGTACGGAATACACTGCTCATGTAGAATAAGTAATGACTTATGTTATAGTTTCTTCTTTACGGGGTGACGATGGAGGACTACAAGAAACAGGTCTTAGAGGCTGTTGTGGGGCCTGCTTTTGAGCATGGATGGGGGCAGGAAGAGGGCTTGTTTCATGAGGATAATGCTCCAATCCATGGGACAAGAGGTGGGCTTAAAATCAGGAAGCAAGAGCTGGGTATGCGCCTATTTGACTGGCCCCCGAACTCCCCCGATTTGTCGCCTCTTGAAAACGTGTGGCGACTCCTAAACAGCGTATCTGCCGTCGACGACAGCCTCCTCGGACCCGCAAGGACCTCATACAGGCAATTAAGGAGGAATGGGACCGGTTAGAACTGAAGGACTGGAGGAAATGTGTGGATAGCATGCCTACGAGGCTACAGCAGGTTCGGAAGCGGCGTGGATTAGCCACTGACTTCTAATCAATGCAAAAAGCATGCAGTCACGTAGTCTAGGTCCTAATTTATAACATATATACACATTTCAACTGAATTTCATGATGCGTTGCGATTTACATATAAATTTAATAGGTTTTGGATACTCGGGGTTTCGCTTAATTGCGTGGGGTGAGCGAGAACTTTTGCGTCCCACTCTGTACCATCTGGACACTGTCAGACGCCTTCCCAATTAAGGTAAGAGCTTCAAGCGAATGAAGAAGGTGCTCCCGCAGGAACTGATTGACTTGACCAATGTTATGGACCCGAACTCTACCCCGTTGAAGATGTTGGACCCAGAAACGGCATGCGTACTGGAGATCTCTGTGCACGCGAACGCTGCGGATTCCCGAAGCAGAAGAGACACATGCACGTGGTGAGTCGCTTCTATGTTTGCGGGATTGTGGGTGGGATGGCGACTTCAGTGGTGGCGGCAGCTCGATCGCTTTGCCCAGGCCTTGCCGCTTTGATGGCCAGTTGGGTTGGACGGACATGGGCGTCAGACGCAAGAAGGGGCTTCGGTGGGCTATCGCAGGGCATGGGGCTGTGCATGAGAGAGTTGACGTCGTGCCCGGGGCCGCTGGAGTTCCACCGGCCTTTGCCTTCTGACTGTGAGCAGAGACGTGACATTGTCTCCACTATGTTGGCAAAAGACTCGTCGGTCACCGGGTCAAACAGGTTGCCAGCCAGCCAATTACAGTCCGGAATGACATGTTTGACCGGAGCAAGAATCTGAGAAGATGGCTCCTCTCCCTTGAGCTGTGCAACCATATGATCAAGATCTGCAGTGCTGTGATAGTCATGCAGAGTCTTCACTAAGGCTGCATGCTCCTCCCACAACTTCATGGCTCTGGCCTGACCACAGAGCCATCTGTACTTGATGCCTTCCGGTGATTCAGCTGCCTGTTTCATGCTGCTGTAAACTGAACCGATCTGTTTGTTGACCTCCATTTTTGCCTGCTCCACACCGATGATATCTGAATGTCTGTGAGCCAGGGCCCGTTGGCTGTCCGTGAGGCGCTTTGAAAGATTAGGATCTCGACACAGACAAAGCTTCCCAATCTCTTTGATGAGACTGGACATGGAGTCCTGCCCAAGGAAAGTTGCCTGCACATCAACTACAATGTGTTGCGATAAGTAGTGCTTCAGAAATTTCTGAGAGTGAACATGACCAAGAATCTGATTTCGCTGTGATTCACTGACTCCAGCATCTGTTGAGATCCGTCAGCCAACCTCTTTTTGAGGGGTGAGGACTCAAGAAGTGTGATTCAAGACTGACCTGTCAATTCAGTCCCCACATCTCGTCGAAGGCAGTAAGGGTGAAGAGGCCGGTCAAAGCCGGCATTTCGGCCTAGCCTCGTCATCCCATACAAGATCGCAGTGGCCAACAGAGCCTTGATTGGATCGACTGCCACACCCTTCATTGTCTGTCTGGAGCGACGGAAGACTGACGTGTTCAGTATGTTCTCCCGAAGGGCGAATTTGATGGTGATTCAACCGTCCGGGCAACGAAAGCTATGCATGGTGCGAACTGTCAGGCCCGCATCGACCAGCCTGGGGTGAAATGCGTTGTCGGCAAAGGCAAATGCCATGAAATGGACGACAGGACACATGGCAGGACACGTTTGATTCTCATAGACCATTAGTGTTTTTCTTTGCACGTCCGTTAGATCTGCAGCTCCAGACTGATCATCTGCATCTCTATGTAAAGATCATGGCCATGTAGGGTCGGGTTGATCCACTCACCCCATGTTGCTATCTGCCATATGAGTTGTATCCGTCTTGTTCGAACATTGCAGTTGTTATAGCCTTTGATCAGCTCCTTCAGGTAGGGTAACTGTGCGGCAATTCCCAGCCCAGTTGCGACCATGATCACGCTCCCGTAATTTCCAAGCTTCAGAGTTTGACCGTGAGGGCCGCTGAACCAAGCAAGTCGATAGTCCATCTCTGTAGGGTCACCGGTGTGGGGCCGAGCATATTGCAACAGCTTTCTCGTGAATCCAGCTTTCGCGCCAGCGAGAAGGAAGAGGCTGACACTTTCTCTTAGAATGTTCATCTGATCTGTGTTGTTGATGGCAGACTCTCTGCCCGGAAAGTGAATATCGAATCAAAAGTAATCTTCCCGAGACCTTTCATTCAGCCCATTCACAAAGTCTCTCCATACATTTTGACCGTCCAGGGAAGACATGAATGACCTGTACAATCGGGGAATGAAGCCATCCTTGAAAAGATGTCAAAGTGTGATGCACTTGGGGATTGTATCTCCCTGTCGGTCCCGGTTCCCAAGGACACCAACAAATCAGGCTTGACAACTGACGGCCAAATGTGAAGACACTCCCACAAGGCAAGATTTACAGGGTTGTTATGCTTAAGGCCACCGTCTTGAAACGTTCCAATCACTGATATATATGCTGGTTTGACCAATCTAGAGTTATCCTCATCAGCAGCAAGACAAGTCAAGACATTGAGGGTACCAACACAGGTGCTGCGGTAGTTGTTTGGCAGGTCCTGCTTGTTGTATATCGTAACCTGGTCTTCGGTCACACCTTTGCCCGAGCAGATGTGACTGAAGACAGAGGCATGGTCAAGATCAGCCTGACCCTACCACGTCCTTGGAACATACGGGCGGGTCAATATGTCAATCTTCGCATACCATCAATCAGTTTCTGGTCATTTTTGCAGAGTCACCCGTTTATGATTGCCTCGTGGACTGCACCTTCAGACTCATAATGCCCAAGACTGTATCAACACAGCCTCTGCACTCCTTGTTTCATCTTTTTTCTTTGAGCTTACCGGCTGCCCAGTGTTTGAATCCGACCTTTATCACTGTCAAGGCAACATTCATTGTCGACTCAAGAGCAGTACAATCATGTCATCATTGACTAATCTTCATCCCTCAAACCTCGAGTTCATCACTGATAATGAGACGCTTGCCCCTTTTCTTGGGCAAAATGATGTCTGTCGTCTGTGTCATCAATACTGCAAGAGAGTGGAGTTCTATATTTGTCATCCTAGCGACATGATGATCATATATATTCGGATTGACAGACAGAAATGTCAGAAAATTAGTGGGTTTCCACAGACAATGGGCTGATTTACAAGACAGCAACATCTTGATGCGGCGTTTGGGACCTCAGATCATAGCAATTTGGGTGGTCTGTTGTGTCAATGCTGTACAATGGGCCGTGATTTGATAAGGCCCACGACAGCAAGGAAGAGATTTGCTCCAAGGGAAAGGTATGATTATAGTGTGTCAAAGAAGCAGCGCTTGCTCCGCACACAATGATTCAAATTCCTGGTCTCACTGGAAGTTATGAAGTAGTTTGATCATCAATTGAAAAGCATGCACACTCAAATTTCCAGAATTAGCTGTCATGCGGTGCGATTCATACAATCAATGGATCCGGGGTAGGATCCGGGGTACGCTTAGTCATGCTATACTGGACGAATAAGGTACAAGTTCTGGCTGCGAAAGCTACCTTAATTTAGACTACCGTAGACGCCACATTAGCGGGCCGCAGGATGTACCTTGTGGAGCGAGCCAATGTGACACTGCGCTGGCATATATCTGCTGTTGGTCCTGACACACCCCCACACAGCCAAGATTGGTGTATTGCGCCAGACTCACTCTATAAGAACGTCAGCGCTCCACATCAGATAGCTGACTTGCTCTCCATGCTCCAAAACTCGTCTGCCCGCCCATCCCGTTCCAACGGGTCGATGCCTTTGAACGGAACCCTTGCATCACAAAAACGAGGAAGAAATGTGGTCAAAGAAGACCCAGCAAGTACTGTTACGTCGTCGCCGCAGCCACCTTGGAAACGGATGAAAAGGCCATTTGAATCGCGACAGAAAGCAATCACAGCGTTCTGGGATTCACTTTCCCACGTGTCGCTCACTCGACACGCCCTAAAGGAGCATAATCAACGGAACTGATCAGCAGCTAATTTGGGTACGCCTGCGCTTGAAAAGCCATCCGACTCGGGTGAAGATGTTGGTTTCAATCATATCGAGAGGTTTGCCAGACACGGCGGTTCAGCCCTTGACGATCTTAGAGGTGTAAATTTGGTCCCATTGCCGGCCAAGTAAATGTTGCTGATCTGGTCTTCAGCACCCCAAACCTGTTGCAGTGTGGCTCAGCACTCACGCGATGCCACTAAGTCAATCCGTTTCAAGGACCAGATCAAAGTCTATGAATACCCTCGGCGGATCTACCCTAAAGACAAGTACAAGGAAATCATCCGCTTATAATTGTGACTTTGAACAACACCTCATCAATCACAGAATTTATCCCAGCCACTACAATTTCCTCAACGATCAGGAACCTCCGAGGCCAAGCAATGAGAAGGAGATCCTTGAAAGACTGGTGCAGCCAAGATCTTCACTTTCACCATCTCAATTCTCTGAGAAGGCTTTCGCTAGCTTTGTGCGGACCAATTCACAGGCTTTGACCGAAGCTGATCTGATGAGAAAGTCATTTCCAACAGTTGTTGGTGACACCAGTATCCCAACGGCTGGAGAGCTACCTTTTGGAAACCTGGAGCCCATGACTGACGGCACCCTGATGGATGCTAAACCAGACTTTTACGATGGAGCCAACCCGGAGCAGATTCACCAGAGAGTCCAGAAGGAGTTGGCATCTTATATCATACCCTTGACACAGCACAATGCGCCGTTGCTGCCAAACTTTTTCGCCGAGGCAAAGGGTCCAGATGGATCAGCGGCCGTGGCGAAACAACAAGCTTGTTATAACGAAGCATTGGGAGCACGTGCTATGCACAGTCTTCAGAGGTTTGCAGTGGGAAGTTCTGAGGAGACTTGTGACAACAATGCCTATGTTGTTACCTCGACGTACCACAACGGCAACCTGAAGCTATATACCACTCACCCTGTCAGTGCAGCGAAGCCTTCCAACTCTGTTGAGTATCATATGACACAAATCGGCGGTTGGGACCTGACTGGCTCTAGTGGACAGTTCCGGGAGGGAGCCAGTGCGTTCAGAAATGCCAGGGATTTGGCGAAGGAAGAACGCAACAAGATGATCATAGCTGCAAATGGCAGCGCACCAGACACATGTGACGGGACCCTCTCGTCAAATTTGTCCGGTCAAACTCAGCTGACATTGTTGACCAATGAAATTGGCAGCATTGACTCTGAAACATCAGCTGATGAACTTGCCTTTCCCCACACACGTGCTTACAAGCGTCAAAGAACAGTACTTAAGGTTAGTCCTGATGCGAGAAGACATAAGAAGAGAAGGCCTCATAGCTAGCTTCAAATGTGCTAGGGCCACCTGCCACTAAATCTGATGTACACTAGAAATAGCAGTCCAGGGTGCTCAGTCACCACCAATACCACTGACATAGATATACATGACTCCACTTGTTGCGCAGACCATCATGTGTGGGGACAGCTTCCTTTGTGGGTGGTAGTGGGGCGACAATGGTTTTCTCTTGTCACATCAGGTCAACCGCAGGTGTGATAATCGAGTTGCATGTGGAGTCCTGTCCACATCAGCGCAGTATGAGATGCAACAAGTTGTCGGAGATTTTGGTGCCGTCGACAGCGAGGACCATAGCGAGAGTGATAGCAACAACCCTATCATCAGTCACACTATCAGTATATGGATGAAATCAGTATAGGTGCAATCACCAAACTCCATTTACTTAAGCTATTGTACATCTAGATATCTACCTATCATCAAGTGACTGAAAATGCACAGCCGCCATTAAGTGATACTTGGTTACACACTGGCATGACCCTCACCTCAAAGTGCTGCAACTCCTTGTTCAGCTTAGCATAGGTATGCACAGTCTGTCGAAGATGATGCTTGATGGTAGACATCCACCTCTTTGATGAGCGACATCCATCATACTGAAAAGTAAGCTGTTGTCATGGTACTGTATTGAGGAGCTCAAACTCGATGGTATTGTGAAACGGGGATTGGCAACCTGAGATCCTTGCAACACCTTCCAGAAAAGTGTAATCGGAGAGCTTCAATGCTTCAAAGTTGTAGTCGATGAAGAGTTTGAAGATGGCGTCAGAGTTGCCAACCCAGATCTTGATGGTTGTGATGGACTTTCGCTGCTTCTTGAACTTTCGCTGCTTCTTGGGTGCCGGTTCATCGTCAGGGTCGGAAATCACAATTGAATGACCTTCACTGAAATGTCAACTTCATCAATACACATAGAAGAGAGGTTTTGACCTTTGTTACCATCAGCAGCTCCACAACACTAAGTTCCTCCTGATCCAGCTTTCTCTTCTCACGGACAATATGGTGTTCTGGGATAACATTGACTTTATCTGCCGACATTGGTGCCGTCAAGAGTGCGGAACCTGGCTCTGATTGAGGGAGGGAAAGATCATGAGAAGAGGTTGTGATTGTAGCCGTCATGCTGATAGAGCTTCCATATAATAGATAAATGGCGTCTTCGTCTCGCATTTGGTAATAATTGGATTGAGAACTTTTGCGGCGATGGGATAGGACTGTCTTGAAGGACTGATAGGATCGAGCTGGATGTTGAGGCGGCGAGGAGGGGGATTATATAGGTTGGAAAGGGCGTGATGCTCAGGGAGCCTCAAGTGGAAGCCAACCTCGAGGGCCGCCATCCCCTGGGGTGAGAGGCAGGCGCCGTAATCACCTGCCCATGGATCCCTTGCAGACTGCTGAGCTTCAGGGCTTGCACAACCGTGAGATCAAGGGAGCCCCAAGGTGAAAGCCGTTTTCAGAGGTGCTCTAAGGATCCCTTGCGGACTTCTAAGCTGCAGGGCCATTTTCGAGAGCCCCAAAGGATCCCTTGCGGACATCTAAGCTTTAGGGGTTGCACCACCATAGGCTCAAGGGGGCCTCAAGGTGAGGCCATTTTCAAAGGGTGCCCTAGGCCACAATCCCCTGCGGAGCATTACACCTTGAGGCTTTCACTTCCGTGGGTGCTACGTCACTCCATGGTAAGGCGGGGCGAAGTATTGGCCCGTAAGCAAAGTAACTTTTACTTGTACCTCCGCAGATCGGAAAGGTCATGTCACCTGTAAAATACAGGTTACATTACATGGGATAATATTACACAGGTAAAATACATCACTTGATCGGGTACCCAAGTATCATCCCTTGCAGTAGGGCTGTGACTAAATATAAATGTAGAAAAAACATCTTAAATCAGCGTCGACACCATCCAAAGGTGAACATCGTTTCGACTGCACACACAGTATCGGCGTCTTGCTGAGCAGTCACTTAGACACGGTGCCGCCCTTCTACGACTACGACGTGAAAGCGCACCACAAGATCTGGGGCCGCGGCAGCGTCGACGACAAAGCCAGCGTGGCGACGCAGATCGTCGCGTTACAGGAACTACTCGACAGCCAAGAGGTGGGGGACGGAGACGTGGGGTTGCTGTTCGTGGTGGGCGAGGAGATTGGCGGTGATGGCATGGTGAAAGCCAACGACTTGGGCCTCGAGTGGGAGACGGTCATCTTCGGAGAGCCGACGGAGTTGAAGCTTGCGTCGGGACACAAGGGGAATATTGCGTTTAATGTCAGGGCGAAAGGGAAGGCGGCGCATAGTGGGTACCCGTGGTTGGGCGTGAACGCCAACTCGTTGCTCATTCCGGCGTTGGCGAAGCTGGATAACTTGGAGCTGCCGACGTCGAAGAAGTATGGGAACACGACGGTCAACATTGGGCGTATGGAGGGGGGTGTTGCGGGAAACGTCGTGGCAGAGATGGCGTCGGCGGAGATACAGATCCGAATTGCGGCTGGCTCGGCCGAGGATGTGAAGAAGATCGTGCTCGACACTATTCATTCTGTGGATAAAGAATTGGAGGTGGAGTGGATGAACAAAGGCTATGGCCCTGTGAATATCGACACTGACGTCGACGGTCAGTCCATGAACCGCATTATGGCCCTTGTCAGTTGCTAACAAGTCGCAGGCTTCGAGGAGATTGTGGTGAACTACGGCACCGACATTCCCAATCTGAAGGGTGATCACAAGCGGTACTTGTACGGTCCCGGCAACATCCTCGTCGCCCATTCCGATCACGAGGAGGTAGCCGCCAGCGATCTGAAGAAGGCGGTGGAGGGTTACAAGACACTGATCAGATCATCACTCAAGAGATAGACTCACCATCGAGACACCAATGCCGCTGTATAGTAGTCTCTGGTCTCGCTCACAAGGCCCAGCAATCCGCAGAGAATCAGAGAGATGCTCATCTAACGTTCCATTCCTGGACCTGTCGAACCACAAAACAACGCACTCTGCCAAATCTCCTCGAAATCTCTCGCCCACCAAAGCCCCTTTTCCGTCCCACCCTCCTCGCTCTCAACCCCTTCACCGCCCCGCCCGGTGTGCTCACGCCCCATCTCCCCAATCCACCTACACTGCACGCCAACCCTCTCCAACACCTCCCTCAACGCCTCCTGCCCGCTCTGCAACGGCTCATCCCTCACGCACACCCCGACATCCACCAACATCAAACACTCCAAATCCGTCACGCTATCGCCCACATACACCGTCCTCATCCTCCCTATCCCCCCCTCCTCCCCCGCAATCAACCGCCTCACAACCCTCCCCTTATCACCCGCCGTCCAGATCCCCCCGCCTCCCTCCCCCGCAAACCACCGACTCAGCATCCCATCACTCCCCTCCTCCCCATCCAACCCCTCAATCTCATTCGCCACTATCTCCATCCCATTCACCACCTCCCCCAACCCTTCCCCCTCCCCAGCAGCGGCCGCGGCGTGTAAAAGACACCCCCGAATAAACCGCCCACTCCACCCCACGCTCACAACCCCCACCTTCCCCTCCCCACCCGCAAACCCACGCACCAACCCCCCCCCCCCCCCCCCCAAAAACACCACCCCCCCCACCCCCCCCCACCCCCCCCCCCCCACCCCCCACCCCCCCAAAACCC
>JAABUY010004497.1_pt1 | contig 14575 bp, 17 predicted proteins | sample 5560271 | NCBI WGS metagenome assembly JAABUY01 (sample SAMN10711886, study PRJNA513374) | rock metagenome | isolation source: Antarctica rocks | place: Antarctica: Victoria Land, University Valley
ATTTATATCAAGATTGAAATGTAAATGAGAATGATTCTCATTTTTATTACAACAAGTATCAAAAAGAGTTCAAGAACTATTTTTATCATCATTATGAAGAGAAAACTACAACTACAGAAGTCAGAGCACAAGTGACTAGTGATGTTGATCAGATAATGCAATATGATAATGCAATTAATCATTTATTAACAATGTTATAATTTATTATGATGATTACATGAATTTTTCTTCAAAGAACTCAACGTCGCTCTGTATTTATTAGTGAAGATGATCAATATTTTTGCACTGATGCTATTGTCAAGAAGTTTTCAACATGAAAGTATTGAAGAAACAACATCTCGAACTATTCAAGATTGACTTAAATGACTAAGAATGTTCTTTCATGTTTAATATTCTTTATAAATATTGAATGAACATTCAATCTTGTAAAAAGAGTTTGTTAATGAAATTGATCACAAATGACTTCAGAATCAGTTGAACAAATAATGCTTCTTAAGTATTATAATCGTATCATGAACTTGAATTCTGAAAAAACTATCATCGAAGCATGAGATATTTATTGCAGAGAAGAAGATAAAGATAACATGATTGATGAATCTGATGATTCTTTCAAGACAGATTTGCAAAATGTTTTATGTTTTATGTTTTATTAATTTTTAAATGTTTAATATCATTTCATTTGAAGTTGCTTTTGCATTGTCAATGTATGTAGTATAATAACACAGTTACAAGATAATGCAAAAAGATAATGCAGTTCATAAAGTGTATTGCTATGCTAAATAACTTGATCTGATTAAGATATCATGAATGTTATTTTCATTGAGCACTCAACTGAATTTCAAGATTACACATCAAAGTTTTCATGAATATCAAATCTTTCTGCTGAAGAATTACTCGCTTGACATGAATAGCAAGAAGATTGCTATCTGCATATATAAAGCATTATATCAGTAAGTGTTGTAAAACATCAATGATAATGCAAATGAGTAATGCACTTACTGATAAGAAATTCACATAGAAACACTTCTGTGATTTTCTGAAGAGTAAGCAGTGTCAAAGTCTGAATTTTATAGTTTGCATCGCTCATTTTCTGATTCATCTTGTTCATATCAGTCTCATTCTGCGTGATTTCATGAACTATTCTTTTGAATGAGATCTTCAATATCAACAAATTCGCATCTCTTTGATAATGATGTATCTCTCGAAGTGCGATGATTTCTGACTTTCATTTTCTCTTTGACTGTCATGATAAACTAGCTGTTGATAGCTTTATGCATTATTTGTTTGCATTATCTTCTGAACTTTATTAATCTTGCTTTCAGATAAAGTCTTGAAGTCTGCTCTTGATTCGTTCGTGATTCGATTATCTGATGTCATATCATCACGAGTTAAGATTCTCAAATCATCATGCGATGCGCCTTTAGACTTTCGTTCTATATCAAGTCTGTCAGCAATGCGCAACAAGAAATGCATTATCTAAATGCATTATCTGTTTTCTTGCAACGAGTCATGATGTATGTTAACTGACAACGATTTGAAAAATTGAGACTATTGAGTTGAGTGAGAGCAAAGTGAAGTATGATGTAAACAAGAAATGATGTGTAAACAAGAGATGATGACTGTTGACTGTGTTTGTAGTAGAATTAATATGATGAATGTTTTGATATTAGCACTAATATGATGAATGTGTTGATTGCAGCTCAAAGATGATGAATAAATTCTAACATTCAGCTTTAACTTTAATTTTATTTACATCTCATCTTACATTTATTCTAATTCTAACTTTATTTATGTCAAAGATTTATTCTAACTTTAACTTTTTCTACGCTTCACATTTATTCATTGCATTCATTTATTGTGACTAAGTTTATTAGAAAAAGCACTTCAACATCACTATCAGATAAGAAGATTGTTATGCTTTATTTATATGCATTATCATTGAAACTAATCAAAATCGCAGAATGTTCAATTTATTAATCGAGTTGCAGTCAATTGCAAGTAGAAATCATGCAATGAGATGAAATGAAAATCAGAAAACTCTTTATATCAAACAAAGTGCAGATTAAGTGACTTTTTATAAACTGTTAAAGATCAGCATAGAGCGAGTCATATGAGTGTTATTTAACTAATAGATAAATGCTAAGAAAGAAAAGTATCTACAGAAAAGAACTCGATTCTTATATGTGTGTTTCTCAGCTCTGTGCTAGACTCGATTGAATTGACGTCTTACACATATGATGCAGAGTTTCAATGACATCATCTCTAGCTCAAATGCTCACTAGACTCGATTAGAATGAAATCAAGACGAAGACTAGAAAGAATAGATGAAGACTAGAATCATAACATTATTCTTCTTTCTTGACTATTCATGTTCGCATGAATGTTATTTCTTAGTGCGCTTTTCTTGAATATTTGATATGAAAGTCGTCAATCATCTCTTGAGCGTTCATAAATTCGTCGTCGTCAACGTTATATCAGTTGAGATCGTTGTCAAAGCTCTTTCATTTAACTCGATATTGAAGTCGTCTTTGATATCATCGAGAGTTCAATATATCGTCAATCTCTCATTTGTTCTCATCGTTTATCACTATTGATTCTGAAGATTTATTCTTCTGATCAGACAGAGAGTCATCAACAGCAGAACGAAGAAGCTTTGAATGAGATACATCATGTATACACATAGTGTCTGATAGTTTCAATTTATAGAAGAAGTCAACAAAGTCTGTGATCTTGAATGAATCAAGCATCTTGTCATCTAGCTTTTTGAAAAGTCTCGCTGTAATGATGTTTCTTTCGTTCAGAAACATCTTTGATTCAATCTCATAATTGATCTTCTTTCTATGCTTATTAGCTTCTTTCATCATTCGTTCTTATGTTTTAATCAGAGCTTCGCGAGCGAAGATTAATGTCTTGTTCATGTGATTGAATATATCTTTGACTCTGACGATTTGCAAGCGTTCGTGAGTGCTTTCATACTCAATGATGTCAGAATTGAAGCTCATATGAGAATGAAAGTTCTTATTCATGAAGAAGAGAATCAAGAAGATGACTGAAAACAAGACATTATTATTGACAAACTTGATCATGAGCAATCACTTAAATCAGTCATTCTGCATGTATGAACAGAAGAAATGAAGATATCTTTTGACATTCTGATTGACTCGTTCGCTTTGATCGTCAATCTGAAGATGATAGACGATGAACAATCAAAGAGAAATGCTCAGTCGTTTGCAAAGAGACTTTCAGAGAATGAAAGTGAACTGAGTATCTCGATTGAATACAATGAAGCTTGATAAATTATGAGTTCAATATACTCACTGAATTAACATCTCAGCTGTTCATTCGACTGTGATATCTTCATCATCAATGATGCAAGAAATATAATGTCTTTCTTTTAACAATCTGCAGATGACAGTCACAATAGTGTTGTAGTCGTATGAATCAGATAGATCAATAATGAAGTTCATGACTATGTTCTGTCATTGCTGTTCGAATATTGATAAAGAATGTAGCAGTTCATTTGATTTATCACTAGACATCTTCGAGCGTTGACAGATATAACAGTTTCAAATATAATGATCTACTGTCTTTCGCATGAAAGATTAATAGTAGTTTCGTTTTATGATCTTCACAGTTTTAAGAATGTCAGAGTGATTTACTGAGAATTGTTCATGCATCTCATGAATCAGATTCATTTGTAGAAGCTCGTTGAACAAAACTCATAGCTGACTATCATGATACAAGATTTCATTCTGAGTTTGACAATTCTTCAATTTGATATCTTCATATTGTGTCTCATCTCTTGCTATTGCTTCGCGAAGTAACGTACAATTCTTGTCGATCTCATTAGTCTCAAGAACCTGTTTATAAATTGATTCACTGATGTTCTTCTTTAGATCAGCAATTTTTATTTGATTCAATATCAGAATAGTGATTCTTTGATAGTGAACACGCTCATTCTCAAGACTTCTGAGCACGACATTAACTCAACGAGTTAATGCATTGATCTTGATGTTCTGTTTGTCAAATCGATACATTATCTTGAAGTTGAAATCAGCGAACTTCTAAATTCAACGCATCTATTGTCTGCTCAACTTCTTGTCTTTCATCAATGAGATGAACGCTTGATGATCGATAAACATCTTGATAGAAATGTCAGTTAGCTCTAGTTCAAGTCATTAATGCTCAAAGACTCAAATTATAATCAGCAGTTTCTTATCATATATCTCGTAGTTGCATTCAGCAGAAGACATGTTCTTACTATAGAAGACAATCAAATGTAGTATTTCTTCATCATCATATTGAGACAGAACTTCATCATTGACGTAGTTGAATGAGTCAATTTCAAGAATAGTCTCATGAGTTTGATTAAAGTGACGAAGTATAAAAGTCTTAATCATACGTCTCTTCATATGATCGAATGCTGTCTGACAGATCTCATTTCATTCAAATATGATCTTCTTTTGAGTGAGTTGAATCATTGAACGAACAATCTTCAAAAAGTTCTTTATGAAGCATCAATAAAGATTGCAGAAGTCAATGAAGAACTGAATCTGAGTGAGATTATTGAATGTAAATCATTCAACAACTGCTTGTATCTTTCGAGAATTCATCTTCAGTCTCTTGATGAATATCAAAAGTTCTAAAAAGATGATCTCTTGTACATGAAACTTGCATTTGTTTATGTTCATCTGTAGATCAGCTTCTCGTAGTCTATTCAAGATCAATCATACATGTCGCTTATGTTTCTTCAAAGTCTTGCTGTAGATTATAATGTCATCTAAATAGATCTGACAAAACTGATGTAGATATTCAAACAACACGTCGTTCATATAGTGTTGATAGAACGTTGATTCGTTAATTAATTCAAAGAGCATTACATGATATTTGTATGAGTCAAAGAAAGTAATAAAGATAGTCAAATCTTTGTTATCTGAATGCATATGTAGCTTGTTGAACGTGACAATGATGTTTAATTGAGTCAGATATTTGCTTTCTTGTATACAAGCGAAAGTCTCGTCTATCAATGACAAAGAGTAGTGATTTCGTTTGATCAAAGCATTGAGCTTTCTATAATTTACACAGAAACGTAGACTTTTGTTCTTCTTTTCAGTGAACAAAATGAGCGAAACGTATGATGCGAAGCTGAAGAAAATGAATTCTTTGTTTAGATGATCGATCAGATACTTCTTTATCTTCTGAAGTTTGTGATCAAACATCTGATAAAGTCTGCTTCTAGAGAATATTTCTTCATCAATCAGCTCAATTTTGTAATCATAGAAATGATGATATGAAAGCTGATTGATCATCGCTCGATCGAACACGTTTAGATAGTCATGATGCTCAAAGAAAAGCTTAGCTTTAACCTGCTTGAAAGTCTCAACGTGTGAAAGCTCATGCAGATTCACTTCTTCAGACTTGTTTTCAACTGTAGTTATGAGTTGATCGATTTTCAAGATGATGAAAGCAAAGATCTTCACGTCTGATTGTTTGACTAACATTCTATATGTTGTTGTCTCTATCATTACAATGTTCATTGAACTGAAAGAGAATGATTTCAGACTGAACGTTGATTTAGAATTGACGTTAGTTAAAGTCGCGTCACGCGATTTTAACTGTTCAATGAACTTTTTGTTGTGACTGAAAGAGAGTGATTTCTGACTGAATTGAGATGTAAAGAAAGTGAAAAATCTCTTCAGTATATGAGTAGAATTCAAGCTCTTCTGTTTCGTGATTGTTTTATTGCTTGAGAATAGAACAGTTGATTTCTGACTATGAGTGAAATTTGAAAACCGAAGAAAATCGATTTGCATATCTATCACTAGATCGATTTTGTTCATTCATGTTTTTTCAAGAATCATTTGATGTTGATTTAATCAACTGATCAACATAGAAGCGATGTCTATCATGTGATCTTGAATCGTCAGATTCAAATAAATGACATGAGTAATGAGTTTCTTTGCATAATGATCGTCGAATTCTCGAATTGACTTCGCTTTGATCAAAGTCAGAGACTCAATTTGCAACTGATCACAAATGATCTGCGCGATCACTTCATCAATAAACGAATAGTCAGCAGCTTCAATGTCAATCAATGACTTCAATGAGTAACTAATTTCATTGCTAGAAAGTACACATTCAGTAGTCAAAGATTCAGAAGCAAAAGAGTCATCTGACATGCTCATCATTGAAGAAAATAACACATCTTTCATCGCGTCTTTGATGAAAGTCACTAGTTTTTTGCCTCGCTATTCTTGAAAGAAGACATTTTCTTATTCTCTTTATTCTTCGAAATGATGATTTCATGTAGACGAGAAATGAAAGCTTGAGAAGCAGAAGTGTTGATCTTGTTCTGAGAACAATTCTTTGACAAGTGACTCGAGATCTTGCAGATATAGCAGATGATAGATGATCTTGCTGATTCAGAGATAGAAAAGATGATAGACTTAACATAATCAATTATCAAAGTCATCACTGATAATGAAGTAGTGCATTTGTCAGATACGACAGTGACTTTGACAATGACAGTGCGACGTTCACTGCGTAGCTGATAGTTGACTCGCTGTTTATTATTTACATCTTGAAGAAATTTCTTTAAACGAAGAAGCGAAGTAAAGTTTTCTGAACAGACTGATAAAGCGTTCTGCAAGTGATTGTTGATTTTATTCTGAAGATCGTTTATCAGAATACAATCATCATAATCGAGATAGCTGAATAGCTTCATAAAGTCGAAGTAGAAAACATTGAAAGACTTGTCTGCTTGTCTCAGAGCGTTGTATTCACGTCAAGACTTTCGATTCTTATTCAGTTCATCGTATATTTCTTTCAAATGATCGAATAGCTCATAGATTGAAGTGAATGAATTCAAAGAATCAAAACAACATCAAGCGAAGATGTGCTTCGCAGCGTCATCTTCTAGTCTAGACATTATGTAGACAATACAGATAGTCTCATCATCAAATTGATCAACATTGACAATCAGCTTGTCATTCATCTTGTTTCTTCAGTCTTCTTAAGTCAATTCACCTTCATCAGTGAATATAAATAAGTTTGAAAATTTGTAGAATCAATGATAATTGTTTACGAATAATTTGAACAATGATTTAAACGTCTCTCGTCAAGTATGATTCTCAATAGAAGCTTGCGACTCGATATTTTGTCGAGATTGAGACTGATTCGGTGACGACTGTTCTCTCTGAAGAATCAACATCTTTTTTCGTAGTTGAATGTTTATCTCTTCTAAAGTGTTCATGATTGCATGATTGATCTCTAGCTGTTTCAGTCTCTGAGTATGTTCAATCTGTAGAATGATTCAGTGTTTATTGCATTTCAGAATCATGTCTCATTGATCTCTTAGCTCATCTAACATCTTGATGATCTTGTTCAACTGATCAAGAACTCACTGACGTAGTTGTTCTTTGATCTTGATGTTTCATGAGATCTTGACGTTTTTAGCTTCAGTTGAAGCATCGAAAGATAGTAAAGAAACTCGTCTATTTGCAGTGCTTCTAAGCAAGCAAGCTGTTCGTGACTCGACTGACTCGTTGTCGCGTATCATGATAAGAAGATAAAGATAGATAGATTGTGATAATGAGAAATTGATGATTTTGATAAATTTGAATAAATTTGATGAAAGTAATTCAAAGAATTTCTTGCGAATTTTCTGAATAAATGAAGTAGATTATTTCGTATCATCTACACGTTGATAGCAGAGTAGTTGATGAGCATTTATCTACTGTTAGAGACCAGCATAAAGCGAGTTATATGAGTGTCATTTAACTAATAGATAAATGCTAAGAAATAAAAGTATCTACAGAAAAGAACTCGATTCTTATATGTGTGTTTCTCAGCTCTGTGCTAGACTTGATTGAATTGACGTCTTACACATATGATGCAGAGTTTCAATGACATCATCTCTAGCTTGAATGCTCACTAGACTCGATTAGAATGAAATCAAGACGAAGACTAGAGAGAATAGACGAAGGCTAGAATTGTAACATAAACAACTCATCAAATTGAGAAGCATCAGCATTTATCAGAAAGTCATCAAAGCGAAGCAGATGAAAATGAAGAACAATATGCGAAATATGATCACGAATGATCGAGTGAGAAAGAGTTTACATGATAATGCATTTGAGTAATGCATATGTGTTTCAAAAGCTGATTGTATAATAGCTCAATGCTTCAAGACGAATTTGATGAAGAAGATGAGAGAGAAGAAGACTGCAAAGCGAGCGAAGCTTGAAGCAATAGTCATGAAGATGATGTTCAATACTACTTCTACTGTTGATGTATGTACTGTGTTTAATGTGAAAGATAAGACTAATGTATGCATTAAACTATTGCACAACAAGATGAACTTGAAGAAAACATGTCAAGATACATAATATCTACTATTGAACTAATTCAGCAACGCATTTTACATCATGAAGAATTGAATGAATTGAAGATGATGAATGATTCAGATGTTATACAAGAATTCAGCAAATTTATGAGCGCATTTTTGAATGAAAAAAATGCGATTGATCAAAAGATAGTTAATTCACTAGATTCATCAGATGATGAATCTGATGATATCATTGAGATTGATGATGATGATAAGAAGATGAAATTTAGCAAGAGAAATGATGATGCAGATATGATTGAGAATGAGAATGAGTATAAGAAGAAGTACAAGAAGAAGTATGAGAAGAAGTACAAGAAGAAGAAGAAGAAGAAGAAGAAAGATGATGAAATAATAGTGATCTCAAATTAGCAGTAGTAAAGAAACAAGCATGAATTTTCTTCAATCAATTGCATTATTCTGTTGCATTATCAGACACTCAGATAAATATTAGTAGTACTTCACTTCATGTCTTGATGAGTCAAATTGAAAATTTTAAGTCAATACTTGATCTCAATCTTCTGACTCAACTTAAATAATTAAGTCAAGAATTCTGACTTGACTTGAATACTCAAGTCAAGAATTCTGACTCGAATCAAGTCTTAACGAGTTGAAAACTCGACTCAATCTTAATGATTCAATTCAACATGATCAGTTTCTGCATGTTTTCAACTTCATGATTGAATGCATTGATCTTCATATGAAAATCTGCATCTCAATCATAGTGTTTCAAAATGAAAGTATTGACAAAGATTGTTTTCAATCTTTCAAAAGCTTTTCTTACTTTCAACATTATTACAAAGAATAAATGCATTGCTTTTTTCTTCGCATTCTTGATTAAATTTGTTAAGAATGCAATGATTTAAAAGAACTTTTTTATAAATTGTCAATAAAATCTTGCAAATCTTAAGAATACAAGAATATTCTTTGCAAACTCAAGCTTAAATCAGCTAGTGATTACATTGATATAAAACTAATTCATCTGAATACTTCTTTACTTTATCATGAATCTCAGAAAGATAATTTCACTATGATTGAAAGTGCATTTTGACAGCTTGACATACAGTTAATATTTCAGTAGCGTGCGAAGAATCTTGCACACATGCTCTCAATGCTGCTCTTTCATCTCAGAGTATATTAAGATATCATTCAGATATATCATGCAGCAAATATTCACAAATGACTTAAGTGCATGATTTACATAAAACTAAAAGATTGCAGAAGCATTTGTCAGTTTAAAGAGCATCATCTGATATTCAAACTTATCATAACATGTATGAAAAATCATTTTTCATTCATTGTTCTTGTGAATTCAAATGTGATGATAAACGTTGCAAATATCAATTTTGATAAAGTGTCTTGCATGAGCAAAGCGATTCAGCGTCTCAGACAGTAGAGACAATGAGTAATTGTTCTTTATTATTATTTCATTGAGATCATGATAGTTCATGCATAAATGAAGACTTTCATTCAACTTCTTTACAAACAATACAGATGCTTTTGCAGAATTACTTGATGAACAAATTCATTTCTTCTTTAACATGCTGTTTAAATAATTTCATATCACAGTGAACTCATCTTGTGTTATCTTATAAATAGATTCAATGCAAGACATTTTGCTCTTTATCAGATTAATGAAATGTTTCATCTGATTATGCATGTTCAAACTATCAAAGAGAATTTCAGAAAATACTTTCTTGAAATCTTGAATAACAGAGAGTATCTCTGATTCTTTCGCTTGAAATGCATTGCATTTTGCAGTATGATAATCTGCATTCTGTGATAAATTATCTGTAGATAGCAGTTGATAGAACAGAGCTACATAAGTCTCTCTTCTTTTCTTAGCTGCAAGCATTGTCAGTTCAACAAATTTCAATATCTTGCACAGATTAACTTGTTTTTGCTTTGCATGCTGAGTGCTGTTTTCTCAATATGATCAGTGATATTTGCATCAGCGAATATTCAAGTTGATTTTATTCAATTATGAATAATCAAGAATTATCTCATATTCTTGCATGTTCACAGTATGAAACTCAATGTTTCAGCTCTTACAAACTTTCTTATGATTGATCAACTCATTATCAATCTGATGTGTATCATAGCAGAGAATTTAATGATTATTAATTGTTTGAATATGTTTCAGAGTTGCATGATTCTTTAATAATTTATGCTCTTTTACTCATGATTGCAATATAAAGTTTCACTTGACTTCAGAGTCAATAAAACAGTGAGCTTTATACATTTTCTCAGAAACATTTGTCAGTACTGATATCATCAATGCACATGACAATCATCTTTTCGTAGTTATATTTAATGATTTGATGATGAACATCAGACTTTCTCTTTTTTCATCTTTTTGTTATGATTGCAAGTCTCTTGTCTGAATGCATAATTGAAACACATTAAATTATTAATCTTATGTTTCATCTTCTTGCATGATCAGCATGTAAGATTGAATGAAACAGCATTTTGCTTGAATTCACTGAACTTGAATGTTGCATTATTCTTAAACTGCGTGCTTGAAGCAAAGAACTTCAAAGTCTCTGTTGCAGCGACAGACTTCATCTTTTCATGCAAAAATCAAGATTTCTTCTGAGATGATACATTTTTATCTTGCTGCGAATTTAACTTTGACAATGTGTCAGTGTCTTGCAAATGCAAGTCAATGTTTATAAGATGCTTTAGCAGATCAACATAATTGATAAAGATGTATGAAATGCAAAGAAACTCATTCATAATAATTTTATTAATCTTTATTTGCAAGTACATCATGCAAATTTCATTGAATATATGATAGTTCAGATCTGTATACAGTCTGATGAAATATTTCTTGAAATTCGCGATGCTCTGATTGATTCACTGCTTTGCAGTCTCAAGTTAACATTTTGTTTGAAAGTTGCAAATTTCAGAATTGCTAAATTTAGCATGCAAGTATTCAGTGTAATACTTTCAGTTGAGTTTCTTATCATGATTGTGCATGCTCATCACATGATCTCGTCATTGATTGCAAGACTTCTTTGACAAGTATAATGCAAATCATCGCAGCTTCTATTTTTTCATGATGAAATTAGATCATGTCATGATCATAAAGTCTTCACAGTTTCGCAGTCAGAACATCAAGAAGTTGTAGTTCATAATGCTTTATTCTTTAAGCTTGCAAGATTAATTAACACGTTTGCGTGCATTACTTCAATAGTGATCATCATTATGTTGACATTGATGATCAGATGTTGATCAAGTTTCTCGCTTGAGTTTTGATATATAAAGTCACAAGATAAACAGCATGTTCTGTGTTTTCAGATTCTTTAACTGTTGATGTACTTCACATGTTAATCAACGAAAAATATAATCTGTTTATTCATTAAATTCTTGCAACTTGAACTTTTTATCTGCATGTTTAAATGCATGATTCTCAGATCTGTTTTGATAAAATGATAAATTTTCAATGTAAAAGAAGTTGTTGCTTCTTTTGATCATGCAACTTTTAGTGAATCACTGCATGTTCAACATTTCTTACTGAGCAGCTTTATGCAAATAAAGCAATTAAAACTGTGAAGTGACGAGATTTCTTTACATGAAACTGCATAGTAAAAGATAATAAGATAGCACTTTATTGATGATAGAACTAATTGCTAAGAAAGACAGAGTTTTCATCTTCTGTTAAATCATTATCTTTATTCACTCATTAGTTTCTTTCGATCTAATCTTGCAAGCTAGTCTCACAGATACACATCATTCATAGTCAATGAAATACATTCTCATACTCACGTCAAGTCTTCTTATGTACAATATTCATCAATTTAACTTTGTAAGAAAAGTCACATTTAAGTTCTTTTGCAGATGTAATTGTCAGAAAGAATGAAAAGTCTCAAGCAATCAATTATCTCAAGATTTCAAGCAATTAAGTGTTTGAATATACATTCAATCACTTTTAGATGCTCTGTACAACTCTCTGAATCTCTAAGTGACAGAAGAAAATTCTCGATTCACACAGCATAAGAATTAATAATCAATCAATTCTTAAGTGTTTCAAAGAAATTCGCGAATTTCGTGATTTTCTTCACTCAAAAAAGCAAAGTTCTTTCAATTCATGAATTTTACAATCATGCTATTTGCAATAAGAAGAATCATATTATTCTCTGAAATCTCTTGTACAATCTTTTTGCAATTGAACTCATTGTACAGAAGATATATATTGAGAAACAGCTTCAAGCAGACATGATACAATACTTCATTTCTTCAACTGAGACGTTTATGCTTTTTACACTCAAAAAGAATGAAACGTTGCGATTATGTATTGATTATTGAGAACTCAACGTCATCACTCTCAAGAATAAATGTTCTCTTTTACTGATCAATGAAGCTTTAAATCATCTTGCAGATGTCATGTTTTTTATCAAGCTTAACATCAAGAACGCATTCAACAAATTTTGCATATAAGAAGAAGATGAATGAAAGATGACATTTCATACGAGATTTGACTTATACAAATATCTCATGATGCTCTTTGATCTCATTAATGCATCAACTTTCTTTCAGATCTATATGAATCAAACTTTGTTTGAATTTCTCAATATCATCTGTTTCATTTATCTGAATGACATTCTAATATTCAGCGAAATTCGTAAGAAGCATGTTCAACATCTATAATAAATTCTTGAAAAATTGCAGACTTTAAAGCTTTACATCAAGCTCTTCAAATGCGAATTCTTCAAGAAGAAGTTATTCTTTCTAGAATATAAAATGAAAAAAAAAGAAATTTCAATGAAGAAGAATTGAGTGCAAATCATTCAAGATTGATCACAATCAAGAATGATGAAAGAAATTCAAACATTTCTCAACTTTGTTAACTTTTATCGTTGATTCATAAAGAATTATTCAAAAATAGTCTCATTCTTGATTAATCATCTTAAAACAGAGCTCTTTTCTAATGCAAAGAAGAGACACATTCTCAAAGATTAAACGAAGCAAATTAAGTCAACTGACAGTGCTTGAAATGCTTTTCAGAAACTGAAAGTCATCTTTGCTTAAAATCTTGTTCTTCAGCACTTTAATTTTGCAAAAGTCATAAGATTGAAGATAAATGTCTTTGAATTTGCAGAAAGAACAATGATGTTTCAACAAATAAATGTTACACTTGAGAATCTACATTGACACTCAATAGTCATCTGATTGAGAAAGTGACAATCAATTGAATGAAACTATGATGTACATGATCAAGAAATGCTGATGATCATTGAAAGCATAAATCATTGAAGATATTATCTGAAAGAGACTTGACATCAAATAAATGTAATCAGCAATCATGCAAATCTTCAACACTTCATGATAATAATCAAGCTCTTTCAAAGACAGATGAAGTGAGTTAACAAGCTTACTGTGTACAACTTCAAGATCTTTTATCAAAAGAAAGTGAGTAATTCTGTTGATGATTCATCAAAAAGACTTGACTACAAGAAAAATTTTGATGCAGACAAGAGAAAGTTCAATCATAACTTAGCATATATAAGAGAACTCTTGAAGAATCTTTTAGATCAATCAGTGTCAACGCTCATCATTTTCACTTGACAGTTCAGAACTCTGAGCATCAGAAATCATGAAAAGATAATTGTTAAATCATTTGAAAAAATCATCAACTTATCAGCATCTGCAAAAAGAATCAGAGAAGTTTCTCAGACTCTGAAGAAACTCTCAACTGCTGATGAAAAGTTTCAATGATGATTTCAAAACGTCATTATTTCTCGTCAGAAGAATACATGTCTTCACAAAAATATAAAGTCAACGTTTATTACTGTTATTGAAACTAGAGAAAACATTGACTTTTGCAAGAACATTACTGTCACTGAGATTAAAAGAAATATTATTTAAATGAAATAAAAATGCAGAAAAGTAAATTTCTCTGCTGAAAAGAGCGATTGTTTGATCATGAATCAGTGAGCAAGTTCGATCAAGTGTTGTTCTGCTGAAAAGAGCAAATGTTTGATCATAAGTCAGCAAGTGAGTTCAACTATGTGTCATTCTGCTAAAGAGAATGAATGTTTAATCATGAATCAGAGCAGAGATTCAATCATGCGTCGTTCTGTCAAAGAAAGCGAATGTTTAATCATGAATCAGAGCAGAGATTTGACTATGTGTCATTTTGTCAAAGAGAGCGAATGTTTAATCATGAGTCAGAGCAGAGATTCAACTATG
>JAABUY010004498.1_pt1 | contig 14572 bp, 14 predicted proteins | sample 5560271 | NCBI WGS metagenome assembly JAABUY01 (sample SAMN10711886, study PRJNA513374) | rock metagenome | isolation source: Antarctica rocks | place: Antarctica: Victoria Land, University Valley
ACTTCCTTTCTTGCTCTGTGATCTCTGTGCCTCTGGAGGAAAAAGGTTCTCAAGGAGGAAGCCAAATGGTGCTGGACGATCGTGTTGTCGCGATATTTGACGCCTTCCAGTCCGGGCGGCTGACCCGGCGGCAGTTTGCGAAACGGTTGGTCGCCGCAGGTTTCGCCAGTAGCGCCGTCGCGGCCTTTCTTGCCGCGTGCGGAAGCTCCTCGAACCCGACCACCACGCCCGCGACAGGGGCAACGTCCGCGCCTGCGGTGGCCCCGGCAACCTCCGCGCCGATCCTGACACCGGCGCCCGCGCCGACGCCCGCGCCCGCCCCAACGGCGGCTTCGGCGTCCACGACCTCGGCGGCCTCTCCGGCGACGGACGCCGGTCTCCTCACATCACCGGACCCAAACCCAAAGCGTGGCGGCACCATGCGGCTCGCCTTCGGTGTGACGACCTCGAACTACGATATGCAACAGGGCGCCAATGCTGCCGTTCTTTGCCATCTCTACAATCAACTCGTGCGTCTCAACCTCGTGGATGGTCTCAAGACGATTGTGCCGGATGTGGCGGAGAAGTGGGACGTTGCCCCGGATGGTCTCGCCTACACCTTCAAACTCCGGAACGGGGTGACGTTCCACGATGGTACGCCGCTCACCTCGGCGGATGTGGTCGCGACCTATAATCGGATGATCTTCCCGCCACAGGGCATTGTCAGCCTGCTGAAGGATCGGTACTCGACGGTCATAAAGGTGGAGGCGGTAGACCCACTGACGGTGAAGTTTACGATGAAGGAGCCGTCCGCGATCTTTCTGCTCTTGCTGACGGACACGACGCAGGCGACCTACGCCAAGAAGACGTTGGACGCGAACAATAACGATCTCCGCAAGGTGCAAGTCCCGCCGGGAACGGGGGCCTTCATGTTCAAGGAGTACAAAGAGGCGGAGAAGTGGACGCTCGTCAAGAACCCGAACTACTGGAATAAGGATTTGCCGTACCTCGATGCGGTCGAATTGATCCATGTCCCGGCGTGGTCCGACCGTGGCACGGCGATTCTCACCGGACAGGCGGATCTCTCGTGGAACGTCTCAAAAGAGACGTGGGATGAGGGCGCAAAGAAGGCCGACACGATCAAGACGAACCGCGTGACCTCCTTCTCGGCGTATCAGGTAATTATCAATACGAAGCAGAAGCCGTTTGATGATCCCCGCGTGCGCCGCGCCATCAACCTCGCGCTCAATAAGCAGGGGCTCATTCAGGCGTATATCACGCAGGAGCAAATCGACCTCACGCGCTGGGTGCCGCACGGCGGTGAGTTCGCGACGCCGCGCGATCAGATCGCGACGCTCCCGGGGTACCGCCCGGACAAGACGCAGGACATCGCGGACGCCAAGAAACTGCTGGCGGACGCGGGCTTCCCCAATGGCATTCAGGGCGTCGAACTGCTCTCCGCCTCGGTGCCGCCACACGCGGAGATCATGTCCCCCGCGATTCAGGACCAACTGAAGCGCGCACTGAATATCGATATCAAAATCCGTGTAGCGGAGCGTTCGCTCTTAGTCGAAGACGAGAAAGCAGGGCGGTTCACCCTCGTGCTCGACACGCCCGGTGGTCCGATCTCCGACTTCTCGCCGATCGGCAACTCGTACTTCAAGACGGGCGGCTCGCAGAATTTTGGTGGCTACAGCAACCCGAAGTTCGACGATCTCCTCAAGCAGTCGGACCGGGAACTCGATCCGGCAAAACGGCATGTCCTCCTCAATCAAATGCAGGATATGCTCGATAAAGACCCACCCTGGCTCTTTATCGGGTATACCGATCACCTGCTGATGTGGCGTGCCAACGTCAAGGGTCTCGCGCTCGACAAGCGCGTCCAGCTCGAATGGGGGCGCGTGGACACGGGATGGTTAGAGAAGTAACACGGAAAGAGACGCAGGGCTGTGCAGCGATACATCATGCGCCGGTTATTGACGGCGATTCCGACGATCTTTGGCATTACCGTTTTGATCTTCGTCGCGATGCGGATCCTGCCCGGTGACCCGATCGCCAGCATCGCGAACGAAGGGGGCGGCGGCCAGTATGTCCTGAGCAAGGCGGACCTCGCCGCTGCGCGCGCCAGTCTCGGCCTCGATAAGCCACTGCCGCAACAGTATGTCAGTTGGATTGCCGACGTTGCGCATGGCAACCTTGGCCACTCTTTCTGGAACAAGGAACCGATCAGCGCTGTGGTGCTGCGGCGGGGGATGATCTCGCTGGAGATCGCGCTGTTCGCCGTGCTCTTTTCATGGCTGGCCGGCGTCCCGCTCGGCATCCTCTCGGCGACGCGCCGCAACTCGTGGCTGGATAACATCGTCCGGCTCTTCATGACGATGTTCCTCGCCATCCCGAGTTTCTGGATCGGCCTCTCGGCCATCCTCGTTCTCGTTCTCGTCTTCACATGGCGGCCACCGCTGACAATCGTGCAACTCTGGCAGGACCCGGTCAGAAACATGCAAATGGTGATTGGCCCGGCGCTGGCGCTCGGCCTCGGCCTGGCGGCGACGCTGGCTCGCATGACGCGCTCCGCCGTGCTCGAATCGCTCGGGGAGGACTATGTGCGTACCGCGCGTGCGAAGGGCGTGCGGGAGATGCTGGTGGTCTCGCGGCACGTCTTCCGCAATGCGCTCCTGCCGGTTGTCACGACCTCTGGCGCGGCGCTGGGTGGATTGATCGGCGGCGCGGTGGCGACGGAGACGGCGTTTGGTGTGCCGGGTCTCGGTACCTACCTCGTGCAGGCGTTGAGCAGTCGGGATTGGATGGTGATCCAGAACCTCGTACTGCTGTACGCGGTGGTCTTCGTCGTTATCAACCTGATCGTGGACCTCAGTTATGGTTGGATCGACCCGCGCATTCGGTATCAGTGATGACCATGTGAGGGAGAGTGTTGTTCCCCTCTCTATCCGCATGGAGAGAGGGGCCGGGGGTGAGGGCGGGAAATGGCACAGGCGACTTCGATTTCTTCAGTGAAAGATCGCGCTGTCATCACGCGGCCGAACGTGGGGCGTGCGCTCTTTGGCGCCATGCGGCGTTTCATGCGGTCGTCGCCGCTCGGAATGGCGGCAGTGGTCTTCCTCGTGATGATCGTGGGTATCGCGATCTTCGCCGGACAGGTCGCGCCCTTCGATCCACTGAAGGCAAACTATCTGATGACGCGGAAACCGCCGTCGGCACACTACCTCCTCGGTACCGACAATCTCGGTCGGGACGTTCTGTCGCGAATCATCTATGGATTGCGCATCAGCCTTTTGGTCAGCTTGCTGTCCGTCGCGCTCGGCGCGTCCACCGGGACGATCTGGGGTGTGACCAGCGGCTACATCGGCGGCGCGTACGACATTGTCAGCCAGCGGCTGATCGAAGTGTTGAGTTCCTTCCCGACGTTGATCCTCGCACTGCTCCTCTCCGTCAGCCTGGGTCCGGGCCTCCGGACGGTGGTCATTGCGATCGGCATTACCCAGATCCCGTTGGGTACGCGGATTACGCGCTCAGTGGTACTGGCGATGAAGGAGACGGCATTCGTGGAGGCAGCGAGGTGCGTTGGCGCATCACCGGCGCGGATCATGCTGCGACAGGTTGCGCCGCAGACGATTGCGCCGATGTTAGTGATCGCATCGATCAACCTTGGTGGGGCGATCTTCACGGAGGCGGCCTTGAGTTTCCTCGGAGTGGGCATCCCCCCGCCAACCGCGAGCCTCGGCAACATGCTCGGCGGCGTGTTGGCCCAGTCCTTTAAGCCGCCCTGGTGGCTCGTTATCTTCCCCGGTACAGCGATCGCCTTGACCGTGCTCGCCGCCAATCTCTTCGGTGACACGCTTCGGGATTTCCTCGACCCCAAGTTGAATAAGCGCCTTGGCTAGGACCGGGAATCGCCAGCGCGGTCACGGTCAGCGCATCCGTCGCCATGCGCCACAGCAAAGTCGCGCGGGTACCGCCCTGTTCATGAGGGCGCTTCGCGTATCATCCGGCTCATGCGACTGCGCGTCTGTCTGCTATCGTCCTGCGACAGCTGGCGAAAGATCATTCCAGGCGTGTTCCATCGCCTGTAATTGCTTGTACGTCGTATAGATCGAGCGCCACATCGCGTCAATTGCGGCTTTTGCGGTGGCGGTATCGCCGACTGCTATTGCTTCCTGGAGGTCGGTCGCGGCAGCGTCCTGCGCTACCACATTCGCCCCTGCGGCATCCGCGAGCGCACGGGAAGCGGCAAGATGACGGGCGAGAAGCGTCTCGGTCGGTTCTGGCGCATCGGTGCGCGCGAGACGCTCAGGACGTGTCGAGGCGCCGTAGCGATACGGAAGTTTGCTCCCGCCTTCGTGATCCCACTGGGTATGTGTCGGCTCCAAATGTGGCGTCACGGAAAGGTACATCGTCATCGGCTGGTCGCCGACACAGCGCACCTCGTGCCATTGATCCACCCGCGCGAAGCACAACTGACCGGGACCGAGAATCGCGGACTCGCCATCAATCGTGAACTCGGCCTGCCCTTCCAGAACCAGGAAGACCTCGTGTCCCAGATCGTGTGTGTGGCCGGGGCTGACGGTGCCCGGCTCCATGCGCATGATGCGGGAACGCATCTCCGGCGTGATAAAGACATTCTTCACATCCGTGCGGTAATCGAAGACTTCGAGCGGCATGGCCCTCCTCCTCTCATTGTGCTCTTCCCGGTGAGAAAAGGGAGAGCGAATCGCCTCGTCCTTCACGCTAGCGCCCGAGATACATCCTCACGATGTCACCGACGAGTTGGACATCGGCAATGGCATCGCGGCCCGTCGTGATCGGCTGCTCGCCAGCGCGGATACAGTCGGCGAAGTGCATCAGCTCGATTTTGAATGGGTTATCGTGCCAGGTGTATTCCTTCCGCCACGGCGTGCGGTCGCTCTCCATGCCGTGCAGCGTCACGTATGACGGCAGGCCGCGCGCGAAGCCAGTTGGGAACGAGACGAGCACGCGTTCGCGGGACCCGTAGACCTCCAGCGTCTCCTTGAACTCCCATAACTCCGGCAAGTCCACCCAGGAGCAGACGGCGCGTTTGCCGTCGTTGTATTCCAGCACGGCACTGACCGCGCGACCATCCGCCCAGATCTCCGCACTCAGCACGCGCTGAGGCGGGCCGAACATGCCATGCAAGTTGCCAATGTCATGGATCATGCTCCCGAGGATCAGGTTGTACGCGCTTCTGATATCTGAGGGGAGAGGCGCACCATTCGGGTAGCCGAGTGCTTCCGCGACGAGACGTTCCTGCTCGGCGGCGGAAGATTCGCGAATGCCTGCGGGGAGATCGTTGAAGCGGTGGACCTTGAACTCCGCAGTATGGAGATCGTTGTCCGGGTGCAGGTGGTTGACCTGGATGAAGCGCACGTCGGACATCTCACGCACCTGTGCCTGGGCAAACTGGTACGCCGGCTCATGGCGCTTCATGTACGCCACCATCAGAATGACGCCTGCCTTGTCCGCCGCTGCGACCATCGCTTCCGCTTCGCCGACCGTCGTGCACATTGGCTTCTCCACCAAAATGTGTTTGCCTGCTTCGGCAGCGGCGATGCTCGGTGCGGCGTGTGATCCCGAGGGGCAGACAATCACGCCATCAATATCACTATGCACCATCTCACGGTAATCGAGGAAGCGCCGCTCCGCCGGCACGCCGTATTCCTCGCCGACGACTTCGAGCAGTTTCGGCGATAGATCCGCGAGGCCACCGATGTCGAACTGGTCGTCAAGTTCCCGGAGGTGCGGCAGATGTTGAATCTGCGCAATTGCGCCACAGCCGATAACACCGATCTTCAGTCGCGCCATGATGCTTCCCCCACTACAAACAACCGAACCGCAGAACCGCCGACGAAGAATGAGAGAATCCGATTCTACCATAATTTGGTTGGGTAATTGGGATCACCTCATGAAACGGCAGGGCTTATTCAAAGTCGGCATGAGCAGAGTCAGCGGAAAGAGTGCGCTTACCCTGCTCATGCTTCGGTCCTTTCTTTGCCCATACACCTTCGGAAAAACGGAGCGGATGCAGACGATATTCAGGCACTGCTTCGGCAGTCGCATGACTTTCCCGACAATGAATAAGCCCTGCATGAAACGGACACCATCGTACGCGTCGGTCGTAACGCCGAGCGGGGCGACGAGCAGCGCGGCGAGATGTCAGTTTGGAGCACACCCTATCTGTACGCTTGGCGGTGCGCCATTGGTCGCTTCTCACGGAGAAGTCCGGGGTATAATCTTGCTCGATATCCTTTCTGTAGCTAGAGATGGCGCGATGATTAGTAGGGCAGATGCCGCGTGACAACCCCATCCAACTCGATCGCGGTCCGACTATTGGACGACGATGCGCGGCTGATCGCGGCCATCGGTGAGTTGCGCTGGCGGGAATGGGGCCACGCACCCGAGCCCGAGGACCTCGACTGGTGGATCGATGTCACGGCACGCGAGGCGGGGCGCGACCGGCTGCCCGTGACATGGGTGGCGGTCGATGGTCATGGCGATGCGTTCGGTGCGGTGGGGCTCGGCGAGTACGACATCGAAGAACGGGGGGATCGCTCACCCTGGGTACTGGGGATGATCGTGCGACCCGATCACCGGGGGCTGGGCATTGGCCGTCTCCTCATGTCCCACCTCGAAGCGTGGGCGGGAGACCATGGGTACAAGCAGGTATGGGTGGCGAACGAAGGGTCGGCCGTTGGCTTCTATCGGAAGTGCGGGTGGGAACTGAGCGAGACGGTTGGACGCGCGTCGGGAGAGGCGGTCTGGGTACTGACGAAACTCCTCTGAGGCCGGTATACACCCTTATCGGTCGTTAGATTTCGCCGTTCTCATAACTAATCGGGACTGCCGATTCACATAGCCGTGAGAGGAAATTCCAGTATAGGCTGTGCAAAGACCGTCTCAATAATCAAGGGGCGAGATCAAAGTTGTGCTAGACTTCCACTCTGCCTCGGTGGATGCCCGAAGGAAAGGTAAGCGTAGACAGGTGAGGGCACGCAAGCTGGCGATCGAAGGGGCCTGGGAATTCACCCCCGACCTGCACCCGGACGTGCGCGGCATGTTCGCCGTCTGGTACGACGAGGCGATCTTCGCGAATGCGCTCGGTCATCCCTTGCAGGTCAAGCAGGTGAACCATGCGCTGTCGCGACGTGGCACAATCCGCGGAATACACTTCGCGCAGGTACCTCCCGGCCAAGCCAAATACGTCTACTGCCCGCAAGGTGCGGTGCTCGATATCGTTATCGATCTCCGGATCGGGTCGCCGACGTTCGGCCAATGGGAAACGGTCGTGCTCGACGCGGTGTCATATCGGGCGACCTATCTCGCGGAAGGTCTCGGCCATGCGTACATCGCGCAGGCGGACGATAGTGTCCTCGTCTACCTTTGCTCAGAGCGATACAACCCGGCGCGCGAGTTCGGCGTCAATCCCTTCGATGCCGATATCGGGCTGCTGTGGCCTGCCGATGTGCCGCACATCCTGTCGGACAGGGACCGCGATGCACCCCGGCTGGCGCAGGTGCGCGAAGACGGACTGCTCCCCCGCTATGACGAGTGTGAGCGCTACTATCGAGCTTTATGTCAGAACGATCGCTGAAGGGTATCGGGTGACACAATATCGTCCCAGCAGCCATCTCATATCTCAGCAATGCAGGCACTCCGCAAGACTTTGTTTTTGAAATGCGTTTCTGAACGCGATCCACTGGGGAAACCGGCGACGCTGAACAGCGTTCGGGTTTGTATGAAATACGTTCGTTTTCTCAACGGTATCCGTGTTGTGCCAGTTCGTCACGCCTCAGGCTGCGGGTTGCGAGTAGAATCCTCCGATGGCATGGATCGCCGATCTCTCCAACGATCATCCCTCCTAGGACTTACGCAGTTGCGGGGAGGGTGTACCACGGATGAGCGAGATAGGAACGCACCGCACGGCGAATGATCCCTTCTTTCGCCATGCCCCACCCGATTCCCGTCCGCACCCGGTGCCATTCCAACCGCACGAACGCTCGAATCGCACACCCGATATGGTTGCGTTGCGCCCGCGCTGCCCGCACCATCGCCCGCTCCACGCCACATTCCTGCTTCAATGCCCGGTGATAGACTTCGATCCCCCACGCCATCTCGGCAAACTTCAGCCGCTCCAGTTCTCCCATTGCCCGATCATCCGTCGCCCAGTATTCCGTGTCGCCGTCCGTGGCGACTACCCGGAACACTCGGATCAGTCCGTATCCTTCCAGATGCACCTCCGTTCCCGTCTCCGCAATCCCCCACGTTTCCAGTGCCCGCTTCGGCTGGTAGTCGATACTCACCCGCCGGTTCGCTTTCAGCCGTGTCAGCCAACGCCAACCGCAATCGCGAATCAATCGCAGGTTGTCCACACTCGCATACCAACTATCGAAGAGGACGCACTCCGGGGTAAAGCCACGCTCCTGTGCGGTGAGCAGCATCGCGAGGAAGTGCTCGTTCTTGGTGATGCCGTCGTTGGGTTTGTCGTAGATTCGGTAATCACTCGGGATCAGCCGATCACCGTCCGTCCAGAGGAGGGTAATCAGATTGATGCCATCGACGACGGCATGGTGCTTGCCCGACCAGTGGCGATGGACAAGATCGATCTGCTCGGCGTACGGCTTGTCGAGGGTCGAATCATCGACGATCAGCACGCCGCACGCGCGATCGACGAGCGGAGAAACCTCGCCCCACAGGGCGGCGGGATCGGGAACGAGGCGATGCAGCAGGCGGGTGAAGGCATCGTGAGCAGGGGCGTCGGCGTGGCGCGGTTGAACGCGGGCCGCTTCGACACAACTGACGGCGCGTGGGGTGGCGACGAGGAAATCGATATAATCGGTGTCGGAGCAGCGGGGTGCATTCATGCCGACTACTCTACTCGCTCTCGACCTCTGCGCTCAACTGCGTAAGTCCTACACCACCGCCGCCCCGAGCATACCATGCCGTGCCATACACCGGATGGCGATTGCAGTGCGTGCCGCAGCCCGGGGCAACGTGACGCCGCTTAGGTGACCGAATTAGCTCGAGAGCAGGATACTATAAACATGCATGTTGCTTATGCCCACGCCCTGAGTGCGCCGTTAGGAGGGCACGAGAGGATGATCAGGAAATCGGCCATCGATGTCTATCTGCCGGAGCTTGCCGGTCTACTCGACCGCTGGCGGGTCCCGACCGTCGCCGTCGCGGCGAAGGGAATGCCCCCGCACATTACTGTGCTCTACCCCTGGCGGCCGGGCCCGCTCCAAGCGTCCGACCTTGCCGACGCTGCGGCCGCAGTGGCCGACCTCCCGCCTTTCGCCCTCACCCTCCTCCGACTCGGCCGTTTCCCGGGCGTCCTCTACCTCCGCCCCGAACCGGACGACGACCTCCGGGCGCTCACCCGACGACTCGCGGACGCCTTCCCCGACACTCCGCCCTACGGCGGCCAGTTCCCAGATCCGACGCCCCATCTGACCGTCGCCACGGCGGCGACCGAGGGTGAACTCGACCGGATCGAGGCCGAGGTGTCCGCGCACCTCGGCCCCCATCTACCCCTGACGCTCACCATCAGTACCCTCGCGATTGAGGAGGAGGGAAGCGACGGGATGTGGTCGGTTCGAGCGACCATCGCGCTGATGGGAGAAGTGGGTAGGACGCGAGACGACGCATGATAGTCACGTAAAGCCGATTATGTGCCCGCACGCTAGTCTCACTCATACGGCGCGTTTGCTTCCAATCGCATCTTTGGTGCACCACGGTCTTTGCCATTGACGACATCCCTACGTACACATCCCGCAAGCAGGTCGAGCGGGTGAGGGATTGCCTTGACGCGTTGCGGACAGGAACGCATATACCCACCCTCAAAGTGCAGCGCGGGCCATCATCACGAATCGTCGCCAGCCTCGGCTAGACGAGCTCACGAGCAAATGGGTCGGCAAATCGTCGGTCGCACGGGCGCGCTCATCACCTTTCTACTCTCATGTGAGCAGCGAGCCCGTAACGAAGGCTCGCATGCAATGAATCATCTCGTGAGGCGACCCCTCATAGGCCTTCAGATTCACAAGAGTTTCCTGGGAGCGTGCCGGGAGCCCCCATCACGTTTCGCCGCCCACGTCGATTCGCTGACCAGCGATAGCCGGCGGGGTGCAAAGCGCGGCGATCTCGCTGGCGAACTCGCCCCGCTCACGCATCGTCCGCAGTCGGGCATGCGAGATCTCTCGATCAAACGGCCAGACGGCATCGATCGTGCGCGCAACGCTGCCGTTGCGGCCATCGAGCGCGTCGCGAATGTAGAGCCGGTGCCACCAGAGCAGCTGATCGGGGAGCACATCGGTGGCGAAGAAATCCACCGCTCCCACCTCCCCAGCCTGCCCGCACAGGGTGCCGGCTATCCGCTCGGCCGCGAAGACGACCACGTGGTCGCCGCCCCCGTGCCAGCGCGGACGCGAATAGATCCCCACCACCTGTGTCAGGCGCACGTCGAGGCCCGTCTCCTCGCGCACCTCGCGGATGGCGGCGTGCGCGACGGACTCACCCGCATCCACGCCGCCGCCGGGGAGGCACCAGATCCCGAGGTCCTCGCGCCGCGTCAGCACCACGCGACCCGCCTCGACCACCACGACATCCACGCCGAGCGTTGGCATCCGCGATCACCCCCGTTGTCCTGCTCCGTCGATTCCCCAGGCGTGACTCGACGCGGAGAGGATACACGACGCCAGAGGGGGGATCCAATGACGCCTTTGGTCCACAGATCACCGATTATGTGCCCGTACGATGGTGTGCCAGTCGTTTGGGCAGTGATGGCTCAGCCATGTATAGTAGCAGCGATAACGGAGCCCGAGCGCCGTACAGTTCATTCCGTGAGGCAAGCGATGCCCCTCGATTTCTCGGCAATCCTATTAGACCAGCCGTTGCGCGTTATCATCGGGGCGGGCACCCAAGCATGGCCGGGATGGATCCTGACACAACGGGAAGACCTCGACCTCCGCAGCCGGGATACCTGGGATGCCTTCTTCCAAGATCGGTTGGCCGATGCGCTGCTGTGCGAGCATGTGTGGGAACATCTCACCGAACAGGAAGGGCGGGCGGCTGCCAAACTCTGCTTCGATTTCCTCAAGCCGGGCGGCTACCTGCGTTGCGCGGTGCCGGATGCCAACTTCCCGGACGCGGCATACCAGCACACCGTGCAGGTCGGCGGGCCAGGACCCGCGGACCATGGGGCAGCGGACCACAAGATCGTCTACGAGTACAAACGCTTCTGCGATGTCTTCGCGAGTGCGGGCTTCGTTATCGATCTGCTGGAATACTGCGACGAGCAGGGACGCTTCCACTTCAACTACTGGGACCCTGCGGATGGCCCGATCTACCGCTCGCTGCGCTCGGATCATCGCAATCAGGACGGAAAGCTCGGCTTCGTCTCCCTGCTCCTCGACGCGAAGAAGCCGTAGACACTCCCGCACGCCAATCTCAAGGCAACAGGTTCGTTCATATTTGCGACAAACAAGGAGTGTTGACGTGACGACACAGGATTCGCGACACTATCGCTGATCCAACGATGCTAGCACTGCTCGGCAAGCCCCTTGCCGACGAACGCGGAAGGAATCTCCTTGTGGTCGGCGCGGTTTCGACATGGCGACGTGTGCACGTCATCGGCGGGGCAGGCAGCGGGAAAACAACGCTCGCTCGTCAGGTCGCGGAACAACTCGCCAGTCAGGCGTACGATCTCGATGCGATCGCCTACGAGGATGGCGCCGGGCCGAAGCGTTCGCTCGATCTGCGGCGTGCGGACGTCCACAGAATCGCCGTGCAATCTGCATGGGCGAGCGAAGGCGGCTTCTTGTGGTGGGTCGATGAGTTGCTGCAAGCGGCGGACGCGATTGTCTGGCTCGACCTGCCCTGGCACATCGCGGCGCGGCGCGTCCTGATACGCCATATGCGCGCGAGCCTCGCGGGCACGAACAAGCATCGGGGTCTGCGTAAGTTGCTGCGGTTCGTGCGCTGGACGCGGCGCTACTACACCAGCGCACCGGTGCCGACTGCGCCGGACGATGATGCGGCGATGAGTCGCGCGGCGACACAGGAGGCGTTACGGCCGCATATGCACAAAGTCGTCCACTGTCGGCGTCCGTCGGAGGTGAAGGCAGTGCTCAAGGCCTTGGGATAGACGGCGATACCGAATCGCGGCAACGAAGATTTGGAGACGTATCCTAACCGGTAACGACGAGGGCTTTCGAGACAGGCGAGCCTCAAAACTCTCAGAGGACGAGGACGAAAACGCCGGTTGTGCCTGAAAACTGCCAATCAGTCACGAGTACGTTCGAGGCGGGACAGGCGAGATCGGGAGAGGCTGTGGCAACCGACCACAGTCAAAGTGGGCCGCTCAAAAAGGGCCGTATCTGACTACAACTACGCGCGAGTAGTCCGGGACGAACGGTACATCCCTGTCTCAAACATCCAGACGATCAACGACGAGAAGCGTTGAAGCATCCGCCCTGCTGCTATACTCATCCCATGCAAGACAGACAACCGCTCCTGCAGAACGGTGATATCGCCCTCACGCCGCTCGAGCTTTCGGACGCCACCGCGCTGTTTGCGCTCGTCGATTTGAATCGAGGACATCTGCGGCGCTGGCTGGCGTGGGTGGATGCGCAGGCATCGGCGAAGGATTCTGAAGAGGCCATCGCGCGCGGGCGTGCGCAGTTCGAAGCGGGGACGGGGATCGTCTTCGGCGTTCGGTATCGGACGGAACTTGTCGGCGTCGCCGGATTCAATGAAATCGACAGCGCCAACCGGACGGCGAGTGTCGGCTATTGGCTCGGTGGCGGCCATCAGGGGAAGGGGATCATGACGGCGGCATGCCGGCTGCTCATCGACCACGGTTTCAACGATAGAACCCTCCATCGGATCGAAATACGCTGCGCGACCGGGAACACGAAAAGTCGCGCCATCCCGGAGCGCTTGGGGTTCGCGCACGAAGGTACACTGCGCGAGGCCGAATGGCTCTACGACCATTTCGTCGATCAAGAGCTCTACGCCATGTTGCGTCAAGCGTGGATCGCGTAGCTCTGGCATCGCGCATCCGCACAAAGTGACATCTACGGCAACCAGACGGCGGGGTCGGAGAGCACGGCGCGCTGCTCAGCGTCGCCCAATGGGAGGTTTACGACGCTAGGCTTAGAAGCTCGTTTCACCCCGAGATTGAGCCCTCTGCTATTCCTTTGTCTGTGTCAATTCTGGCGTTGTAATATCACTACTTGAATGCTCTCGGACTGAGGAACGCAATGTCGGCAGCGTCGTTAGTCCAAACTGATTGATGAACCGCCCATCGATGCCACGGGCAACAATCGGCAGTATTGTCGGTTGGTTAACAATAAAATCCTCTGAGAGTGGAAAGGTCCCGCCAAGTTTGAACGTGATGTCCTGTGCTCGCGTCGGCGGTACAACCGGGGACTACGGGCCACCATACGCCCGCCTAATGGGAAAGATTTCAGCAACCCGGAAAGATTTCGTGCTGGTCCGCTCGATGAAGCGACTCGTAACGCGGCTGCCATGATGGACAATGAGATTGCGGAGTTCGATGAAGGCACAGGCTTGGATGTAATAGCCCATGGAGGTATCGAAGTCGAGACCGAGATTTCGATTCAGATAGGCGATGATGTCGGGCAACCCGCTGTGGCTCAGGTCCGTTACCTTCTTGTCCGCCAGATAGTCAATTAGTTCTTCGCGAGTCGCATACTCCAGCGCGATTTTGGCAGAAAGATTTTCAGTGCGAAGCGTTTCTGGTCGTTCTGTAAACACACGGCGGAGAAGACTCGCGATGTAGTGATTGAAAATGTCCACACCCTGCCTAATCGCATTCTCCACTCGACTTTCCCCATTTGCATGGCCGGGCAGATCAGGATTCCCTTGGCGGGTCAGCGGTTCGCGATCGCGTCAAGACTTTTCGCATAGCGGTATCCAGGGGTGAGATGCGAAAAGTCGGACCCGGCACCTGCGATGTACCGAGGAGGCCCGAGAAGTCTTGTAGACACCGGGGCCTCGCGTAATGATTGCATACACCCGGTCTGTTCGCTGCTGATCAAATGGGGAAAGTCAAGCTGAGGGAGCGAACCAGCGAGAAAGAGGTCGACGCTCCCTGGAGGATGGAAAGAAGCAGCGGGGCGAGACAGCCGCTCATTGAGGGTGTTCGGCTGCCGCCCTTCGGAGTGCGGCAACGACACATAATTGGTGTTACGTTGCCTTACACCGTGGAGCGTTCCCTACCTCCCCTGTCGCGTCTCGATGTCGTCTATTGTGCGGGTGAAGAGGTGAGTGCAGGCGCGTCGCGGACATCGCAGTTGAAGGTTGTCTGCCATGCTGTCTGTGACTACGGAGAAACGCTGCAACGGCAGCACAAAGAGGTGTGTATGTCATCGCGTCGCCGTCCCCCCAAGTTGCAACCCGGTATGACGATCGGCATCGTTACCCCCTCCTCGCCAGTCCGCGATCGTCTGTGATCAACACCGGGGGCTCGGTCCACTCGCTACACGTACTGCAGATCGCCATCGTCTGAGCGCGCTGCAGGCGCGCGGTCCTGTCATCCCTC